>ERZ779877.1933-NODE-1933-length-16252-cov-2.746496_pt1 | contig 16252 bp, 9 predicted proteins | sample MGYA00511556_ERZ779877 | MGnify/ENA primary metagenome ERZ779877 (study PRJEB29588, sample SAMEA2159338) | human gut metagenome | biome: human gut; feature: human-associated habitat; material: faeces | place: Denmark | collected 2008/2010 ...
ATGGTATAATAACTGCTCAAACGATTCCGCGGGGGATACAGCTGTAGTTCCCTATTATTTCTTGGTATGGTATAATATCTGTTAAAGAGTTAACGGCTCTCATGCTGCTGTAGTTCCCTATTATTTCTTGGTATGGTATAATCATAAACACACAACTGAATAAGAAGCAAGAGCTGTAGTTCCCTATTATTTCTTGGTATGGTATAATAAACATGCAGAGTGCAGGAATAGCAACTCTGCTGTAGTTCCCTATTATTTCTTGGTATGGTATAATACTGGGCCAGTATTCAATGGCCCCGGCATTGCTGTAGTTCCCTATTATTTCTTGGTATGGTATAATAGTGTGGTGTAGTCTGGGAATGTGCCAGTGGCTGTAGTTCCCTATTATTTCTTGGTATGGTATAATAATTTTGTACCAGGTGGATCCGGAACGATAGCTGTAGTTCCCTATTATTTCTTGGTATGGTATAATCTCAATCATTTCCACATATCGGATATACTTGCTGTAGTTCCCTATTATTTCTTGGTATGGTATAATCAAGTCCTTAAAGGTTCCTGCACTGATACGCTGTAGTTCCCTATTATTTCTTGGTATGGTATAATCTTTGTACTAAGCACTTGGATGATGCTGTGCTGTAGTTCCCTATTATTTCTTGGTATGGTATAATAGCGTTCCGCCATCGGTTCACGGCTCTAGCGCTGTAGTTCCCTATTATTTCTTGGTATGGTATAATAACTTGAGAGAATCAGAGGAAAGAGAGGAGGCTGTAGTTCCCTATTATTTCTTGGTATGGTATAATTGCTTGTGAAATGTCGTGCGGTTGCATAGGGCTGTAGTTCCCTATTATTTCTTGGTATGGTATAATATCCAAAAGAGAGCATGTGGCAGTTGATCGGCTGTAGTTCCCTATTATTTCTTGGTATGGTATAATATGGTCTATAATCAGGGTCATCCTTGCTGAAGCTGTAGTTCCCTATTATTTCTTGGTATGGTATAATTATGCAGCCGATACCGTAACACCGTTATATGCTGTAGTTCCCTATTATTTCTTGGTATGGTATAATAGGACAGCAACAACCCCGCATAACCATAGGGATTATGCGGGGTTTCTCTTTTAAAAAAATCCCTATTTTTACTACTTTTTTAGAAAATTTCTATCTTTTAAAAAATATTAATCAGCTCTGTCGCTTCGCTTGTATCGTCAAAGACAGCTTCTCCCAACAAAATATGAATAGATTCGTATTGCTTTTCTGTAATAGTTAATAATCGTATAGAGCCTCTTGACGGTAGATGCTGTTTTAGCCGTGTTTCATGCATTTCAACTGCATCATTTCCATTGCAGATTCTGGAGTATACCGAATATTGCACCATATGGTATCCATCTTTAATTAAAAAATTGCGAAACTTTGTTGCCGCTTTTCGTTCTCTTGCCGTTCCAACCGGCAAATCAAAAAACACAATCATTCTCATAAACTTACTCATAACGATGTACCTGTAACTCCATTAAAACCGGAAGTTCCAATTCTTCTCGGTTTCCCTGCAATGCACTGCTATAACTTGCAACTACTTTGTCAATGCAATTACTCAGTATATGCTTCTCTCCTCTTACTAACATGTCATAATTTACTATTCCATATAATTCTCTTTTTATTTCAGGCGTTAATGCCCGATTAACCTCTGATATGTCAAAACGACCGGAAACATGCAAATCTACAACCGGACGAAATACCTCAATAAAATCATCTGCTAAGTTATAACTATTTAATTCGCTACTATGAAATAATCCCAAAGAAGGCTCTAATCCATAACAAATGATAGAACGCGCAATCATTCCACGCACAATTGCGTATCCGTAATTTAACGCTGAGTTAATGATATGATCATCACCTCTGGAAAATCCCAAACCATATAACCTGCGAAAATAAAAAGCTGCTGCCTTTGCTTCAACATTTGTTTTATCACCGGATTGTACCTGTTTTGACATTTTTAAAAGCTCTTCGGCACCCTCTAAATTTAAGAATCTAAGACAGGCTGATTGATTTTCAATTTTCCTGATCACAATCTGCTGCCAAAGCCTTTTTTGTTTTGGCTTTCCAAGATTCATCTGGCATTTTAACAGTTTAAAATGACGGCTATGGCGTACCATAGGGAGAAGCACTGCATTTGGCAAATGCTTCTCATCGCAAACATACACTGCAATCCCCATTTCCGCCATCTTCTGCAGAAAATAACTGGATAGCGTCACCGCCTGACTTTCTATCAGAATACTGTTAATATCCTCTAAAGGAATCTGTACCTCACCAGACGAACCTATGAAAAGCTGACGATTCTTAATGCTAAGTTGCTGGGAGGTTTCGATTTTAATATTCCGATATCCCATTTAATGAAATCCTCTTCTCTTTTCCTGACGAACTTCCGTTATATTTCCAAGAACATCCACCTGATATTTCTTTAGTTCTTGTAGAGATTGAATCCCAAAACTTCCAAACTCATATTGATTATCATGCGCCTTACAAGAAATACTCGCTGTATTTATATTTGCACCGACATAGTATACTATTTCCTTTGTCAATACAATTTCCTTTCCATCCTTACACTTTACTTTCTTACCTTTTGGATTTTTAAATCCTATCAAATCCCTCGAATACAGACTAAACAAAAAGTTCTCATCCTTCATCTCTTTCCATTCGCTATATGGCTTATTCTGCATAGCTGCTTTATTGGGCAATCTCTTCTTCAATGCATCCGCAATATAGATTGGAACAAAATAATACTTTCCATTTTCCCGGAAAATGTCCACACAAATCATACCGCCATTTGCATTTTCGGCAATTCCGCGTCCAACTCCGGCTTCATCCTTATTGATTTCCACACCAAGAGACATTTTTTTGTAGGTTTTCACTTTTTTTACAATAGGACCCTGTGTACCATCTGCTTTTGGCTTATAAAACTCTTCGGCAAATGCCTTTTTTCCATCACCATCATATTCTGCCAGTCGTGCCCTTAATGCTTCATATAGTAATCTGTCACTGTCCTTATTGTAGTAATCTTTAATCTCTCCATCCTTATCCAGTTTTAAATCTTCAATATTGGTTCGTGATAATACATAGCCACCATCCGCAAATATCTCTCCACCGTCTTTGTAATGTCTCGGACTTCGTATTGTATCTGCATGTGCTGCGCCGGTCACCTTGTGATTTGGCATCCTTGACACAAAGATCGGCCGGATATTGTTATATACATCTTCCGGATAACGGAACAACTGGTACATATCCGGATGTGCATCCAGATCATTCTTCGGATCACTTCCCATACGGACTTCTAACTCTTCTTTAAAATGCTCCCATGGCGGCGGTACCTGTGCTCCGTAACGCTCGTCCCACTCTTCTCTTGAAAGGTCTTCTAAAGAAATGATTTCACCGGTTTCCACATCCACAATCTCATAATCCGGGTGACTCTGTCCTTTGTATAAGACCTCACGATACTGTGTACTTCTGGAAATTTTTTGAATCATACCATCTGTACAACAGGCTACTACTACAGCATCCATTGCATGATGCGTGTCGGTAGAACGGTCTTTTTGCATCAGTCCCCATCTTTTTCTTAAATAAGCTGTTATGGAACCATTGACAGCAAAGACCTGTTTCTTCCTGTCTTCCCGATTCAAAGGCTCCATCTCTAAATTCTGACGGATCATATTATAGATCACGCGTGTAATATACTTTGTATCATTTAAATTACGCTCTTTGAATTCCCTGCGGTCTTCTTTTGTAAATCCCTGTTTTAATAAATTTCTACGTTTCTTATAGTCCTTGATAAAATGATTGACTCTTGCTTCATAGGCACTCCAATGAACCTCATCCTGACCAAAATACTCATATGGCGTACGGTTTCCTTTCTCACGGTTTGCCTGTGAAGTAACCAGCACCTTGTTCCGGTAACTGTCATCAAAAGTGATACTGTAAGGAAGAATGTGGTCAATATCATATCCCGGCTGAAACAGTTCTTCTAACGGTATCTTTTTACCGGTATAAAGGCATATTCCCTGTTGATCATGCCATAAACGGTATTTCAAAATATCCTGACCGTTCGGCGAGAGTTTGCCCAGTTCCTGAATCTCCTTTTTCGCCATTTCATTCTTTTTACGGTTTTCCTCTATCTGTTTCTCTGCTTTTTTTCGCTCTTCGAAATTCTTAGACATTTCGCGGGCAAGCTCAATACTTACCGCCTGTGGACTTCCGTATTTTAAAATGATCGCATTGATGACTTTTACCGTCTGTGAAACGGAACGCTTTACAACCGGATTTGTAATCTCATTAATGATTTCCGTAATATTTTCGCCCTTTAGCAGCTTCATTTTCTTTCCATGATTATCATTTTTAAAATCATAGCCCGCTGCTTCACATGCTTTATCATATACCATACCTTCTTTCATATAAGGCATGATTTTTTTCATTGCTTTTATAGAAAGGTGCTGGAACTTCGCAGGTGTCAGCTCTAGCAAAGAATCCGCCAGTTCCTTCGACAGACCTGCCTCCGTCAAACGGTTCATACGGCTGTCATCGTTCTTATAACAGGTCAGAATCGTTCCAATTTCATCTAACAGATCCTGTTGTTCTTCTTCCGGCAGGGTCTCTAAATATTCTCCGATTCTTTTGCGGTATTCATAACAATTGGACATACTGATAAAAGTTGCCTTTTCCGTTGCAGCAATTATGGCAGCTTCATCCATTCCTTCCTCTTCATTGTCTTTTCCTTTACGCTTCATATTATAATTCAATGTATTGAACTTTTCTTCTAACGGCAGATTCAGCTTTTTACGGACTGCTACATATTTAATCTCTTTTTTGGACGAAAGCATTTCTAATAAAATGTTCCGCTCCTCTTCCGTAAAAAATCTGGATGTGCCATCCATATGTACCAATTTCATATGTGTGATCTTCTGCAGTGCAACAAATAACTCTGCCGTATAGGTTGCTTTTGCCGCACGACGTTCGCCGGATTCTCTTTCTAATGTACAATATCCGACCTTATTTCCAAATCCCTCCATTGCATAAGGGCTCGGCGTTCCGTCTGCCTGCTGTCCCGGTCCCATATCAAAAGAACGCTGTGACAACATAATTTCTAAATATTCCTGCTCTAATTTTTCAGTCGCCTTTTCATTTCCAAACTTCCTCTGACTGTCAAAAAGGATGTGAACCTCCTCTTCTAACAGCGCCCGGAGCATCGTGTGGGAATAATCATCTGCTTTATTTCTAGGTGTTAACAGATATCCATTGTCTGCCCACGCACACTCAGTATGAAAATAGGCATCTTTATATATCATTTCGCCAACGGTACGGTAGCCATGCTCTTCCATACGTTTGCGGTTCTCTTCTGTTGCTTTTAAGACTTTTCCATTGTCCCCTTCTTTTAACTCCGCCTTTCTTGTCGAGCGGAAACCACGATGTTTTGCAATATGCAACAGTACCTGTGCAAATTCCTCCTTGCTGAGCTTTCGTTCTAAACCTTCATAACGAAGTTCATAGACATCCGGCAGATTTGGTGAATGATACCGCTCCATAAAAGAATCTATTTGGATCAGTCCTTCTCTTTCAAACAGCCACTTAATCCTTTCTAAACGATGACGTCTTCTGCGGATCCTTCTTCTGGCAGTTCTGGCATCTCTTCGTTCTGCCGCTAATGCAGCTCCTGTTTTTGGACCCTCTGCTGCCTCAAAAATACGAACTCCCAGATCCAGAATACGGATTGGTTCATCCTGACTGTTATTTTCAAGTACTGCCCATCCTACGGATGCAATACCGATATCCAGTCCGATCCGGTAACTCCTGTGCCTGTCCATGTTTGTCTTACTCATTTCTCCCATAAATTTTTCTCCTCCCAGAACCGCCTGTGCGGAACATTTTGTGTACTAAAAATTTGTCTTTCTTACTATTCCTATAAAATCCATATAAAAGATAATCCCATTCCGAAGAATGGGATTAGAGCTTTTCGGTTTTGCTTACCATACTGCAATAACCGATTATTTCTTGGTATAGTATAATTTGTTTTTTATTATACCGTTTTTCCCATATTTTGTAAACTGATTTTTTTAACAATTCTGAGATTTTATAAAAATTTTAGGAAGTTTTCTTCGGAGCAAACCGTTCAAATAACATCATCAGATTTGCTGTCTTATCATCACTGTAATCTGTATCTATTTCTTCTTTCTGAAGTACCAGTCTTTCATACAGTTCTTCCACTCCACCAAGCATATAAGATTCAAACAGTTCATTATAGCGTTTGAACTCTTCTTCTGTTTCAACTCCTTTAAACGCCCGCCGGATACACTCTTCATGGATTCCCTGCCCTGCCGGCTCTAATAACAGCATCATCTGCAGGATGAACTCCAAATCTTCTGATGCTTGTCTCATCTGCTCCCCAAATACGGTTCTCTGTTCTACCGGTGCATAATCTCTTTTGGCTTTTCTGTCAATTCTGAATCCCAGAATCGCGGCTACGATATAGATGTCTATCAATCGCTTAAAATAACTATGTTCATAGTCATTTAATGACCATAGTTCGCTTACCATACGGGCATGCTTACCTGAAAATTTATAAGGGTCGTTAAAAAATTTATAATTTTCCATTAAACTGTCTCCTCCCCTGCCGGTTTGATCGTTGCAAATGATTCTTCCGGTTTTTTATCAATGTAATATCTGCTTCCAACGTAAGGATCTAACTTTGTATACTCCCAGTCTTTTTTCAACATAAAGATAATGACCTGTTCCGAAACCTGTGGCAGCACCTTTGCGATCAATTCGATATTTTCATCTCCCAGTTTAGAAAACGGTCCGTCCAATACGATCGGAAGGGTGTCACTGTCTGCTGTCTCATGCCCGGTCTTTTCCTGTTTCTTTCTTCTGCTGAAATCCATGATCGTTACAATAAACGCAAAGTTCCTTGCTATTTTCTCGCCTTCGGACAGATTTTTCTCTTCCCGGTATCCCTGCTGCGTACGGTAAAGCATCTGAATCTCATACTTCGGTGTCAGTTCAATCTTTTTATCCTTTGCGTTAAACATTTTGCTGAAATTCTCCTGTATCTGCCGGTTTAACTCCAGAAAAATCTTATTTTCCTGCTCAGAAAATTCTTTATACAGCTGCCGGTACAATTCTTCTGCTATCTCTAAGCGTTGCCGCCAGATCCGATTCCTCTCATTTCTTGCTTCTAGGCTTTGCATCTCTTTTTCCGTGGTTTCTATTCTCTTTTTACAGGCTTCGATCCGTCCTTCTTTTTCTCCCTTTTCCTTAGAAAAACGCTGGATCTCCGATTTATAGAAACGCTGTGTCTTCCTTTTCTCTGCAAAATCAATATGTTCATCTAACTGCTTTTGCAGTTTTTCATAACGGTTACAGGAATCATGATATTCCCGGACATTCTCATCTACTTCTTTTGCATAATCGTCAATCTCTTCTAACAGCTCGTCACCTTTGCGGTACCAGCGGTTTGCAGTTCTCTCAAAGTCCCCTATTATGGAACCGACATCTGCCGGCGGCAGATAATTTCGCTGCTCCATCAGTGCAAAATACTCACTGCTGTCTTTTTTAATCTCATGACCGCAGATACACCGTTTGTTCTTAATGATGTAATCTATCGTTGCCTGACGCATATATGGGATATCACGTCGTTCCATTTTCGCACTTTTTAATAGTTCCATACTTGCGCGGAGCATTGGCTGGGCAAATACCATATAGGCTTTATCGCTGATGGCATTTACCAATGTCTTGTAAGAATAAAGACTTTGCTTTCTCTGGGACTCACACAATAACTCTAAATGCTTCTTTTTCCTTTGCAATTCTTCCGTATTGTGGTTTTCTGCTAAGAAACGTTCGATATCTTCATTCTTTTTCTCATAATTCCGGATATTGACTTCCAATACCTCAATCTCATCCCGGAGCTTTTCGATATCACGCTCTAATTTTTTTCGTTCTGCTTCTAAATTATCATAGACTGCACCCGATCCCTTGATCTCTGAACGGAATTTTTTGATAACGGAATTGCTTCCCATATCTTTTAAATGGTTCTTCGCCTCGCGATATGCAGATAATCCCGTTAAAATATGTACCGATTCTTTGATATTTTCCCGGACACCTCCTACACTGACATCATTCCACCGTTCTCCATCAAACAAAAAATAGTGGGACAAGTTCTTTGGAAACAGTTCATTGATCAATGTCTCTATCTCGTTGCTGTCTACCTCGACATAACTTTCCATGTCCTCTAACTCGGTAATCCGCATCGCACATTTCTTCTGAAACTCCCGGCTCTCTGACTTTGGAAATGCTCTGGTATAGGTTGTCTCTCTTGTGATGATATAACGTTTTTCTTCGTCAACTGCTGCAATCTCTACTTTTACCTTCGCACGGCTGTTTGCATCCATCATTTCTAAGATATCCGTATTTAAAAGCTGAAAATCTCCGGCACTTTTTGTCCCGTTTGCCATTAACGCACCGTACAGCCCCCACCGGAACGCCTGTGCAATCGTAGTCTTTCCAACCGTATTATCTCCTAATACCACGGTTACATTTTTGACATCATCGCAACTAAACTCTATACGATTTTTCCCTTTATATCGCATGAAATTTTCCATGGTAATACTTTCAAACTTCATATACCTGTCCCCCTATTCCGTTATCCCTCTTGCATATTCCTTGATGATTTTCTGCAATTCCTCTGACATCCGCTGATCTGTCTTTGCCTTGCTTCGCAGATTCTTCTTTTCCATATGCAAAACTTCAAACTTCAATGTCTGCATCATGCTGTCCCGATTTTTTTCCATATCAGTTTCCTCCCTCTCCGCAGCAAATGTCTGGACAATTCAATAAATTCCGACACTTCGACGTAATACGGCTCTTAAAATCATCATATCTTTTTTCCAAAAAAATCTGCAATGCTTCATCACCGATCCGGTACCCGATTTCCTGCTTTGACATATCGGTAAATGTATGGTCTTTGATGTCTACATTATTTAATGCGGTCTGATCGCAAAATTCAAAGTATTCCTTCAGTGTACTGTTTTGGATCAGCCCATTCGCTTTTTCCGATATCAGCAGGAAATTCAACGGTGAATTATACGGACTGCTGTTGTCTTTTCTCCGGCTTTCTGTCGTTTTATTGGCATCCTTATACTTTACGCTAAGACTTCCGATTGGCATAATGTGATGTTTTTGCAGCTTCACGGAATTGTTTAATGCACTCAGTGTTTGTGGCTGATAGTCGTTTTTCTCCGGAAGCGGTTTTAAAATATCCGAATATGTCTCTGATAAATAAAATTGACAGATGGTATTCCCAATTACCTCCTCCGGATATACGGATGGATTTTTCATTAAAACAATGTCACGGTCTGCAAATTTTTTATCTGTCAGTACGTTATTGCAAAGGGCTTTTGTGAATTTCTTATCAGATTCTTTGATGTTTTGGATCTCAGATAAAACATTCTGAAGATTCCGGATAAATGCCCGGTTCTGCTCTATCTTGAACTCTCCCGATAAAATCGCACTCCAATACCAGACTTCCATATAATCTAAGACTTCACTGTCCTCAAACCATGCTTCATCTAAAAATACCGTTCCTAAGATAACCCACATCAGATTGTAATGTATTTCACCAAGCTTTCGGATTCCACACCGCATCTGTAAAAATAAGGCTGCGCGGTCTAAGCCCTGACATGCCACCTCCACATAACCGTATATTTTTTCTGATGGAATCTGCAGCAGATATTCTCTTTTTGTGACTTTCACGTTCAGGTTTTGGATCTTCTCAGCATCACGCAGACTAAATCCCGGATCTCCTTCTGAAAAATAGTCAATGATACCCAAGAGGTTCATCAATGCCTTTATATAGGTAGCAGAAAGCTCTTTTTGAGATTTATCCCAGCAGCCGATCCGTCCCACTGCCGAATATGGTTTGTCGCTGTCTGCAATGTGATTTTTATAACTGTTCTTCTGACCCGTTGAGCATTTTTCTACAAATGAGGTATATTCCTCCCTGTGGTCACGCTCTATGTCATCTACGATCTGTGTAAAGAGATTTCCCTTCTCCTGCGTATGTCTGGATGCCTTTGCTAAGATCAGATCAAAGACACTTAAGGATTTTCCTCCTAGGTTCAGATTTTCATAAATATCAATGGCGCGCTTCTTGTCATTAACGGAAATTGCAATCTCATAAAGCCGGATATCCTCGATACATTTTCTCAGATATTCACAAAGGTGCATTCCCCACTGCATTTTCCGTTCCTTTAAACGGTCAGAAAAATTATCTTCTCTTTCTTCTTTTGGTAAAAAAAGTGTTCCTGTCTTGATCTCTTCTAAAACAGCCTCTCTTTGTACGTCTTCAAGTCCGAATTTTTCTAAATACTGTTCCTTTTCCTCTATTGGATATTCCTCTGCCTGAAGCCATGATCTAATGGATTTCTCATATTCTGCCCCGATTTCTTTGACTACATCCTCAAGAATAACCGCACCCGATGACCCCGGTTCACAGGCATCCAGTAGATAGAACAACGGCAGCAGATAAGCATCACCATCTTCACTGTTGTCGATATTTCTGCAATATTCACGAATTTCGCGGGTATCCTTCGTTTCTGCTTTTTCATATAAAAATGCTTTCTTTCGATCATGCACAAAAGTGATCCGTTCCTTCATCTCCTCACTGGAAATTTCCGGATAATTTCCCCGAAAAGAATTTGGAAAACTTAAGATCGTTCCACCAAAAAGATCTTCTTTTTTGCTATCTATCACACCTTGAAAACTTGGAAGATTCAAGAAATACCGCCGCTCCAGTGTCGGTGATACGAGATCGTCAATATTTTCTCTTTGAAGTTTCGTGGAAAGGAATGCCGTTAAGACCGTGATCCTCTGCTGACCGTCTAACAGTGCCTTTACTTCCTGCTTTCCCTCTAAATTGTCAATGTTTCTTTCATTCTTTCCTATTTTCTTGTATCCATAGTCCTCTGTTTTTACATTTAAAAATAAGACCGTTCCTATGGGCAGCTTAGTCAGGACAGATGCTAACAGCGCTTTCTGCCGATTGTTTTCCTTCCATGTAAAACCTCTCTGGAAATCCGGCAGTACGATCGTATTCTCCGAAATCCTGTCTACAATGTCTCTTAAATTTACCCGTTTTAAATCGTCGTTCACTTTTGTTACCCCCTTGCGATTTCTTCCACTGCGTGTATGAGTTGCCTGATGTCTTCTTTTGTATTAAACTGTCCGATGCCCACACGCACCGTTCCCCCGTATGCTTCATCCTTTAAGTATTTATGGATCAGCGGTGCACAGTGATAGCCGCACCGGACTGCGATATGATAATCTTCATCGAGCAACATTCCTATATCATCCGAAAAATATCCTTCTATTGTAAAGGAACAGATGCCGCTCCTTTTTTCCTTATCCTGTGGAAAATAAGTATGGACTTCTTGTATTTTTTGAAGCTCCGTCTCTAACAGTTCCGCCAGTTCCCGTTCTTTTTGATAATGCTCCTCTATGGTCTGACGCATTTCTTCATAATTACTTCCAAATGTTTCTATCGCCGCTTTCAATCCCGCGATCGCCGGTACGTTCGGACTTCCCGGTTCATAACGGTCGGGAAGAAGCTGCGGCATCTCTAAATTCAGTGAATTGCTTCCGGTTCCTCCTGCGATCACAAGTCCTAATTTTTCTGCATTTCCTGTAGATTGTGCGATATAACCGCCGACTCCAAACGGTCCGTAAAGTGTCTTATGACCCGCAAATATATAGTAATCAATGTCGCTTTGTTCCAGACGGACAGGGATCAATCCCAATGCCTGCGAACCATCCACGATCACCGTCGTCTTTTCCGTATCTGTCAAAGCTGCCACTTCTTCAACCGGAAGAATATACCCTGTGACATTGCTGATATGTGTCATGGCAAGAACCGTTGGAGGGTTTTGGATAAACTGATAACGGATTTTTTCTAAATCAAGCTCTAAGGTCCCTGCATCTACCGACAATTCCTCTATCGCAAAGCCATAGCGTTTCTGTAAAAAATGCAGGGTACGCATGACCGCGTTATGCTCATAGGGTGAGACATAGACAATATCTTCTCTTTTCCATGGAAGACCTCCAAAAATCTGGTTGCATGCAAAGGTAGCAGAGGGTGTAAACACTACCTCTGCTGCCGTTTTCGCCTTTGTGAGTGTCAGAAGTAACCCCCTGGTATCTTCGATCAACTGTTTTGCCTGTTCTGCCAATGCATAACTGCCGCGTCCGGCATTGACTGCTGCATTTCGGTTTGCCCAGTCCAATGCCCGATAAACCGCCTCCGGTTTTGGAAAAGTGGTTGCGGCATTGTCCAGATAAATGTATTCTTCCATGATGTTTCCTCTACTGTAATAGTTTTTCTAATGCCTCCGCTAAAACAGCCACTTTCTGATTTGTCTCTAGGCTGTCTCCAAAGTTATCCAGTGCCTCTTCAATCATATTTTTCAAAAATTCACTGGTGCTGTCTTTTACGTCCGCATCATAATATTTGTGGATCTCCGCTCCATCCGCCGTCTTTAGGAAAATCTCTTTTTGTCCGTTCTCTAAACCGGCATCTTCCTTTGCTGCCTCTGTCTTCTGGCGTATCTTTGTAATGTCACGCAGAAATTTTTCCTGTAATCTGTCATTCCAGTCCTCAATATAGATATCTTCCAGACGTTTGGATAATACGGCAACAATCTCCCGCTCGTCGTTGGTATTCAGTTCTCCCACATATTCCATAAAACTCTTGATCTTTTTGTTCAATACATAGCGTTTGGAACGGTTTTGCTGTCTGCCATACCAGTCCTGCAGACATGCCTTGAGACTGTCGCTTTCTTTTGCACCAAATATTTTTTTGATCTCCTTTGCCGTATCTTCTATCGCATTTTCAAAATGCGTATCCATGCTCCGCTTCATTTCTCTGACTAAGAGCCCTGTCATATGATTTTTAGAAGAATCCATGGCATTCGGAAGCTGCTCAAACAAAAATTCTCTTGGATTTAACTCCGTCTGCTTTAATAACCTTCGGAAATTTCTGACCACATAGAGCATTTCCTGCGGATAGCGTTCACTGACCCGCGTATACTGCGGCAGGGAACGGTACCATTTCTGCATATTTTCCATAATGACGGAAAGTCGGTTGGAACGTATGATCTTTTCCGTCTGCGCATCACAAAAGATATCCTCCATTTCCTGTAAATAAAGCTCTTTTTCCATATCTTTCTTTTCTATATAAAGATCATAGCTTTCCGGAAACTGGTTGATATTGTTCAGCACTTCTACCGTGATCAGCAGTTCCTTATTTCCAAGGTACAGCACCGGCATGCCTTCTAGCAAATAAAATTTCCACGCAAGAAACAGCGGAAGCACACCTTTTCGCACCCCATAATCTTTGCCCTGCAAGCGTTCATAGAGCATCTGAAAAGATACCCGCTTTCCACTTGCTTTCACAAAAAAGTCCTCGATCTCCTCCATGATCTTTCGACAGCCGCCGTCTAACGGGAAATCTTCTCCGGCAAGTCCTGTCCGAAGAAATGCCGCACGATACACCATTGCCTGAGGACTGCTGCCCCGCTCATATTCCTCTAGATCTTTTCCATCTAAAATGGCTCTTACCACATCATTTCTTGCCTTTAAGTACTGTCCCTGCACATTCTGGATATTCAAAAGCTCATGGTTGATCCTCGGTGCTAACGAATAGTAGTCTTCACAGATCTGGCTTAAATACCGGTTAAATTCCATTCCGGTCCGGATATGCGGCTCTTTTCTGCTTGTATGAAGTACATAACAGCCGCCGTTTTCCGGCATAAAATCTCTCTTTAATCTCTCATTTACCTCATAGCGGATGTCCTCTTCATAGAGGTCTAATTCCTGACGGAGCGCTTTATTCTCTTCAATAAAATGCTCATCCTTTGCAAGGCTTCTGACTGCCGCAAGACGCAAAAGCGCCCATTCCGATAAAAATTCTTCTTTAGGCAGTAACACGATAATACGTTCATCCCCTAATTCCCGCAGATGACGCAGCACTTTTTCCTTTTCTACCTTGTCTGCTGTCACGATCGCTAAGATATATCCATCGGAAAAACGGTGCTCGAAAAAGACCTTTGCACTGCCAATGGAAAGGAAGTCTTCATATTCAATGAATTCATATCGGAAATATCTTGTCATTGCACGGTCCTGATTGTACTGTTTTGGAACGGCATAGGTCAGTTCGGAAATCTCGTTTAACACTTTACAGGTATTGATGCTATGACGCAGCCGCCGGATTTCTTTTTCAATCGCCTCCTCGATATTAATACCGATATTGTTCTTAAATGCATAGGTACCAAGACTTGAGCGGAAAAAGACCACCTCTTTTTTCATCAGCTCACGCATTGCCTTGTCACACTCTTCTTTTTCGATATTCAACGCCAGACAGATCGGCTTATTCAGTACCGCTAACTCTTCCGGGCGGCGTATCATACGGATGATCGCCATTGCCTTAATGATCCTTTTTTCAATCTCCGTATCCGCTTTCGTTAAAGCATACTCTGCTTTTAACCATTCGTTATGGATATAGGTCTCATCCACAGTCTCCCGAAACAGATTTTTGAAATAATCATAGACATATTCTACACCGATCAGATTTTCTCTGTTCCTGCCCTCCATAATGCGGTTCAGGCTGCCCGGTTCGTTTCCTGCTAAAAATGTAAAAACCGTTCTTTCGTTCTGTCCGATTTTTTCACTGATATTCAGCAGTGCATATGCACATACCGGAGTCAGCGGATAGCAGCCTTTTGCCACGATCTGATTAAAATCCTCTTTTTCAAAAAGATGTGAAAAACAGGCAAGCTGATAAGACGCTTCTGCCCTTTTCTGTATTTCCGAGGTATAAAATCCCTCTTTCTTATGCAGTGCATGCTCAATCAGTTCATAATTATTCTGGGAAGAAACTACAAACCGGATCTCTTTCAGCCGCCCTTCTACCCCACGGAATGCCTGGATCATTTCCGAATCAATACTTTTGACATACTCATGGATACTCTTATGCGCCACAAAGGTCAGATACATCTGCTCTTCTTTCCGGCTGTCTGCCAATTCGCACATATCCTGCAAAATCTTCATATCCTTTGCAAAATTCTTTGCTTCATGTCCTTCTATATACTTACTGAATTCATCAAAGATGATATAAATGCCGGCATATCCGTACTTTGCACAAAGCACACGGTTGACCTCTTCATAGACCCGAAGTGCTTCTTTTTGCACCATTGGATTGAAAACACTTCCAGATGTCAGTACCGGGTAAAATTCTTTGAATTCTAAGAGTGCAGCTTCTTTTTGTTTTTTTAAACGTTCCTTAAATAAAGAGGCGGTACATCCTCTCTCTTCTAACATTTTTTCAAACCGCTGATAGGTGTCGGGATAGGATTCCTTCCAACTCTCCATCGTACGGACGGCTTCACTGTACTCACTCGGAAGCGGCAGATCTCTGATACCGGTCTTTTTTAATGCCTCCTGTAATGCAAAAATAAATGATTCGTTTAAATCTCCCTGAAAAGAAGAGACGATCACCGGCAAAAACGGTCTTCCCACTTCGGCAAGCTCCATAAAAAGCAACTTTGTTGAATTGTCGGCTTCTATGATTTTTTTCTGTATTTCTGCTGTCTCGTCTTTGCTTTTACACAGTAATGCCAGCAACACCAGTAAAAGATGTGATTTTCCTTTTCCATAAGGACCGATCAATATCGTTGCATGTTCTCCCTGTCCCCGCACGATATTTGTCAGATACTGTTTTAATATAGATACGGAGGAACGTGTCGGTATATAACGGTTTACCAATGCCATATCCCCTGTATCTAAAGTAAGATTGATTGATTTTTGAAATCTTGTGTCTACATTTACGAAATTTTTCATCTGTCTGTTCTCCCCTCTTCTCTATGGTCGGAAGTATTTTTTAACAATTTCTTCTCCTGTTACAGACTGGTTCAGATATACCATGTCCAAGCCTGCTGTCCGGTTCATTTGTATATAATTCTTTTGTTCTAACTCCTCTAGTTTTTCTACCAGACCGGTCCGCTTCAAATTCAGGATCCTGCCCGGTGAATCCTTTCCTGTCAGAAGATCATCGATGCTGACTGCTCCTTCTTTGGATGTGCAGTCTTTCAAAAGATACCAGACGATCTCTGCCGGAAGCAGATGCAGCGGCGGCTGACTCTTCCAGTAAAGGCTGCCTTTCTGCTTTACCAGT
>ERZ779877.1937-NODE-1937-length-16215-cov-7.799814_pt1 | contig 16215 bp, 18 predicted proteins | sample MGYA00511556_ERZ779877 | MGnify/ENA primary metagenome ERZ779877 (study PRJEB29588, sample SAMEA2159338) | human gut metagenome | biome: human gut; feature: human-associated habitat; material: faeces | place: Denmark | collected 2008/2010 ...
CTAAAAGACCGCCCGCCCCGTATATCCATAAGGTCGGAAATCAGCCCGGAAAACTCTCTATTTCCACGCTCTCGGAATTGTGATAGAATGGAAATGGTCATACAACAATCTCAAAATGACAGGAGTGAAAATTATGAATACTAAAATCAAAAGAGCGATTATCTCTGTAATTGTTTTTGTTGTCATTTACTTTCTGGCAGGCTTTATAATTAGGTGGAACAATTATGACATGTATTTGGAGGCTATTAAGGTATTAACTGCTGTTATTGGAGCTGGTTGCTATTGGATAGGGAGCAACGAATAATAGAAATTATATCGGGCAGACAAGGAGGGAGAGCATGGAACTATCCATACAAGAACGATTGAAAGACCTGCGTGTGGAGCGTAGGCTGACGCTGGAACAGCTTGCGGAGCAGACGCACCTCTCCAAGTCCGCTTTAGGCAGTTATGAGGGGGAGAACTTTAAGGACATCAGCCACTATGCCCTTATCCAGTTGGCAAAGTTTTATGAAGTGTCCGTTGATTATCTGCTGTGCCGTTCTCACACAAAAAATCACCCAAACGCTGATCTTGCAGACCTGCGTTTGAGTGATGATATGATTGAACTATTGAAAAGCGGGCTGGTGGATAATTCCCTCTTGTGTGAACTGGCGGTACACCCGGATTTCCCCCGGCTGATGGCTGACCTCGAAATCTATGTAAACGGTATCGCTGGCAAACAGGTGCAGAGTGCAAACGCCATTGTAGACGCTGTGAGCGCAACCATTATGAAGCAGCACAATCCCGGCTTATCCGACCCGCAGTTAAGACAGCTTATCGCCGCCCATATTGATGACGACAGCTTTTGCCGCTATGTGATACAGCAGGACATAAACAAGATAGCTCTTGACCTGCGAGAAGCGCATAGGGACGATTTTTTCAGCGTCCCGGAGGACAACCCGCTGGAAGATTTCTTACAGACTGTTGACGAAGCCGCCAGCCCAGACAGCGACCCAGAACAAGCGGCTTTGGCGTTTATCTGTAAACGGCTCAAACTGAATTACAAAAAGTTGTCCGATGAAGAAAGGAAGTGGCTGAAAAAGATTGCGGAGAAGTCGGACTTGCTGAAAAATCCAACCCCACAACGGGGGCGGAAGTAAGAGAACAAAAAAATGAGAATTTGGAAGTGAGGGTATTGTTATGAAAGACTGGCAAAAACTGATTGGTGCTATAATAATTGCACTCGCAATTGTGGGAGCATCTTTGATTTTAGCAGATGCTATCCAATATTTAGGTGACGCAATAAATGCGGGGTTATTTGGTATAGCAAATCGTCTTTAACAGAGTCGTCAAAATGACAACTTCCAGTTTGTCGAGCAGATAGCAAATCCCGTCGAGCCAGTCAACGGTCAAGATGAACGGCGCATTTTCATGCGCCGCCGTTGACAGTCCCGCCCGCCTTTGCTGATGGGCAATCAAGGCGGGAAAGCCTTAAAATGGCTTCCCGCCCATTTCAATTTTTGCGGGAATGTATCCACAAGTCCGGCGTAGGACGAGGGACGGGGACTTTCATATACGCCCTGCCTGCTGACGAAACCAGCCCTGTGCTTGCGGCTCCACGCCACACAATCACAGCCCTGTTTTCCTGCTGCTTCAAATGTGCTTGCCCTTTCCTGCGGCAACCACATTTTCGCAGCAACGCCGACAGAGCGTATAACACACTACACTTTGCAAGCAAAGTCGTGTGCCAAGGGGCAAGCCCCTTTGGAAACCCCGGACAACAAAACAGGCTGAATATCTCGCACTTTCCCGGTGCTTGATACTCAGCCTTTATTTGTTGTCAGCAGCCCCCATTTCGTGGTCTGCGTGTAGTTCCTTGTAAACTGACCTAAGCGATGTTGTTAATATACTATCTTCTATCCCGTCGGATCAGGTTGACTACATCATTCTCTATTTTACATCTGCCACCTTCAAACCTGATACAAATGCAATTGCAATTCGAACAGGGAATATAAAGAATCAACTGAAGAACCAAAATGTGACGATATACAAATACGCAGGAATAGACAAATACAATGACGGAGGTGTTTCTTTTACACCTCCAGAAGTAACCCACAGAAATGAAAATGGGGAGTACCAAGCTAAATATTCATATTCCATTCCGCCATTAGATAAAGATAGAAACCAACGTATTTGGCCGGCATTCAAAACTGCATACTATGCACATAAGCAAGGAGTGCCATTCGTGGCTACACGCGAGATTCAAGCGGCTCTATTCACATTAGGAAAATTTGTTGATCGCTTTTATGGCGTGGGTACAGATGTGGGTGTGGTTTTTCAAAAAAACGTTTCGCAAGAGGTGGAGAAGCGATTTAGGGATTTTGATCGTTTATACCCGCTTCCGAAACAAAATAATGACTAAGCAGACCGTTTGTAAATGTACTTGATGGATCTATACAGTAAACAGCCATGCTTACAGTGGAATAATTGCCACGAATGTCGAAACCCGTCTCAATTTGAGACGGGTTTCTGCTATTCCTTCGATGCTTCCAATGCGCTGCGAATCATGGAGGCCATCATGTTCAACTGCTTCGGCGTGGCGGCTTGCAGCAACTCCAGCAGCGCATCTATGTCTTGATTGCCCTGTTGCGGTAATACCTCCACCAACAGATACGTTGGAGAGACGTTCAGCGCCTGACAGAGCGAGACGAACACCGGCAGGCTGGGAACTTTTGAGCCTGCCTCAATCTGCCGCAGGTAGGTGGCGTTGATGCTGCACGTTTCGGCCAGCCGTTCCCCTGTCCAGCCCCGCTCCTTGCGCGCCATATTGATCCTCTTGCCAAGCAGCTTCTTATCCATGTGTCGCCTCCGTCTGTATGCCTAAAGCGTTTTATTTATACGCTTATAGCTTACATTTTCCTTGACGCGAAAAATAGAGACTGATAGAATATCAAATATAAGCTGATAGACTACAAAGCGGGTGAGACGATGGACAAGCCGGTGCGCTGTGCGGTCATGGGGCAGCATCCCCTACGCTTTCCGTGGGGCTTTGACGAAGAAGATGACCGCTGCCGAAAATTGAAAATCGAATTGGCGCAGCAGATCATGGTGCTGCGTCAGAGCGGCGTGTCGCAATTTCTGACCGCCTGCGACTGCGGCGTAGGACTGTACGCCGCCGAGATCATCAACGGTCTGCGGACGACTGACCACGATCTGATGCTGCTGTGCTATACGCCCCACGAAGAACAGGCCACAAAATGGGCTCCCTATCTGCGGGAGAGGTACTTCGATATGCTGACCGTCTGCACCTACCTGTCTACTGTGTGCGAAGTTGGCACGCCGGACGCGCAGCTGCAAGCCTACAAGAAGATCATCGACCTTGCGGACGTGGTGCTGGGTGTCTATGATGCGGACACGTCGGCCACAGACAGTGCGGAGGACAGAGCCTTGACCTACGCCGAGGGGCAGCACAAGCCATTGTTGATGCTGCATCCAACGGAGCGAGGCATAACAAGAACAGAGTAAAAATGAGGAGAGGCGCGAGTTCATTCTCGCGCCTCTCCTCATTTATAGTATGAAGAAGTTAGCCGTTAATGGAAGCCCACAGATCAGTCCACTTCTCAATGAGGGTGGATTTCTGTGCAGACATCATCTCAAAGTCCATGGGAACAACACCATCATCGATGTCAGCGGGGAAGTAGCTCTCATCGTTCACATAGGTGGTGTTAGGGCCACGGGAACCAGCGGCCTTTTCACGAGCCAGCTGGAAATCAGCGGAGGACAGCACATCCAGAACGGCGGCAGCCAGCTCGGGATGCGGGCAATTCTTGACCATGCCGGAGGCAAACGCGCAGACGGTGTTGCCTTCGGTGGGCCACACGATCTCAACATTGTCCGCGCCACTCATCAGCAGGGAGATGGCGCCGTTATCATAGGTCAGACCCACAGCGTACTCGCCGTTGTAAACATCCTTGTAGCAGGCGGAAGAGCTGGTGCTGATAACGCCGTTGCAGTTCTCCATGAGGCTCTTCTGGTAGTCCCAAGCCTTCTCATCGCCAAACTCGTCGCCCATGAGGTACAGCATGGTCTGCAGCTGACGCCATGCAGAGGAGGAGGCGGAGGGGTCAGCCTGAATGATGTGACCCTTCAGCTCGGGCTGCAGCAGATCGGCATAGCCCTTGACATCCACGCCCAGCTCGTTCAGAACCTCGGTGTTCTTGATGAGGCAGACATACTGATAGGCAAAGTAGGTGTAGTAGCCGTTGGACTCAACAGCACACTGATCGGCGTACTTGGGGGTATACTCCTGCAGCAGATCCAAATACTGATCGCCATCGGTCTGGGACAGGCCGCCGAAGATCACATCTGCCTGGGGATTCTCCTTCTCAGCATCAACACGAGCCACCAGTTCGCCCAAAGAGCCGCTGATGAACTCCACGTTCACATCGGGGTACTCCTTGTTGAAGACCTCCAGGAACACTTCGTGATCCACGTCAGTCTGAGTGGAGTAGATCACCACGGTGCCGGACAGCGTGGCGGCATCATCGCCATCGTTTGCGTCCGGCTGCTTGGTCTCGCCGCAGGCCACCAGGGACAGGGACATGACCAGGGCAAGAAGCAGGCACAAAAACTTTTTCATGTTCTTTCTCCTTTTTGTTGTTTGGTTTTATATCGACACTGCATTATCGCAGCGCAGATACGAGGAACAGGCACCGCGCCTTACATCTGGATCTCCCGACCCCGGTTGATGCGCATATAGACCATCAGCGAGATCGCGGTCAGCACCGTCGTAACGGCAGCAAACGCAGCGGCTTCACCGAAGTTACCGCGGGCAACGGCGGTATATGTACCTACCGTCAAAGTAATGGAGCGATTGTTATAGAGGATGGCCGCACTGGAAACCTCCGTCACGATGGACACCCAGCTGAGGATCGCACCGGAGATAATGCCGCTGGACATCATGGGAACCGTGATACGGAAAAATGTCTTCATCTTGGATGCGCCCAAGCTGATAGAAGCCTCCTCGATGGACAGCGGTATCTGTATCAGCGTAGCCGTAGCAGAGCGCGTGGTATACGGCAGACGACGTATAATGACAGCGATAATCATGATGGCCAGTGTACCCGTAAGCACCAGCGGCTTTTTGCCAAAGCCAATGACCAGCGCGATAGCGATGACCGAGCCGGGCATGATGTAGGGCATCATGGAGATCGTATCGATGGAGTGGTTGATGAAATTGGGACGCCGGACAACGAGGTAGGAGATCATGATGGCCAGCAGGATGATGGCGGCCAGCGCGATAACACCCATAACAACCGTGTTGCCAGTGGCGCGCAGAAGCAGCTTGTTCAGCGCTGCCTTGTAGTTGGCCAGAGAATAACCTTCCTGGAACACGCCCATCTTGGAGTTGCGGAAGGACACATAGACGATGTAGATCTGCGGCAGCAGGGAAATGGCGACAACGGCATAGCAGAACACATGCATCAGAACGCCGCCGAGACCCTTCGGGTCCTTTTTCTCCACCGGGTGCAGCGCGTTCATGGAGAAGCTGAACTTCTTGGTGGCATACTTTTGCAGCAGGAAGATAGCCGCCGTCAGGATAATGGCAATGACGCTGATGGCGGAGGCAAAGCCATAGTCGGAGCCCGTTTCGCTCAGGAACTGCTTGTATATCTCCACCGTAAAGGTGCGGTAGCCCTCGCCGATCAGCAGCGGCGTACCGAAATCGGCAAATGCGCGCATGAACACCAGTAATGCAGCCGCCAAAACCGTGGGCATGGAGAGCCGCAGGATCACATTCCAGAACCGCTTGAAGCCGCTGCAGCCCAAATTGGCCGAAGCCTCCATCAGACTGTTGTCAAGATTGCTGAACATACCGTTCATGTAGATCATGACCAGCGGATAGAGCTTTGTGGCCTGCACCAGCAGGATCCCGCCGAAGCCGTAAATGCTGCCGGTCTGAATACCCAGCGCTTTCAGCAGCAGCGTAATGTCACCGGAGCGCCCCATCAGCAGAATCCATGCGTAAGCTCCGATGAACGGCGCGGACATACAGCACAGGATACTGGACACCAGCAGGAACTTAGCGCCCTTCAGCCGGTAGAAGGAATAGAAATAGGAAAAGGCAATGCCGATAGCCAGCGATACCAGCATAACGGCGATAGACACCTTGAAGCTGTTGAATATGGTATTGTAGTAGTAAGGCTTGCTGAAAAACTTAATGAAATTGTCGAAGGTAAAGGCGGACTCACTGGTGGTAAACGCCTGCTTGAGCAGCGTACAGATGGGGTACACGAAGAACAGCAGGAACGCCAGCAGCAACGCGATGGAAATAGCCGACCATACCTCGAATTTCCTGCGCTTCTGGTTCATTCCGCACCTCTCTTGTCGTCATGGACACCGCGAAGCAGGTTCACGCTTCCGTCCTCGGAGAAAATATTGATCTTCTCCGCCTTGACCTGGAGAAATACCTCAGTCCCCTTGGGGATAATGGAATCGATAGAGGATTCCTGGATCGTTTCCACCTCTGTGCCGTCATGCAGCGTCAGCTTGTAGTGCGTGTTCAGACCGAGGAAAATGCTGTCGCTGACCTTGGCGGGCACACCCTGTGTCGCATCGGTAGAAACAATAAACTCCTCCGGCCTCACCGAGATCTTGATACTCTGCTCACGCCGGTGCTGCTCCTGCACATTTTCGATGGGGACGGTATAGCCGTCGGAAAAACGCACGGCGCACTTGCCGTCCTGTACCGTCAGCGTACCGGGGAGCATATTGGTGCGGCCAATGAATGTCGCAACAAAGACATTGGCCGGGCGCTGATAAATGTCCTTCGGTGTACCGATATGTTGGATCACGCCGCCACTCATGACCGCGATGCGGTCGGAGACAGCCATAGCCTCTTCCTGATCGTGGGTCACATAGACAGTGGTGATGCCGACCTCGTTCTGAATCTTCTTGATAATGCCGCGCATTTCCACCCGCAGCTTGGCATCCAAGTTGGACAGCGGCTCGTCCATCAGAAGGACGTCCGGTTTGATGACCAGTGCACGCGCCAACGCCACGCGCTGCTGTTGTCCGCCGGAGAGACGGTCGGGCATACGGTCGGCATACTCATCCACATGGACCAGCTTCATGAACTCATCGGAGAGCGCCGCTTTCTCCGCCTTGCCCATCTTTCGGTTCTCCAGGCCGAACTCCACGTTCTTGCGGACGGTCAGATGGGGGAAAATGGCGTAATTCTGGAACACCATGCCGATGTTGCGCTTTGCGGGGTCGAGATCGTTGATGAGCTTGTCGTTGAAGTAGAAGTTGCCGCCCTCGATGGTATTGAAGCCGGCGATCATCCGCAGCAGCGTGGTCTTGCCGCAGCCGGACGGCCCGAGAAGCGTGAAAAACTCTCCTTCTCGAATCTGCAGGCTGAGATCCGGTATCACCGTATTAGCTCCGAACTGCTTGAGGGCATGCTCAATACGAATGGTGACGCTCATGTTGTGTTCCTCCTGTTTGATTGAAATAAGCGGCACAGCACCTCGTTTTGGGAAATAACGTCAAAATGGTGCAGAAACGTGCGTCTATGCAGACAAGGGCAGACACGAGGGGTATTGCAAATTGTTACAAAAGTCACAAAGACAAATCCCTTTTGTTTTTAGAAATTATATACATCGTCTCGAGGGCAAGTCAACTATTTGCGCGGGGTTGACAATCACATTGAAATATGATAGCTTAAAACCACAATTATCTTTCATTATCTACCAATTTCGAGCAAGGAGTCACCGCTATGTTCAGCAGCGAACGCCACGCGCAGATACTGTCATGTCTTGAAAAGCACAACACCATATCCGTACAGGAGCTGTCCGCGCAGCTGTATGCCAGCCCCAGCACCATCCGCAGAGACTTATCGGAGCTGGAGGAGCAGGGCTTTCTGAAACGTGTTCACGGCGGTGCTGTGCTGACGGCAGGTAGCACCTTTGATACCCCGGCCAGGCTGCGGCGAACGCAGCAGCTGGCGGAAAAGCAGCGTATCGCGGAGCTGGCCACCAGATTTCTCAAGCCCTCGTCCTCCTATTTTTTCGATTCCAGCTCCACATCCGGCATATTAGCCGAGCGTCTGGCTGACTATCCGGATGTGAAAATTGCAACAAACGGAGTGGGAATATTGTCCAGTATGAGCAGCAGTGACAAGGTTTCCATCATTTCCTGCGGCGGTTATCTGCGTTCACCGTGGGACGAGCTGACGGGGAATGTGGCGCTTCGTTCTATCGAGGAGATGAATGCGGACATCTTCTTTTTCTCCTGCGCAGGCTTCAGCGCCGAGCAAGGCTCCATGGAGCTTAACGATGATAACGTGGCGGTCAAACGGGCTTTTTTCCGCAAATCCAAGCTGCACATTCTTCTTTGCGACAGCACAAAATTCGGCCAGCGCTTTTTCTACAACCTCTTTTCCCTGCAGGAGATCGACTTCGTGGTAACGGATCGCTGCCCGGAAAACCGGCTTTATCGGGAACTGCTGGGAGAAAAATTGATATTCTGAGCCGCAAGCCAAAAAAAACGGTCATACCTTCCTCTGCGGAAGGCGTGACCGTTTTTGCTCATTTGCGCTCAAAACCGTTCGCTGTGTTTTGCCGTTTTTCAGCTTTCCCGCCAATATGCCCATAGTTATTGACGTTGTTTGCCGCAAGATGTTATAAGTGGGGTAGCATTCTGCAAGATATGCGTGTGAAGGGTGATGTTTATGATGACAGGGAAGCTGTCTCCGTCCATGATGTGCGCTGATTTCGCACAGCTGCCCCAGACGATATGCGAGTTTGAAAAAGGCGGCGTTGAATATCTGCACATAGATATTATGGACGGGGAGTTCGTTTCGAATTTTACGCTGGGAACGGATTTTTGCACCGGGCTGCGGCAAATGACCCGCATCCCGCTTGACATTCACTTGATGATCAACCGTCCCGATTTGAAAATATCCTGGTTCAAGGTGCAGCCGGGCGAGTTCGTCTCCGTACACTGGGAGAGCACTCCCCACATCCAGCGGACGCTGGCCATGATACGGGAGGCCGGCGGAAAGCCGATGCTGGCGCTGAATCCGGCCACGCCCATCGAGGTGCTGGACTATGTTGTGGGTGATATTGACGGCGTGCTGCTGATGACGGTGAATCCGGGCTTTGCCGGGCAGAAGCTGATCCCCGCCATGTTGGAAAAGATCCAACGCACCCGCGCATACCTGGATGCTCACGGACGAAAGGATGCCAGCATCGAGGTGGATGGCAATGTCAGCTTTGTCAACGCGGAGAAAATGCGGCAGGCCGGGGCAGATATTTTCGTGGGCGGTACCTCCAGCATATTTGGCAAGGATGACACCCTCTCCGGGAATATCCAAAGACTCCGCCTCGCGGTCAAGTAAGCCGGAACAGGTAGAATAGATATTAGGATAGTAGAGAAGGAAGCGTAGTATGGAAAAAATGATGAAAGCCGCCAGAATGCACAGGATCGGAGAGTTTTCCGTAGAAAGCGTACCTATTCCGATTCCGCATGGCGATGAACTGCTTGTACGCATTGGCGCGTGCGGCGTGTGCGGCTCCGATATGCCGCGGATATATGTCAACGGAACCAGCAAGCAGAAATACCCCCTCACTTTGGGGCATGAATTCTCTGGTACTGTGGTGGCGGTGGGTGAAACCGCAGACCCAGCCTATATTGGGAAACGCGGCACCTTTTTCCCGCTGATCCCCTGCCGTAAGTGTGACAGCTGCCTTTCCGGAAATTACGCCATGTGCGAGGACTATGATTACCTTGGCTCCCGGCGGGATGGCGGCTTTGCGGAGTATTGCCTCATCCCCAGCGCGTGGCACATGGTATGCTCCCAGAACCCGGATACCAGCTTCGAGGAGCTAGCCATGGTAGAGCCCGCCTGTGTTGCCCAGCACGCCATGCTGCGGCGCGGCGGTATGTACGCAGGCGCTAACGTCCTGATTTTCGGCGCAGGGACTATCGGAATTATGGCGGCGCGCTGGGCGAAGTTGGCCGGTGCGGGACATATCCTGATGGTAGATGTGCTGGACGAAAAGGTGGCTTTCGCGGAAAAGCACGGCTTCTCTGCGGTGAACTCCACCTCCTGTGATCTGGAGCAGGCCGTTCGCGCCGCATTCGGCGGCAAGCTGGCGGACATCGCTTTTGAGGGAACGGGCTTCGGTTCTGCGCTGAACAATGCCATTGATTGCGTCAAGGCGTTCGGTACGATCGTCATGGTGGGCAACCCCGCCGGTGATACGACCATAAACAAGGGACAGCACAGCAAAATTCTCCGCAAGGAGCTGACGCTCAATGGCATTTGGAACTCCCATTTCAGCAACTCCCCTATCAACGAATGGAGATATACGGTGGACATGATGGACAAAGGGCTGTTCCACTGCGAGGATTTGATCTCCCAGCGAACCGACCTTGACGGCCTCCCTGGGCTGATCGACGATGTGAAGAACCATCGGGTAAATTCCTGCAAGATCATGTTCGTTGGGGACAAAGAGTAATAAAATATTTTCCCCCTGGATGGCACCTCATGCGGATATACCGCACAAACCACGCCACCCAGGGGGTATTTTTGTCGAAAAGCGTCTCAACTTGAGACGCCTTTTTTCACCCCCCTTTTGCGGAAAAAGCCGAATGCAAAAGACTTTTGTAACTTTACTGCTACTTTTCGGGAAAATTTCGGGTTTTGCCGTTCCTGTCCGTGATAGCTACATCAGAACGAAAGGCAGCAGGAGAACGACTATGAAACTCACAGATTTTTACGCCTACACGGAGCAGACCTTTGACTCCTTCTGCAAGCAGGTCATCCGCAACGAGCGTACCGATGCCCTACGGGAGCTGGCGTACCACGCAAAGAACGAGACAGTGTTTTCGGCACTTACACCTGTGGAGATGGCGCGGCTGTCCATGGTTGATCGTATCCCCGAAGATACGGTAGAGTTCCACATCCGCGGTTATACCTTGACGGTAGAGAACGCCGCGCTGGGACAGGCTATCGCCGTCCTACCGGTACGCCTGCGGGATGTGGCGCTGCTGTACTACTTCGCAGGCATGAGCGACCCGCAGATCGGTCAGCTGCTCCGCCTCAAGCCGGACACAGTGCAGCACCGCAGAACAGCGTCGTTGGCCAAACTGCGGAAGCTGCTGGGAGGTTCGTATGGACAATAAGATTTCCTATCAGACCATTCTTGCAGCCAAGGCCGGTGATCCTATCGCCATGGAGCAGGTACTACGCAATTATGACAGCTACATAACCATGTGCGCCCAGCGAACCATGACCGATGAGTATGGCAACCACCGCGTGGCCGTGGATATGGAGCTGAAAGGCCGTCTGCAAAGCAAACTAATGCTGCAGATCATCTACAAATTTGACCCGACCCGCCTACCCGAAGGTGAGGTAATTGAAACGGATTAGTGTTGCTGATCCGTGAGAGGGCACAGCGTGCTGCGCCTTCTCGCGGGCTGGCAACAGTCCGGCTATATGCCATTCTAAAACTGAATAGGGCTGTTTGGGTACATTCCCGAAGCAACGAGCCGGTGAGAGGCGCGCCAAGATCATCCGCAGGGATGGGAGCGAGAGACGCCATCGTCACATGGCGGCACTGTGGCAGTGCCGCCGCCACGACTTGCGGAGGGGTAAGATACTTGCGTTGGCTATGCTTCACCGCGTAGAACGCCCCGCCATCAGAATGGAGGGAGGCCATGACCTATGAGACAGTTGCCGCTGTCGCCCATTCCGCCGCTGAAGAATATCAAGGAAATACAAGGGGGGAATTTCAATGAATGACAAGGGCAATTCTGTGTCTCCTGTCTCCCAGCGAATTGTTATTGACGGGTGTACCGTTATCCTCCACTATGCCGCAAGCAGTGATCCGGCGGCAGCACACGCTGTGCAAAACAGTCTGTTTAACTTCCAAAGCTCGCCGCAGCCGATTTTTTGCAATAACGGCGAAAGTGTGAGATAATAATGGTGTAAGGTGTACCTTGAAAAATAAATAGAGAACAAAAAGTTCAAGACTACACGCCATTTTCCGGTGGGGAAATGAGGTGTATGTAACATGGAAAACGTAAAGCGAGTATATTGCCTGTACCGCGTTTCGACCGTGGGACAGGTGGAAAAAGATGACATTCCCATGCAAAAGCAGTTTTGCAGAGAATTTGTAAACTGCCATTCTGGATGGCACATTGAAAATGAGTTCTACGAGAAGGGCATTTCTGGCTACAAGGTATCTGCCAAAGACCGTGATGCCGTGCAGGAGATCCAGCGGGACGCCGTACAGGGCAAATTTGATGTCCTGCTGGTCTATATGTTTGACCGCCTTGGCCGCCGTGACGACGAAACGCCCTTTGTTGTGGAATGGTTTGTCCGCAACGGTATTGAAGTCTGGAGTGCCGTGGAGGGGCAACAACGGTTTGACAACCACGTTGACAAGCTGCTGAACTACATACGTTACTGGCAGGCATCGGGTGAGAGCATAAAAACCTCCGTCCGCGTCAAGACCCGCATGGAACAGCTGACACAAGACGGCCTGTTCACCGGCGGCTCTATCCCATACGGCTATCGTTTGGAAAAGCGTGGCCGTATCAATAAGCGCAACAGAGAGGTCTGCGACCTCACCGTTGACGATGATGCCGCAAAGATCGTTCAGCTGATTTTCTATAAATACGTTCACGAAGGCTACGGCGCACAACGTCTGTGCCGCTATCTGACCGAGCTGGGTATCCGCAAGGCCGATGGAAGGAATTTCCCCAACACCACTATCAACCGTATCATCAAAAACCCCATCTATGTCGGCCAGCTCCACAATGGCGATGCTACATCGGAGCGTATACCCGAACTGCAAATCATCGACCAGGATACGTTTGACGCCGCCCAGCAGTTGATGGCGGCGCGGGCTACCCATCACGCAGACACACCACTGAACATGAAAGGGCAATCTCTGCTGGTGGGCAACATTTTCTGTGGACACTGCGGAAACCGCCTGACACTGACCACCAGCGGGCGCAAGACCATTCAAAAGGATGGTACGGTTCGCCGTGAGATACGCTGCCGCTATCAGTGCCACTACAACCTGCGACACCCCGGCGAGTGTGACGGACAATCCGGCTATGGTGTTACAAAGCTGGACGGTATCGTGGAGAAAATCATCCGCCATCAGTTCGCGCAGATCAAGATGGCCTCACAGGATGATGTGATCGCCCAGCAGCACGAAAAGGCCGTGGAACTGGCGCGGGCAAGGTGCAATATGGCTGAAATGCAGTTGAGCGAGAAACGCCGCGAGTTAGAGGATTACCAAAAAGAAATCATCAAGGTTATTCGCGGGGAGAGCCGATTGAATGTTGACCTGCTGAACGAGTTGATCGACAAAGCGCAGACTGACGTAGAAGCTCTGTCACAGACAGCGGAAGCGGCACGGCAGGAGCTTGAGAGCCGTACCGCAGACATGGAGACAGAACAGCAGGAGTACGACAAGCTGAAAACATGGGCAGACCTCTATGACAACTGCAACTTTGCGGCCAAGAAAATGATCGTGTCGCAGTTTATCAAGTCCGTCCGCGTTTACCGCGACTATACGCTGGAGGTCGAGTTCAACGTTTCCTTTGAGCAATTCCAACAGTTGCAGGCCGCGTGCAGCGGCGGCGCAAACGAGAGGACAAATGTCTGCATCGAGGCATAAGAAAAGCAGACCTGCCTAAACAAGTCTGCTTTCATGGTGGACCCAAAGGGATTCGAACCCTCGACCTCTCGGATGCGAACCGAACGCTCTCCCAGCTGAGCTATGGGCCCATGTGCCTGACGCGTGAGATACGCGCCCTAAATTGTGTTTGGGATGCGGCTCGCGTGACTACCGCGTGAGCTACGCCCCCGAAAAGTGTTGCGTAAAGTGTACCGTGTGGACTCCCAGCTGAGCTACAAGCCCATATTCACTTGCGTACCTCACTATTATACACATTCCCCGCGAAAAAGCAAGAGGAATTTCTGCGCCAGCCGCATCATTAGCTGATCAAAATGTAGATATCAATTTTATGTATTTTACTTATGTTTATTTTGTGATATACTATTTTCTGTTGCGCGTTTGCGCTGCCTTTGACGATTTCAACACAACACCTTAATTATATCAGGAGGGCTTCCGCTATGAGCAGAACTTTGGGTACCGTGGTCCGGGGCGTGCGCGCCCCCATCTTCCGCGAGGGCGACAGCGTGGTGGACATCACCGTCAGCACGGTTCTGAACGCACTCAGTGAAAACGACATCACCGCCCGTGACGGCGACGTGGTGGCCGTGACCGAGTCCGTGGTGGCCCGCTGTCAGGGCAACTACGCCACCTGCGAGCAGATCGCCGAGGACGTGCGCGCCAGGACCGGCGGCAAGACCGTGGGCGTGGCGTTCCCCATCCTCAGCCGCAACCGCTTCTCCCTGCTGCTGCGGGGTATCGCGCTGGGCGCGGAGAAGGTGGTGCTGCTGCTGAGCTATCCCTCCGACGAGGTGGGCAACCATCTGGTGAGTCTGGACCAGCTGGACGAGGCCGGCATCGACCCGTGGCACGATGTGCTGTCGCTGGAGCAGTTCCGCGCGGCTTTCGGTGAGGTGGTGCATCCCTTCACCGGCGTGGACTATGTGGCCTATTACAAGTCCATCATCGAAGAGGCCGGTGCCCAGGCGGAGATCGTGTTCGCCAACCGCGTCACCGCTATCCTGCCCTACACCGACACGGTGATCACCTGCGACATCCACAGCCGCCAGCGCAGCAAGCGTCTGCTGACCGCCGCCGGTGCCAAGGTGGTGCTGGGTCTGGACGACCTGCTGACCGCGCCCGTGGACGGCAGCGGCTACAACGCCCAGTACGGCCTGCTGGGCAGCAACAAGGCGGACGATCAGCGTATCAAGCTGTTCCCCCGGGATGCCATGGCTGTGGCCGAGGGAATCGGCAAGGGCATGAGCGAGGCCACCGGCAAGCAGATCGAGGCTATGGTCTACGGCGACGGCGCTTTTAAGGATCCCGCCGGCAAGATCTGGGAGCTGGCAGACCCTGTGGTGTCTCCCGGCTATACGGCCGGTTTGATCGGCACACCTAATGAGCTGAAGCTGAAATATCTGGCCGACCATGATTTCGGCGATCTGACCGGCGAAGCGCTGCAAAAGGCTGTGGCCGAGAAGATCCGCCAGAAGGATGCCAAAGTGAGTCTGGTGGGCAACATGGTGTCTGAGGGTACCACGCCCCGCAACCTGACTGACCTGATTGGATCCCTGTGCGATCTGACCTCCGGCAGCGGTGATAAGGGAACCCCCATCATCTACATTCAGGGTTATTTTGACAACTACACCAACGACTGAGTCGCTGGTCCTTGTGGTTTATATGGTGGAAAAGTACCCGCGTAAGCGGGTATTTTTCTGCCCAGACGCAGGAACACCGCTGCTGCGCATTTCGTCAAAATAGTACTTGCATTCCTGCGGAAATGCGGTATACTGGCATCAATGCCAAAACAACAATGCCAAAGAAAGGAACGATCACATATGAAAAAATGGATTAGTTTGCTGCTGTGCGCGCTGCTGGTGCTGTCTCTGGCGGCCTGCGGTATGGAAAAAGCGGATGAAAGCGGACAAAGCGGGGGAGACACCCAGCAGTCCGTCGACCTGAAAAAGGCGGCGGAGGATGCCCTCAAGCCGCTGGAGGGGACGGATGTGGTGTTGTTCCCGGAGGAGAATGCCGAAACGCTCGATTCGCTCTATCCCGGCTTGACCGCCGTTGCCACAAAGCAGCTGGTGGTCTATCTGCCGCCGGTGGTGGGCAATGCCTGCGAGCTGGTGATGGCCGAGGCGGCCAGCGCCGCCGATGCGGAACGTATTCGATCCATTCTGCAAAACCGGGTAGATGCCGCGGCTAATGATACCGCCTATCCTGAAAATGCCGCTGGCTGGAAGAATAACGCCGTGGTAACGGTCAACGGCAACTATGTGGTCATGGCTGTGCTGCCTGATGGCGTGGAGATGCCTGCCGCGTTCAAAGCGGAGTTCTGAGGAGCCTCTTTTCCGGCGGGGAAGAAGCAGCCCTTGTGGGTGCTTCTTTTACAGTTTTAGGGAGGTAGATCCGGGACGGAGCGGATGATTCCCTGCGAAAGGGAAAGTTTTGTTTCGTCGAGCATAAAGGAAGCACCCCAGTCGGGGTGCTTCCTTTATGCTTTATGCTTATTTGTCGTACATCTCGATGAGCT
>ERZ779877.1945-NODE-1945-length-16111-cov-8.648231_pt1 | contig 16111 bp, 13 predicted proteins | sample MGYA00511556_ERZ779877 | MGnify/ENA primary metagenome ERZ779877 (study PRJEB29588, sample SAMEA2159338) | human gut metagenome | biome: human gut; feature: human-associated habitat; material: faeces | place: Denmark | collected 2008/2010 ...
GCAGCCGCCGCAGCTCCCGCTGCCGCAGCCGAGCTCAAGGCCATCTCCCCGCGCGCCATGGCCAAGGCTGTTGCCAACAACGTCAACCCGGCGCTTGCCACCGGTACCGGCCCCAACGGCCGCATCATCGAGCGGGATATCGACAAGCTGATCGCCTCCGGCGCAGCCGCTGCGTATGCCGCTCCGACCGCCGCAGCTCCCGCTGCTGCCGAGTTCGAAGATGTCAAGTGGAGCCCGGTCCGCAAGGCGACCGCCAAGTCCATGACCAAGAGCCTGTCCACCATGGCACAGCTCACCCAGCAGTATTCCTTCGACGCGACGCAGCTGCAGGCCTACCGCGCCATGCTCAAGCCGCTCGATGCGCCCATGGGCAAGGTCAGCCTCAACGACATGGTCATGTTCGCCGTCGCGAAGACCATCAAGTCCTGCCCGGATCTGAACGCCAACGTCCTCGAAGAGAATGTCGTCCGTCACTTCAATACCGTCAACCTCGGCTTCGCCTGCGACACGCCGCGCGGCCTGATCGTCCCGACGATCTTCAATGCCGACCAGATGACCCTGCTTGAGCTCTCCATGGAAGCCAAGCGCCTGGCTGCCGAAGCCCGCGAGGGCAAGCTGAGCCCCGACTACATGTCCGGCGCCACCTTCACGATCTCCAACATCGGTTCGTTCGGCTGCGAGGCCTTCACGCCCGTCATCAACCCGCCCCAGACCGGCATTCTCGGCGTCTGCAACATCCAGACGAAGATCAAGTCCGCCAAGGACGGCGTCATCGAGACCTACCCGGCCATGGGCCTGTCTCTGACCTTCGACCACAGAGTCATCGACGGCGCACCCGCCGCGCGCTATATGAGCGAGCTGTGCAAGAGTCTTGAGAACTTCATGACCCTGCTCGCCAAGTAAGAGAAAGGAAGGACGAAATCATGCCGAAATCTTTGTATATCGATCCCGTAAAAGTCCGCGAACCCGGCTATATTCATTTTGAAGACATTCCTGTCTGCCAGTATAACAAGACCATCAAGCAGGAGCTCGAAGAGGGCAACTACACCAAGGAAGACCTGATCCGCATCTACCGCGACATGGCCATCTGCCGTGAGTTCGAGCACATGCTCACCCTCATCAAGACCCAGGCCAACTATAACGGCGTCGAGACGACCTATCCCGGCCCCGCGCACCTGTCCCTCGGTCAGGAAGCTTCCTGCGTCGGCGAAGCGTACCTTCTGACGAAGGACGACATCACCTTCGGTTCCCACAGAAGCCATTCCGAGATCCTCTCCAAGGGCCTGAGCTGCATCAACAAGCTCTCCGATGAAGAGCTCATGAGCACCATGGAAAACTTCCTCGGCGGCAAGACCCTGGCAGCCGTCAAGAAGTTCGCCGATACCTCCGACGTCAAGGAGCTGGCCATCCGTTTCCTGCTCTACGGCACCGTTGCTGAGATCTTCGCCCGTGAAAACGGCTTCCATCACGGCATGGGCGGCTCCATGCACGCGTTCTTCCTGCCGTTCGGCATCTACCCCAACAACGCCATCGTCGGCGGCTCCGCTCCGATCGCAACGGGCGCTGCGCTGTATCAGAAGAACAACGATAAGAAGGGCGTCGTCGTCTGCAACATCGGCGATGCGTCCCTCGGCTGCGGCCCTGTCTACGAGGCCATGAACTTCTCCGCCATGGACCAGTTCAAGACCCTGTGGGAAGAAGGCCGGAAGGGCGGCCTGCCCATCATCTTCAACGTCTTTGACAACTTCTACGGCATGGGCGGCCAGACCATGGGCGAGACCATGGCCTACAACATGCCCGCCCGTCTCGGTGCCGGCATCACCCCGAGCCAGATGCACGCAGAGCGTGTCGACGGCTGGAACCCGCTGGCTGTCATCGACGCCTACAAGCGTAAGATGGAGCTCATCAAGAACAACGAAGGCCCCGTCCTGCTCGACGTCGTGACCTATCGTCTCGTCGGCCACTCCACCTCCGACCAGAACGCCTACCGTACCAAGGAAGAGATCGAAGACTGGCGCAGCCATGACCCGATCGTCAAGTTCCGCGAGGCTCTCGTGGAAGCTGGCGTCGAGTCCGACGAGTTCTTCGCCAAGCTCCTGCAGGATACCGCCGACCGCATGACCATGATCTGCCGCGCGGCTGACGACAAGGAGATCTCTCCGTATGTCGACTTCGACAAGAACCCGGATTACCTTGCAAACCTGATGTTCTCCAACGAGACCGTCCGCTCCATGGGCGCTCCCGATCAGAAGCTGAACGTTACTGGCCCGAAGGAGAGCTGCAAGCGCTATGCTGACCTGGCCAAGAAGGAGCACTTCGCGTTCGATAAGGACGGCAATAAGTTCTCCGACATGAAGGTCTACAACATCCGCGACGCGATCTTTGAGCCGCTGATCAACAAGTACTACGAAGACCCGACGCTCGTCGCCTACGGCGAAGACGTGCGTGACTGGGGCGGCGCTTACGCTGTCTACCGCGGCCTGATGGATGTCATTCCGCACTCCAGACTCTTCAACTCTCCGATCTCCGAGGCTGCCATCGTCGGCACCGCCGTCGGCTACTGCATGTGCGGCGGCCGCGCAGTCGTCGAGCTCATGTACTGCGACTTCCTTGGCCGTGCAGGCGACGAGGTCTTCAACCAGATGTCCAAGTGGCAGGCCATGTCTGCCGGTATCCTGAAGATGCCGATGATCCTGCGTATGTCCGTCGGTGCCAAGTACGGCGCGCAGCACTCGCAGGACTGGGTCGCCATCGTCTCCCACATCCCCGGCCTGAAGGTCTTCTTCCCGGCCACCCCGTACGAGGCCAAGGGCATCATGCAGGCGGCTCTGAACGGCACCGATCCCTGCGTCATCTTCGAGTCCCAGCGTATCTACGGCAAGGGCGAAGAATTCCACGAGGGCGGCGTTCCCGCGGAAGAGTATGAATGGGCACCCGGCGCTGTCAACAAGGTCCGCGACGGCAAGGATCTGACCATCCTCACCATCGGCGCGACGCTGTACCGCGCAGTCGACGCAGCCAAGACGCTCTCCGAGAAGTACGGCGTGGAAGCCGACGTCATCAACATGCCGTCTCTGGTCCCGCTGGATTATACCGATCTGATCGCTTCCGTCAAGAAGACCGGCCGCGTGGTCCTGGCCTCCGACGCCTGCGCAAGAGGCACCTTCCTCAACGAGATCGCGGAGAACCTGACGAATATGTGCTTCGACTATCTGGATGCGCCTCCCGTCGTCATCGGCGCGCGCAACTGGATCACCCCGCCGCACGAGTTCGACAAGTACTTCTTCCCGTATGCCGAGTGGATCATTGACGCTGTCAATGCCCGCCTGATCCCGCTGGAGGGCTATACCTCCACCACGACCCCGGACGAGGCTGAGATCATCCGCCGCAACAAGCTGGGCGTGTAATGAAACCCATCCCCGCGCAGAGGAAACCTCTGCGCGGGGATTCCCAAAAGAAAGCCTTGACAAACCCGCGATTCATCGCTATAATATTCATGTTTTCGGGCCTGTAGCTCAGCTGGGAGAGCGTTCGGTTCGCATCCGAGAGGTCGAGAGTTCGAGTCTCTTCAGGTCCACCATTGTCGTCGTGAACTGCACAGGTTCACGACGGCTTTTTTATTGACAGCTGCACCTTTGCGGCTATATGGCACGATCAAAAAGACGCAGGAATCAAATTCCTGCGTCTTTTTTGCATGTATTGATGGGTGTGTAACTCAGTGCCCGGCCCGACTGGGGATCGTCTGGAGCTCGAAGCGGTAGGTCTGCCCGGCGTCCGGGTATTTTTCGCGGTCAACCGGGCTCAGAAACATATCCAGCGGCCGGACCCAGAGGCCGCCGTCGCCGTAAAGCTTGCGGTAGATCACGCAGGGCTCGTTCGTCTCGGAATCACGGGCAAGCGCCTCCACCAGATAATAATCCCCCTTGAAATGGCGGTAGACCCGCCCCGGCTGTACGTCACGCATGGAAAGCCTCCTTGTACTTTGATGCACCCATCATACCCGGGCGGCGGCTGCGTGTCAAGAAAAAGAGAGCTTGCCAAGCGTGGGAAACTGTGCTATGCTGTCAAAATGCGTATGCGCCGCTCGTTTACAGACTGTTTACAAATCGGCTGCAACCGCCGCGGCGGCGCTGCGTCTGTAAAGACAGCGCGGATGACCGCGCAGAACATTTTCCAGGAGGATCTTACGTATGAAAAAATGGATCGCAATGCTGCTTGCCGTGATGACGGCAGTTTCTCTGACGGCCTGCGCCGCGAAAAGCGGCGGACAGGAGACGGCGTCTGACATTCCGGACGCGCTGACGATTCTGAATACTGTCTGGGCAAGCTATTCCGAAGACGAAAAATTCCCGGCTGCGGGCGGCGATTATTCCGAAGAGAACATGACCGACGGCAAGCCCGGCAAGGTCTCGCTCGAGAAGCCGTCGGAGATCGAATATCTGCTGACGCTCCCGGCCTCCGTGATCGAGGAAGCGGATGACGCAGCCTCGCTGTTCCACATGATGAACGGCAACACGTTCACCTGCGGCGTTCTGCATCTGAAGGATGCCGGCCAGCTGGACGCGGCAGCCGGAGAGGTCAAGACCTATGTGATGAACACGCAATGGATGTGCGGCTTCCCGGACAAGCTGGTCGTCGCCAGCCTGGACGGCTATCTGATCTCCGTCTTCGGCGCAGAGGATCTGGTCGATACCTTCCGCGACAAGCTGCAGACTGCCTATCCCGGCACGCAGATCGTCTCTGACGACCCGATCGCATAACAACTTTGAAGTAAGGGGCTGCCATGCTGTTTTCAAGCGTTCCGTTTCTGTTTTATTTTCTGCCGTGCGTTCTGCTCGTCTATTTTCTGGTGCCGGGAACGCTGAAAAACGGTGTGCTGCTGCTCGCCAGCCTGTTGTTTTACGGCTGGGGCGAGCCGCGGTATCTGCTCGTGATGCTGGCGGCGATCGCGCAGGGCTATGTCTTCGGCCTGCTGATCGAAAAAAGCCGCGGAAAGCGGCGGGCCGGGCTGTATCTGGCGCTGTCGGTGCTGCTGAGTCTGGGGACGCTGGCGTATTTCAAGTACGCCGATTTTATGATCCGGAATCTCAACGCGCTGACGGGCCTGTCTGTCCCGCTGCTTTCGCTCGCGCTGCCGGTCGGCATCAGCTTCTATACCTTCCAGATCCTGAGCTATACCGTCGACGTGTACCGCGGGACGGTCCCGGCACAGCGGAACCTGATCGATCTGGCAGCGTATATCGCCATGTTCCCGCAGCTCATCGCCGGACCGATCGTCCGCTATTCCGATATCGCGCCGGAGCTGCGCAGCCGTACCCACACGCTTTCGGACGCGGCGGCCGGGACGCGGCGCTTCGTGCTGGGGCTGGCAAAGAAGATCTTGTTTGCCAATCTGCTTGGCGAGCTGGTGTCCGGCTTCCGCGCCTCGCAGGAGCAGTCAGTGCTGTATTTCTGGTTGGGCGCGGCCGCGTTCACGCTGCAGATCTATTACGATTTTTCCGGCTACAGCGATATGGCCATCGGTCTCGGCCGCATCCTCGGCTTTCACTTTCCGGAAAACTTCCGCTATCCCTACTGCGCCGGCAGCATCACGGAATTCTGGCGGCGGTGGCATATTTCCCTTGGCAGCTGGTTCCGGGATTATCTCTATATCCCGCTGGGCGGCAACCGGAAGGGGAAAGGACGGCAGCTGCTGAACATTCTTCTCGTCTGGCTGGCGACCGGCCTGTGGCACGGGGCGGACTGGACATTCGTTCTGTGGGGACTTCTGTATGCGGCGCTGCTGACGGCAGAAAAGCTGTTTTTGCTGCGCGGGCTGAAAAAGCTCCGCGTGCTCAACCACATCTATGTGCTGCTGTTCGTCACGCTCGGCTTCGTGCTCTTTGACGCGGACAGCGTCCGCAGCGCGGCCGCGTCTGTCTGCGCGATGTTCGGCGGCGGGGGACTGCCGCTCGCCGGGCAGGAGAGCCTGTACGCGCTCAGAAGCGGCGCGGTGCTGCTCCTGAGCGCCTCGGTCGGCGCGACGCCGCTGCCGCGGCAGCTGATCACAGCCGTGCAGCAGAAACAGGCCGGACGGGCAGTGCTCGCCGTGCTGGAGCCGGTGGGTCTCTGCCTGCTGCTGGCCGTGTGTACGGCGTTTCTGGTCGACGGCTCGTTCAATCCGTTCCTGTATTTCCGGTTTTAGGAGGGCCCGCGATGGAAAAACGAAAAAACCTCGCCGTCGTCTGCCTGACGGCGGCCTTCCTGCTCGGCTTCCTGATCTGGGGGCTTTGCAAGCCGGATGACGCCGTCTCCGTCAGCGAGCGGCGGAAGCTCGCGCAGAAGCCGGAGCTGACGCTCTCGTCGGTCCTGCGCGGCGAGTTCATGACGAAATTTGAGACCTACACGCTCGACCAGTTCCCGCTGCGGGACAGCTTCCGGCGGCTCAAAGCCGTGACGCTCCTGGACGTGCTGCAGGAAAAGGACAATAACGGCATCTACCTGGCCGACGGTTATGCGGCAAAGCTCGATCCGTCCATCGACGAAGCCTCCGTGCAGCACGCGGCAGACCGGTTTCGGCTCGTCTACGACCGCTATCTGGCCGGGACCGATGCGAAGGTCTACGCGGCCGTCATCCCGGATAAAAACGCCTTCCTGGCCCGGCAGAACGGCTATCCGGCCTATGATCCGGCAGACCTATCCGCGCTGCTGGCACAGAGCATGCCGTATGCGTCCATGATCGACCTGACCCCCGCGCTGTCGCTGGACAGCTATTACCATACCGACCTGCACTGGCGGCAGGAGGCGCTGCTGCCGGTCGCCCGGACGCTGGCCGAGGCCCTCGGCGTGACGCTGACGGAGGACTATGAGACCATAACGGCCGATCAGCCCTTCTACGGCGTCTACTGCGGGCAGTCGGCGCTGCCGCTGGAGCCGGAGCCGCTGCGGTATCTGACGAACGACACGCTGCGCGGCTGCACGGTCTATGACTATGAGACGGGCAGCGAGCTGCCCGTCTACGATCTGCAGCAGCTGGCAGGGGAGGACGCGTATGCGGTCTTCCTCTCCGGCTCCAAAGCGCTCCTGACCATCACCAACCCGGCAGCAAAGACGGACCGGGAACTCGTCGTCTTCCGCGACTCGTTTGCAAGCAGCCTCACACCGCTGCTTGCAGGTGCCTATGCAAAGATCACGCTCGTGGATATCCGCTACCTCCAGCCCGAGCGCCTCGGCACCTGGCTGACCTTCGATACCCAGGACGTCCTCTTCCTCTACAGCGCCCCCGTCCTCAACAGCAGCGAGACCATCCGCTAAAACAAAACAAGAGCCGCCCATCCTGGGCGGCTCCTGCTGTATATGGAAAAGATCTGCTCTCGAGCGAACAATTGAGGATCGCCAGGTCAGATGCCGAGGAGGCGTTTGGCGTTGCCGCCGAGGATGGCGGCTTTTTCTTCGCCGGAGAGGGGCAGACGGCGGATGTGCTGCAGATCGTTCTGCGGGCTTCCCCAGGGGCAGTCGCTGCCGAACAGGATCCGCTCCGCGCCGAAGGCCCGGACAAGGGAAACAAAGGCCTCGTCGGAAAGCATCTGCCGGTCCAGCGGCAGCGCTTCGTCCCGCGGGGTGAGCGAGCCGAGGGAGAAGGACGTATCGAGCAGGGCAGACGTATCCGCCAGCAGCTCCGGCACCTGCTCCCAGCAGCGCCAGCCGCCCATGTGCGCCAGCACGAGCTTCACCGGACCGACCTGCCGCAGCGCGCTGCGCGCCTTTTCCGGCGTGCAGCAGGCACAGCCGGGGAAGCCGATGTCATAGCCCGCGTGCGTGACCACGATGAGACTGAGCGTACCGGCGCGCTCAAGAATGCGCAGGTATTTGGGGTCGTCCAAATCGGTCTGCTGATAGGCTGGGTGGATCTTGACGCCGCGCATATTGGCCGCGGCGAGGCGGTCGAGCTCCTGCTTCCAGTCTTCGTAATCCGGATGGATGCAGCCGAAGGAGAACATATTTGTGACGAACGCGTGCTTGTTGTGCGCGGCGGCATAGTCGTTGATGTGATGGACCTGCTCCGGCTTTGTAGCGACGGGGAGGATGATCGAACGGTCGACGCCCGCGGCGCGTTCGGCCAGCAGAAGCCCCGCGGCGGTGCCGCAGGTGTAAGCGGTGATGTTCGCCTGGCGGGAAAGACGGTCGATCGCGGCGTCTGCAATCGGGTCCGGGAAGGTATGGGTATGGAAATCAATGATCATGCGGGCCTCATTCCTCAGCTGCGGCCGGGGCCGTTGGTGTGCCACTGGAAGCGGGATTCCGTGCCGTGCAGCAGCCGGCCGATGTTGGAGCGGTGCGCCCAGATGACCAGCGCCGCGATGGCGAGCGAGAGGGCAAAGACCGTCCAGTTGCCGCGGAAAAAGAGCAGCGTCGTGACCGGGAAGCTGAACGCACCCGTCACAGAGCCGAGCGAGACATATCTCGTCGTCAGCCAGAGCAGCAGAAACAGCCCCCAGCCGACAGCGGCGATGCGCCAGTCGAGCAGCAGCAAAAGCGTGCCGCTGCAGAGAATGCCCTTGCCGCCCTTGAACGAATAGAAGGCGGGGAAGATGTGCCCGATCACGCAGAAGAGCGCGGAAAAGTACTCGCCCTCCAGCCGCAGCCCCAGATATTCGCCGAAGACGATCGAGCCGAGCTTGACCGCGACGAACGCCTTGAGCATGTCGATCAGAATGACGCAGACGGCAAACTTGCCGCCGTACACCCGGTAGAAGTTGGTCAGCCCCGCGTTATGGCTGCCGTGCTTGCGGATATCGTCGTGATAAAACAGAAACGAGGTAATGATCGCGCCGTTGCAGCAGCCAGCCAGGTACGAGCCGGCGGCCACGCAGACCATCAGCGCGACGGCAGCAGAGGTCAGTTCGTGCATAAATATCCTCCAAATTGATCAGATACCGGTATTCTACCGGATAAACCACGCCGATGCAAGCGGAAAATGGGGAAATCAGTCAGGATCGGGAAAATGTACGAACAAGGGCCGCTGCCATGGCAGCGGCCCGATCAGAATGAACAGATTATTATACCGGGACAGTAAAGTTGACGGCGATGGCTGTGCCGCGGCCGGGGTCGCTCTTGAGCTCGAGCTTTGCGCCGTGGTACTGCGCAGCGTGCTTCACGATGGACAGGCCGAGACCCGTGCCGCCGACTTCCTTGGAGTGGCTCTTGTCGACGCGGTAGAAGCGCTCGAAGACGCGGCTCTGGTCGGCATACGGGATGCCGATGCCGGTATCCACGACGGAGAGCGTGACGGTCTGGCCATTCTGCCAGACGGAAACGGTGACGCTGCCGCCGGAAATGTTATACTTGATCGCGTTGTCGCAGAGGTTGTAGACCATCTCCTGCAGCAGCTGCTCAACACCTTCGATCACGGCGTGCTGGCCGGACAGAGTCAGCGTGATATCCTGTTTCTGCGCGACCGGCCGCAGGCTCTCGATCACCTGGCCGGACAGCGTGTACAGGTCGACCGGCGATTTGGAGAAGTTCGCCGTGCCTTCGTCCAGCCGCGACAGCTGGATGATATCGTCGACAAGGTCGATCAGCCGCCGGGACTCGCGATAGATATCGCCGGAGAACTCCTGCATCTTTTCCTTGGGCACCATGCCCTCCTTCATCAGCTCGGCAAAGCCCGTGATGGAGGTCAGCGGCGTCTTGAGCTCGTGCGACACGTTGGCCGAGAATTCCCGGCGCAGCGCCTCGCGCTGCTCACGTTCGGTCACGTCCATGAAGATGATGATCGCGCCGGTCACATGCCCGGCTGTGATGACCGGATTGGCAAACAGCTGCCAGGTCCCGCCGCCGACGGTGATCTCCTCGTCGCCGCGCGTACCGGCGAGCGCGTTGTCGACCAGATCGAGCAGCTTGCCGGAACAGACTGCCTGATGCAGGTTTTCCGGCTTCTGCGTGTCATCGATGCCGAGCAGGCGCAGCGCGCTGCGATTGCTCGAAAGGATGCTGCACTTGTTGTCGACGATGAGGAAGCCCTCGCGCATGTTCTCCGTGATGGCGTCAAACTCGCGCTGGCGGGTGGAAAGCTCGCTCAGCTGGGTGCGGATGGTGCGGTTCTGCTCCTGCAGGCGGGTGATGAGCGGCTGCAGCTCCGGATAGGTCGGGGTCGCGTTCGGATTATCGGGATTGATGGCGTTGATGGGCCGGACGATCTGCCGCGCCAGCCGCATGGCAAGCAGGCCGCACAAAACCAGCACGAGCACGACAATCCACAAAGACGGCTGCACCAGCATCAGCGCCATGGCCGCAAGGCTCGTCTGCTTTCCCGCCACACGCAGGACTGTCCCGTCCTTCAGCAGAAGAGCATAATAGTTGTTTTTCTCCAGGATCGTGGAGGAATACCGGTCAGAGCGGCCGCTGCCGGTCTCAAAGGCTTCGGCGACCTCCGGCCGCTGGAGATGGTTTTCCATCGTGCTGGAGTCCGCCATATTGTCATAGAGGACCGAGCCGTCTGCCGCGATCCAGGTGATGCGCTCGCCGGACTGCACGGCGGAAAGATACGACTCACCGCCGCAGATCTGCATGCCCTCGGAGATATGCTCCGCCTCGATCGCCAGATTGTCGAATGCCTGCGCCTGATAATTGGAATACATGATAAAGAAGAACAGCAGGATGCACGCGAGCAGAACGGTAAAGCCAATCAGGAATGCATTGCGGAAGATCTTTGCGGTCATGCGTTTTCGCCTCCGATCTTATAGCCGATGCCGCGCACGGTCTCGATATAGCTGCCGGCCTCGCCGAGCTTGACGCGCAGCGTGCGGATGTGCACGTCGAGCGTGCGGTTCTCGCGCTCGGATTCAAAGCCCCAGACCCGGTCCATCAGCGTCGCGCGGGTGAGGACGATGCCCTTGTTCCGCAGCAGCAGACACAAAAGTTCGAATTCCTTGTTCGTCAGCGTCACATCCTTGCCGCCGACCTTGACCTCGTGGCGGTCCGGAGAGACGAAGAGCAGGCCGAGCGAAAAATCGCCGCTCGCCTGTGCGGGCTCTGCCCGGCGCAGGACCGCGCGGATGCGCGCGATGAGCTCGAGCATGGAGAAGGGCTTGGAAACAAAATCGTCCGCCCCGTGGTCGAGGCCGATGACGCGGTCATACTCCGAATTTTTCGCGGTCAGCATGATGATGGGCAGCCGCTTGGTCGCGGGCCGGGCGCGGAGCTTGCGCAGGATGGACAGTCCATCCTCCTCCGGCAGCATGATATCGAGCAGAACGAGCTCCGGCATCTCGGCGTCCATCGCCCGCCAGAATTCCGACGGAAGCGCGAAGCCCTTGGCCTGAAAGCCCTGGCTGTCCAGCCCGTAGAGGACAAGCTTGCGGATGGAGTCGTCGTCTTCCAGTAAATAAATCATCTGTTTCACTCCTTTTGGACATACAATAGAATGAGAATGTAAAATCGTCGTGCCTCTTTTTGTTAAGTTTACGTGAAATGTAAACAAAAAGCAAGATTTAACATGAATTTAAGATAAAACCTACGATACATTTAAGATTCGGCATTTAACATACAATTAATACAACGAGAGGATGTTAGGCGTGGGTATTTCGAATGTGATCTCTCTGTTCAGCGGCATCGCGCTGTTCCTGTTCGGCATGGCACTGATGGGCGACGGACTGAAGCAGGTGGCGGGCAATAAGCTGGAGCTGATTCTATACCGGCTGACCGGCAGCCCGGTCAAGGGCTTCCTGCTCGGCACGGGCGTGACGGCCGTGATCCAGTCGTCCTCGGCGACGTCGGTCATGGTGGTCGGCTTCGTCAACTCCGGGATGATGAAGGTGCGGCAGTCGATCTCCATCGTGCTCGGCGCCATTCTCGGCACGTCCATTACGGGCTGGATCATCTGTCTTTCGGATATCGGCTCCACCGGCGGCTGGATGGACCTGTTTTCAACGGCGACGCTCACAGGCGTGATCTCCGTGATCGGTATCGTGCTGCGCATGGCGAGCAAAGACCCTGCCAAAAAGCACATCGGCGATATCCTGATGGGCTTCGCGGTCCTGATGTTCGGCATGTCCACGATGTCCGCGGCCGTGTCGCCGCTGCGCGAGGATCCGACTTTTATCCGCATCCTGACCTCGTTCTCCAATCCCTTCCTCGGCATCCTTTTCGGTACGCTTTTCACCTGCGTGCTGCAGTCGGCCTCCGCGGCCGTCGGCATTCTGCAGGCGCTGGCCTCGACGGGCATCATCGATTTTTCCATCGCGCTGCCGATCATCATGGGCATCGCCATCGGCGCGGCCATGCCGGTCCTGCTCTCCGCCATCGGCGCTTCGGTCGACGGCAAGCGCACGGCCATGGTCTATCTGGTCGCTGAGGTCACGGGCGTGATCTTCTTTGCCGCGATCTACTACTGTCTTGACGCGCTCATCCGCTTCCCATTCGCAGACCGCATCATGACGAGCGTCTCGATCGCTTTTGCCAATACGGTCTTCCGCTTCATCAAGGTCGTCGCGCTGCTGCCGTTCACGCGCCAGATCGAGAAGGTCGTCGACCTCCTCGTCCCGGACAAGCCGCAGCAGAAGCCGGTCGAGCCCGAGGCCGTCCGGCTCGAAGAACGCTTCATCCAGCACCCGGCGCTGGCCATCGAGCAGAGCCGCCTGACCATCAACGCCATGGCCGAGGAGGCCAAGCGGAACTTTGTCGAGGCCGTTGCCCTGCTGCATGGCTTCTCCGACGAGCGCTATAAGCTGGTCGAGGATCTGGAAAAATCCGTCGACCGTTATGAGGATAAGCTCGGTACGTATCTGGTCAAGGTGACGGAACGGGAGATGACGGTCCGGCAGAACGCCGAGGTCTCCAAGTTCCTGCACACGCTCTCCGACTTTGAACGCATCTCCGACCACGCGCTGAACATCGCCGAGGGCGCGAAGGAGCTGCACGAGAAAAACCTCTCCTTCTCCGACGCCGCTGCGCACGAGCTCGAGGTCGTGGAGGCTGCGCTGACGGAGATCCTGTCCACGGCCATCCGCTCCTTCGTCAACAACGATCTGCAGCTGGCGGCCCGCGTCGAGCCGCTCGAGGAGCTGATCGACAACCTCTGTGACGAGCTGAAGCTCCACCATGTCGACCGCCTGCAGAAGGGCCTGTGTACGCTCGGCCAGGGCTTCGTCTTCAACGATCTTCTGACCAACTACGAGCGCGTCGCCGACCATTGCTCCAACATCGCCGTTGCGATGATCGAGCTCGAGTCCGACTCGTTCGACACGCACGAATATCTCAACAGCGTGAAGGAAATGAAATCCGATACCTTTGCGCGCTACTATGAGGAATACAGCCGGATCTATCAGATCTGAGCCCGAACGGCAGGGGAGACCCTGCCGTTCGTCATGACAGAAAGGAGACCACGATGCTGACCGGACGCTTTGCACCGAGTCCCAGCGGCAGGATGCACCTGGGAAACGTTTTTTCCGCGCTGCTTGCGTGGCTGTCGGTGCGCAGCCGGGGCGGGCGGATGCTGCTGCGCATCGAGGATCTGGATCCGGACCGCTGCCGGCCGGAATACGCCGAGACGCTCAAGCGCGATCTGGACTGGCTCGGGCTGGACTGGGACGCGGAACAGACGCCACAGTCGCGCCGGACGGAGGCCTACCGCGCGGAGTTTGACAAGCTCGCGGCGCTTGGGCTGGTCTATCCCTGCTACTGCTCCCGGGCGGAGCTGCACGCGGCCTCCGCGCCGCACGCGTCGGACGGTACGGTCGTCTACGCCGGGACCTGCCGGGGGCTGACCCCCGCCGAGGTGGCCGAGCGCTGCAAGATCCGTGCCCCCGCCTGGCGCGTGCAGGTGCCCGACGAGGTCATCGCCTTTGTCAAGGCCCTGACCGAGAAGCATAACTTCGTGTTCATAGAGGATATGCTCGACGAGGACGACTGGGACGGCTTCGAGAAGGCACACAAGGAGATCACCCGCACCTTCATCATTGCCGACGACTTCACCGTTTCCAACCCCGAGCGCATCCGCAAGGCATATGACCGCAACAGCATCGACGGCTTCATCCTCAAACCCAACCAGGTCGGCACCATCTCCGAGGCGCTCGAGTCCCACCGCTTTGCCAACGAGCACGGCCTGTTCTCGATAACCTCCGGCCGCAGCGGCGGCGTTGTCGGCGATGTGGTAATGGATCTCGCAGTCGGTCTTCAGATACCGTTTATCAAAAACGGCTGCCCACGCTCCGGTGAGAGAATCGACAAGCTCAACTTCCTCATGCGCGTCAAGGATAATTACCCCGGCTGCCACATGGCGAAGATCGACGACATAGTTAAGTTCTAAAAACGCAAACAGTCGCCGCAGTCAATTGACTGCGGCGGCATTTTAATTTATTCGGTTTTATGCGATGCTGCCCTTATCGTTGACGGCTTTTACAGCCAGCATCGAATAGTTCCAGTTATTTTTCATTGCAAGCTCCGCGCCGAAGGGGTCCTTTATGCGGAAGCTTTCTATCATAAGCTTGTGGTCATTATATGACGTGCCCATCGTGTTATTGCGGAAAAACAGATAGTCCAGCCGCGCAATGTGCACCCACAGCGCCGAGCAGAATTCTTCGATATATTCGTTTCCTGCGATCTCAAGTATTTTTTCGTGAAAGTTCTTGTCGGCCATGAGAATGCTCTCGGCATCATTCCGACGCTCCGTCACCTCGCCGAACACGGCGTTGAGCCTTTCAAGCTCCTCAACATCGGCAGCATCGGCCTTTTCCACCGCAAGGCGAACGGCAAGGCATTGCAGGGTCTGCATCGGCAGATAGTAGCTCTCGATATCGTCCAGCGCAAGGTCTGCGACTATCGTCGCCCTGCCGGGATAGGTGAAGATGAGCTTCTGCTGCTCGAGCATTTTCAGCACCTCACGCACCGGCGTGCGGCTCACATTAAAATACTCGGCGATCTCCGTATCGGATATCTTTTCGCCGGGCTTGAGCTGCATAACGGTTATCCAGTGCTGTATAGTTTCGAGTATGTCGGCTTTCGTAAGCGTATCTTTTCCTGCATACGGATAGTTTGGAAGCGGCATATTTCGCCCTCCATTATAACTTTAATGATGCAATTATAGCATCACAAAAACACGCCGTCAAATCATTCCTTGCAATATCAGCCTGCATATTGTACAATAAGTATCGGAAAGTATTATTTAGAACATATGGAAGGACGGGTGAATATGCTCTTCACCTCAAAAGTAAGTGCCGCATACGGCAAACTGACACATTCGCAGAAGGTAGTCGCAAATTACGTTGACGAAAATTATGAGGATATAGCCTTTTCCACGCTCGAGGAGCTGGCGGAAAAGATAGGAGTAAGCACGACAACGGTCATTCGCTTTGCCCGTGCGCTTGACTATTCAGGCTTTTCCGAGATGCAGGACAGCATAAAAAAGGAGATCCAGACCAAAGGCTCTCTGCCGGACAGGCTCGAGCGCGCTGTAGTATCGTCCGGCAACGATCTGCTCGAAGAGGCTTTCTCGACCGACATCAAAAACATTCAGCTCACCCTCGCCGGGCTGCATGCTGACGATCTTGAAAAAGCTATTGAAATGATCAGCGGCGCAAACAAGATATATGTTCTCGGCATGCGCAGCAGCTTTTCGCTCGCGCACTACATGGTATCGCGCCTGGGCGAGATAAAGCGCAATGTGCATTTTATTCAGACCACCGGCCTTATATACCCCGAAGAGATAGTCAACGCAGAGTCCGGAGACGTGTGCATTGCCTATATCTTCCCCCGTTATTCGCGCATCGGCATAAACATTCTTGCGTGGATGCGCAGCCACGGAGTCAAGGTCGTGCTGTTCACGTCAAACAACGATCTACCCGTCAAGGCCTACGGCGACGTGTGCTTCAACTGCTCGATAAAAAGCGTTTCATGCAAAAACTCGCTGACAGCGCCAATGTGCCTGACAAACTACCTCGTCGCGGAGCTTGCCCTTCGCAATTACGAAGAGGCGCACGACGTGCTCTCGCGAACCGAGGAAATCCTCAGCACCGGATTTTATCTCGGAATTTAATATTTACAAAAAACGGCTTCCCTTAGGCCGGCTGACGCAAGAAAACACACGGTTTTGAAACGATCTTTTTCGCCCCTGCGGCGTCCAAAGCCTTGAGAA
>ERZ779877.1946-NODE-1946-length-16102-cov-3.263102_pt1 | contig 16102 bp, 12 predicted proteins | sample MGYA00511556_ERZ779877 | MGnify/ENA primary metagenome ERZ779877 (study PRJEB29588, sample SAMEA2159338) | human gut metagenome | biome: human gut; feature: human-associated habitat; material: faeces | place: Denmark | collected 2008/2010 ...
CGGTTTGTTTGAGCGGCCGGCGGGGCTGCGCCAAGCCGCGTCCGCCGTCCTGTTTTGTGGATGCGCAATGTGCTCCTTGCTTGTGATGGGGTGGTAAGAAAGTGACAGGGATGGAATGGCGCATGGGGCATAAGCCGGAAAGAAGCAGGGCGGACATGATTCCCTTGCGCGCACGGCTTCGGCACGCACTGCTTCTCTCCGGAAGGAAAAGCTGCCGGAGGTTTACTTTATTTCTTCAAAGTCGACGTATTCTCCCTCGTCGTCGTCGAAAATCTTCTGCGAGGGATGCGACGAGGAGTGGGGGCGGGGCTGCTCTCCGCGCTGTCCGGCGTCCGTGCCGGAGGATTGGCTCTTCTTCCCGTGGGGGAAGAACGGAGAGAATATGTCCTTGGCTTTCCTCACGATGGTGAGGACCAGGAAAAGGCAAAATACTACGAGCGCGAGCAGCAAACCCAACAAACATCCAAAGGGACCGGCCATATCTGTAAATTTCTTAATGGTTAGTTATGGAAGTTACTCACAAGAACCGTGCCAAAGTCAGTGGATTTTCCAACGGGATGCGGCAAAAGAGAGAAGGACATACCATGCTATGATGGCGGCAAAACAACTCATGCCCAAGAAAATGATGAGCGGGATGCATGTCAGGAGGAACACATATTTGATGCGGTTGTCGTGCCAGGAGAAGTTCTTGAACTTGAGGGCGAACAAGGGGATTTCGGCCACCAGAAGGAGGCTGGAGACCAAGATGGCGGCAAACAAGAGCAGGGCATTGAAGCTGTCCGACACCAGAAAGCCGTGGCTGTCCACCACGAGCGAAGCCCAGAACAGCGTGTTGGCCGGAGTGGGAACGCCGATGAACGAAGTGGTTTGGCGCGTGTCGAGGTTGAACTTGGCGAGCCGCAAGGCCGAAAAGGCCGCCATGAGGAAAGCCGTGTAGGGCATGATGTCGCGCAGCGGAGCCATGAAGCCGGGGTAGTGCACTTCGTGGAACAACTGGAACAGCATGGCCGAAGGGGCCACACCAAAGGTCACTACGTCCGCCAGCGAATCCAATTCCTTCCCAATGGGCGACGACACTTTCAGCAAGCGGGCGGACATGCCGTCGAAGAAGTCGAACACGGCTCCGATGATGATGAGCAGGAAAGCCTCCCCGTAGCGCCCGTCGAAGGCGGCGCCCGTGGCCATGCAGCCCGAAATCAGGTTGCAGCAAGTGATGCTGTTGGGAATCTGGCGGATGATGATGTTAGCCATTTCGTTCTTTTTATAGTTTGGCGATGACCGTCTCGTTGCCCACGGTCTTCTGCCCCAGTTTGACGTTCACCTTCGTGCCGGCCGGCAGGAACAGGTCCACTCTGGAGCCGAACTTGATGAATCCCATGTGCTCGTCGATGTAGCAGTCTTCTTCGGCTTTGGCGTAAGTCACGATGCGCCGTGCCATTGCGCCTGCAATCTGCCGTGCCATGACGAGCACGCCGTCCGGCGTCTCGATGACGATGGTGGAGCGTTCGTTCTCCATGCTGGCTTTCGGAAGCCATGCGCGGTGGAAGTTGCCGTTCTGGTGCTCCACGAGACGCACCGTCCCGTCCACGGGTATCCAGTTGGCGTGTACGTTGGTCAGGCTCATGAAGATGGAGACCATCATGCGGCGGTCGTGGAAATACTCGTTTTCCTCCACTTCTTCCACTACCACCACTTTACCATCGGCCGGGGCGACCACGACGTTCTCGGTGTCACCCTCGAACCGCCGGATGGGACAGCGGAAGAAATTGACCACGATCAGGTAAATAAACGTGCAGATGACAGAGGAAATGTAAAACGGGATTTTGCACTCGAACGCATAGAAAAGAAAAGCGTTGAACAGCACCAATGCTATCGCGCCTGCGACAAGCGTATGCGTTCCTTCCCGGTGTATTCTGATTTGTTTTAGCTTGTTTAATTTGCGCCCCATGGTGGCATGTTGTTTGTATTAGTGAGCAAAGGTAGCTATATTCTGTTTAAGCGCAAAATTCTGTACTACCTTTTTTAACAGTTTGACGGTTTATGCTGCCTTTTTGCTAAAAATAGCAGTTTTTGCTTGTCCGTTTCCCCGATGTGGCGTAACTTTACCCCTAATTTTCGTCATCAAACCATCGGGCTTATGCAAGACTTCGTACACCTTCACGTACACACCCAATATTCCATTCTCGACGGTCAGGCCAGCATTCCGCGGCTGGTCGACAAAGCCATGAAGGACGGCATGCGCGGCATGGCCGTCACCGATCATGGCAACATGATGGGCATCAAGGAGTTTTTTAATTATGTAAACAAAAAGAACAGCGGCACGCAGGCCGACATCAAGATGTGGAAAAAGCGCATCTCCATTCTGGAGGGCGGCGGCGACGCGGCCTTGAAGGAATGGCAGGATGGGCAGGAAAAAAAGCGCAAGGAGGCGGAAACGCTGAGGAAACGGGCCGAAAGCAACGGCGAGCCCGTGCCGCCGGAGGCGAATTTCGTGCCCGAGGAGCAACCGGCATTTCCCCCGGTGGACGAACAGCTGGACACGGCACGCAAGGAGCTGGACGCGGCACAAAAACGCTTGTTCAAACCCATCTTCGGCTGCGAAATGTACGTGGCCCCCAGGCGGATGGAGCAGATGGACAAGGAGAAGGACGGGCGGCGATACCACCTGATTGTCCTGGCCAAGAATGAGAAGGGCTATCACAACTTGGTCAAGCTGGTGTCGAAAGCCTGGACCGACGGATTCTACATGCGCCCGCGCACCGACCGTGTGGAGCTGGAGGCGCACAGCGAAGGGCTGATCGTTTGTTCGGCCTGCATCGCCGGCGAGGTGCCCCGCAAAATCCTGTCCGGCGATTTGGAAGGGGCAGAGGAAGCGGTGCAATGGTACAAACGCGTGTTTGGCGACAATTACTACCTGGAGCTGCAGCGGCATGAGGTGAAGGACCCCAACCAGAGGGCCAACCGCGAGACCTATCCCTTGCAGCAACGCGCCAATGCGAAGATGATTGAACTGGCGCGGAAATATGGCGTGAAGCTGGTGTGCACCAACGACTGCCACTTTGTCAACGAGGAGGACGCCGAGGCGCACGACCGCCTGATCTGCCTGAGCACGAACCGCGACCTGGACGACCCCAAGCGCATGCTCTATTCCAAGCAGGAATGGTTCAAGACGCGCGCGGAAATGAACGACATCTTTGCAGACGTGCCGGAGGCGATGGCCAACACGTGCGACATCTGCGACCAGGTGGAGTTCTACAGCATCGACCATGCGCCCATCATGCCGAACTTTGAAATCCCCGAGGAATTCGGCACGGAAGAAGGATACCGGCAGAAGTTCACGGACGAAGACTTGTTCGAGGAGTTCACGCGCGACGAGAACGGCAACGTGGTGCTCAGTCGCGAGGACGCCGAGCAGAAGGTGAAGAAACTGGGCGGATGCGGGAAACTCTACCGCCTGAAACTGGAGGCCGACTATCTGGCCAAGCTGACCTACGAGGGGGCGGCCAAGTTTTATGGCGACCCCTTGCCCGAACATGTGCACGAGCGTCTCAATTTCGAGTTGCACGTGATGAAGACCATGGGTTTCCCGGGCTACTTCCTCATCGTGCAGGACTACATCAACGCGGCGCGCCATGAGCTGAATGTCTCCGTGGGGCCGGGCCGTGGCTCGGCCGCAGGTTCGGCCGTGGCCTATTGCCTGGGCATCACGAAGATCGACCCTATAGAATATGACTTGCTGTTTGAGCGTTTCCTCAATCCCGACCGCATCTCGTTGCCCGATATCGATGTGGACTTCGACGACGACGGGCGCGGAAAGGTGCTGAGCTGGGTGACGCAAAAGTATGGCGAGGAGAAGGTGGCCCACATCATCACCTACGGCACCATGGCCACGAAGTTGGCCATCAAGGATGTGGCCCGTGTGGAAAAGCTGCCCTTGGACATCTCGAACGGCTTGTGCAAGCTCATTCCCGACAAGTTGCCCGACGACGAGAACGGGAAGGCGCGCAAGATGAACCTGCCCAACGCCATCGCCTGCATCCCCGAGCTGCAGCAGGCCGAGGCTTCGCCCAACCCCTTGTTGCGCGACACCATCCGCTACGCCCGGATGCTCGAGGGGAACGTGCGGAACACGGGCGTGCACGCTTGTGGCGTCATCATTTGCCGTGACGACGTTTCCGACTGGGTGCCCATCAGTACGGCCGAAGACAAGGAAACGGGCGAGAAACTGCGCTGCACGCAGTATGAAGGTTCCGTCATCGAGGACACGGGACTCATCAAGATGGACTTCCTGGGCTTGAAAACGCTGTCCATCATCAAGGAATGCCAAGCCAACATTTATGACAGCCTCGGGCTGGAGATTGACGTGGACCTGCTGGACATCAACGACCCCGCCACTTACCAACTGTATTGCGACGGCCGCACCATTGGCACGTTCCAGTTCGAGTCGCCCGGAATGCAGAAGTATTTGCGCGAACTGCAGCCCTCCACGTTCGAAGACCTGATTGCCATGAACGCCCTCTACCGTCCGGGCCCCATGGACTACATCCCCGACTTCATCGACCGCAAGCAGGGGCGAAAGCCGGTGGAGTATGACATCCCCTGCATGGAGAAATACCTGAAAGACACTTACGGCATCACGGTCTACCAGGAGCAGGTGATGTTGCTCTCACGCCAGTTGGCCAACTTCACCCGCGGCGAGAGCGACACACTGCGCAAGGCGATGGGAAAGAAACTCATCGACAAGCTGAACCACATGTACCCCAAGTTCATCGAAGGAGGAAAGAAAAACGGGCACGACCCGAAGGTGCTGGAGAAAATCTGGGCGGACTGGAAGAAGTTTGCGTCATACGCCTTCAACAAGAGCCACGCCACGTGCTACTCGTGGGTGGCCTACCAGACGGCTTACCTCAAGGCTAATTTCCCGGCGCAGTACATGGCTGCCGTCATGAGCCGAAGCTTGGCTAACATCACCGACATCACCAAACTGATGAGCGAGTGCAAGAGCATCGGCATCAACACCCTGGGGCCCAATGTCAACGTGAGCCGCCGCAAGTTCAGCGTGGACGCCGACGGGAACATTCGCTTCGGGTTGGGAGCTGTCAAGGGCTTGGGCGACTCGGCTGTGGACGCCATCGTGAAGGAACGCGAGGCGAACGGCCCCTACAAGGACGTGTTCGACTTTGTGCAGCGCGTGCCCAACGGCGCTGTGAAGAAGAACAACCTGGAGAGCCTTGTGCTCTCGGGCGCCTTCGATTGTTTCGAGGGCATCACGCGCGAACAATATTTCGGAGTGAACGCCAAGGGCGAAAACTTCATCGACCAACTGGCGCGCTACGGGGCGCGCTACCAGGCAGACAAGGACGCCGTGCAGAACTCGCTCTTCGGCGACATGGACATGGTGGAAATCGCCACGCCGGAGGTGCCGCAGGCCGAACCGTGGAGCGCGCTGGAGAAGCTGAACAAGGAGCGCGACCTGGTGGGCATCTACCTCTCGGCCCATCCGCTCGACGATTATGCCGTCATCCTCCGCGACGTGTGCAACGCCCACATGGCCGACCTGAAAGACCTGGACCAGTTTGCCGGCAAGGACCTCACGCTGGGAGGAATGGTCACGGCAGTGAGGAAGGGCGTGTCGAAGTCGGGAAAACCATACGGCATCGTGACGCTCGAAGACTACACGGGCGCCTATGAGCTGCCCCTCTTCGGGCAGGACTGGCCCACGTGGGGCTCCTACATGGACGTGGGCAACACCTTGTACATCACGGCCAAGTGCCAGCCACGGCAGTGGGACCCCAGCAAACTGGAATTCCGCATCGGGCGCATCGACTTCCTGGCCGACGTGAAAGACTCGCTGGTGGAGCGGATCACCATCACCGTGCCCCTGGACGCGCTGGACGAGGACATCGTGCTTTCGCTCTCGGACATCGTGAAGGAGAATCCCGGCAACACGGAACTCTATTTCCACATCCTTGACCCGCTGGGCCAGATGAACCTGACCTTGCAGTCCAAGGCGGCGAAAGTGTCAGTTAAAAAGGATTTAATTTCCTATATTCAGAGCAAACCCGTCTTGTCGTACAAAATAAATTAGTAAATTTGCCCGCAGTAATAAACCTTAAAAAGAATAAGACAATGGCATTAGCAATTACGGATTCCAATTTCGAGGAATTGTTGGCTTCTGGCAAGCCTGTGGTAGTGGATTTCTGGGCAACGTGGTGCGGCCCTTGCAAGAAAATCGGGCCGGACATCGAGGCGCTGGCCGAAGAGTACAAGGAGGTGGCCGTGATAGGCAAGTGCGACGTGGAAGAGAACGACGGCCTGGCCATGCGCTTCGGGGTGCGTAACGTGCCCACCGTGATATTCATCAAGAACGGCGAAGTGGTGGACAAGCAAGTCGGCGCGGCCCCCAGAAGCACTTTTGAAGAGAAACTGAAAGCCATACTTTAAGCAGAAACAACCATGGACAGCTTTGAACAAGAACTTTTGCAGGATGCGGAGGACGACGCCCGCACGGTGGAGTTCATCAAGAACTACCTGCCACAGGAGGTGAAGGACAAGTTCACCGACGAGGAGCTTTACTACTTCCTGGACGTCATCGTGGAATATTACGCCAACAGCGGAGTGCTCGACGCCGAGCCGGATGCCGACGGTTACATTGACATCGACCAAGACAAGGTGGTGGACTATGTGGTCAGCCAGGCGCGGAAAGACAAGATGGGCGACTTCGATCCCGAGGATATCTTGTGGGTCGTCCAGGGAGAAATGGAATACGGGGAAACCTTTGCCGAGGACGAGTAAGGAGGCGGGGCGCACGGGTGTGTGCGTCGGGCCGTCCTTGTCCCGCGGCGTTTCTCCCGTCATGTTCGGGCAACGCAGTCAAGACTAATAAACGAACGGATGCCACAAAGGCCGCCGGAGAGGCGGAATTTGTGGCATCCGTTTTATCTTTTCTATCGTTCGAGGGCGGCCGCTGGCCCGCATGCGTCCTCTTTTTTGCCGGAAAGGCATGGGCGGGGTGCGCCAAGCCCGGAGCGGGTGGCCGCCGGAAGGCGGAGCGTCTTGCGGGAAGCACTCGAGTACTCTGCGGCAAGTACTCGTGTACTTTCCGCAAAGTACCTTCCCGTTCTGCGCACGGTTTTTTCCCGCTTTCCGTTCTTCCGTTCCGGTTTGTCCGTTTCTTTGCTTTTCCGCCGCCCGCCGTCCTGCGGGAAATCGGCGTGTTGGCGGGCTTGTGCTGTTGGCGGTCAGGACTTCACGCAGCGCGTTCCGTCTTCGTCCTCTTCAATGCTCACTTTCACGGCATCGGCCGGGAGAAGGTCTTCCACCAGCTCGGGCCACTCGATGAAGCAGAGCGCGCCGCTGTAGAAGTAATCTTCGTAGCCCATGTCGTAGACCTCTTCCAGCTTCTTGATGCGGTAGAAGTCGAAGTGGTAGATGAGTTCTCCGCTCCCGGAGCGGTATTCGTTGACGATGGCGAAAGTCGGCGAGTTGATGACGTCCTCCACTCCGAGGCATTCGCAGACGGCCTTGATGAAAGTGGTTTTTCCGGCTCCCATTTTGCCGTAGAAGGCAAACACGGTGTTGTCGCCCATGGCCTCGATGAATTGGCGGGCGGCATCGTGGATCTGTTCCAAAGAAGTGATTTTGATTTCCATCTTTTTGTGTCGTTTTAGTTCCTCTTTTTGCTTTGCAGGGTGATGAGCGGGATGAGCATCTCCTCCATGGAGATGCCTCCGTGCTGGAACGTGTCGCGGTAGTACGACACGTAGTAGTTGTAGTTGTTCGGATAGGCGAAGAAATTTTCTCCCGTGGCGAAGATGTAGGCCGTGCTCAGGTTGGGCGAGGGGAGCAGCGCCTTGCGCGGTTCTTTGATTTCGAACACCTCCTTGACATTGTACTTCAGGTTTTTGCCCAGTTTGTAGCGCAGGTTGGTGTTGGTGTTCTTGTCGCCCACCACCTTGATGGGGTTTTTCACGCGGATGCTCCCGTGGTCGGTGGTGACGATGATTTTATATGAGCTGGCGGCCAGCGCCTTGAACAGTTCCCCGGCAGCGGAGTGGCGGAACCAGCTTTGGGTGATGCTGCGGTAGGCGGCCTCGTTGGAAGCCAGTTCGCGCACCATTTTCGATTCCGTGCGGGCGTGGGAGAGCATGTCGATGAAGTTGAACACCACCACGTTCAGGTCGTAGCGTTCCAGTTGCTTGAGTTGCCCCAAGAGTTTGTCGGCCGTTTGCGAGTCGTTGATTTTGTGGTAGCTGAAAGTGTTTTTGCGGCGGTAGCGGTCCAGCTGCGTCTGAATGAGCGGTCCTTCGTTCAGGTTCTTGCCCTCTTCTTCGTCCTCGTCTACCCACAGTTCGGGATACATCTGCGCGATTTTGTCGGGCATGAGCCCCGAAAAGATGGCGTTGCGGGCGTATTGCGTGGCTGTGGGCAGGATGCTGCAATAGATGTCCTCGTCGATGAAGAAGGAGTCGGCCAGTTCCGTGCCGAGCGTGCGCCACTGGTCGTAGCGGAAGTTGTCCAGCACGATGAGGAACACCTTTTCGCCTTGGTTGAGCAGGGGGAAAATCTTGGTCTTGAAGATGTCGGGGCTCATCAGGGGCCGGTCTTCGGGGTGTGTTATCCACTCCTCGTAGTGTTTGCGCACAAACTTGGCGAAGGCTTGGTTGGCTTCGCTTTTCTGCATGTGGAGCATCTCGTCCATGTTGCTGTCTGTCTCCGACAGCTCCAGCTCCCAGTAAACGAGCCGCTTGTACACCTCCTTCCAATCTTCGAAGGTGAGCGAGTCGTTGATTTGCATTCCGATTTTGCCGAAGTTCTGCTGGTAGGCGTTTTGTGCCACTTCGGTGACTATTTCCTTCTTGTGGATGTTCTTCTTCAGCGTGAGGAGGATCTGCGTGGGGTTGACCGGTTTGATGAGGTAGTCGGCTATCTTGGAACCGATGGCCTGGTCCATGATGTTTTCCTCCTCGCTTTTGGTCACCATGACCACGGGCGTGACGGGCGAGATTTCCTTGATGCGCGACAGCGTCTCCAGTCCGCTCAGTCCCGGCATGTTTTCGTCCAGCAGGATGAGGTCGAACGTCTTTTCGGCGCACATGTCCAGTGCGTCCTGCCCGTTGGATACGGTTTCCACTTCGTACCCTTTCTTCTCCAGGAACAGGATGTGTGCCTTCAGCAGCTCTATCTCGTCGTCCACCCAAAGTAATAAACCGTTGCTCATATTTGTCGTTTTTGTCCTTTTGTTAGAAGATGATACCGCTGTCCGTGTTGTTGTATCCGTCGTCGTCGTCTTCGTATTCCTCGTCGTCGGCGGGCGGCATGTCGTCCGGGTCGCGGATTTCGATGGAAGTGGGTTCGTCCAGCCTGAAGTCCTCTGGCACTTTCAGTGGGGCGAACTTCTCGTCGTAGAATTTCTTGTAGTCGTCGAAGCTAAAGAGGGTGCCCAGCACTTTCAGGTTGTCTTCCGAGATGATGACGGAGCGTATGTTCTTGAGCAATACGCTCATGTGCGGGTCGGCATAGAGCTTCTGTGCATAGGCGTGCACCTCGTCGAAGTTGAGGAAGCCGCTCACGCGCATCTGGGCAATGCCGCCGGCCTTTTCGATTTGAATGTCGAAGTTGCGCACCATGAAGCTGGTGAAGTTGTAGAGCGCCATCTCGTAGAGCAGCTGGTCTTCGTCCAGGCTGTTTTCGGGATAGGCCAGCAGGAATACGAAGTTGCAGAGCCGCTCATCGCTGAGCTGCTGCGCCTCGGCGGTGGAGTCCTGCTGGGCGGCTGCTGTCCGCCGGCTCCAAATGTCGCTGGCGGCATACTTGCCGTCGCTCAGCGAGCGTCCCTCTTCGATGCCTTTCACGATGCTTTGCGCCATTTCCGTCACTTCGTCCTTCGGATATTTCTCGATGACCTGTTTCAGCGTGACCAGGAAACTGTCGCGTTGCCCGCTGTACAGCTGGCTCATGGCTTGCACGAACATGAATTTGGCGCGGTGGGCCCCTTCGGGGAAATCGGTGGTGGAAGTGGCGTAGTTGCGGAAGACTTCCTCGTAGTCGTCCCGTCCGTAGGCCTCGTATGTGGCAGCATAGAGCGAGTCTTCTATATGCTTGCCTTGGCGCGCATAGAGTTCGTATCTCGGGTTGGCCAGCATGATGGCATACGGGCTGTCGGGGAATTCTTCAAGTAGCTTTTGTTTGTACAAGTCAGCTCCGGCCAGGTCGCCCAGCCGTCCGCAAATGAGGAATAGGTGGTAATAGACGTTGTCCTTGTCGGCCACGTCGGGGAAGGAGTCGATGAGGCGCAGCAGGGTTTGGCGGGCCAGTACGAAATCTTCCAGCCGCTCCATTTCCAGGATGCCGGCCTGGTAGAGTGCGTCGCGCAGGATGTCGTTCGACGCTTGCAGTTGCTCTTCGGTGAAGGGGATTTGTTGCAGGTAGTATTCGCGTTGGTGTGGGTCGCTGGCCAGTGAGTCGGCCATGCGTGCCTCCACTTCGGCAATGCTGTCGGCCCGCGCGATGCTGTCGGCTTGCGCGGCCATCAGGCTGTCGCCCGCTTCGCTGTAGTCGTATTCTTCGAATCCGTTGGTGCGGTCTTCGTTCTTGTGGCTTCTGCGCCAGTTGTCTTCCAGCGGGCGGCGGCCCCAGGTGCGGGCGAATTGCCGTTTGCCTTGCGCCACGACGGACGGGTTGTAGAAGTACCACACGCCCGATTGCCCTTGTTGTCCTCCCGCGGTGGCACGGTTGCCTGCCGGGTTGACGGCCGTGGGCGTAGTGCCCGTGGGCATTCGCGCTGCCATTTCGGCGTCCGTGATTTTGCGTGCTTCCTCTTTCTCTTTCTTTTTCAGTTCCTCGATGACGTAGTCGATGGCCTTGTTGCGTTCGGCCTCGGGCAGTTTGGCGAGCCACTGCAGGCTGTCTTGCAGTTTGATGGCCGACAAGTGCGGCTCCACTTCGGTCAGTGCCGCCGACCTCCGCTCCACCTCTTTGTAGTCTTCGTGTTCCTTGTCGAGTATGCCCACCAGCTCGGCATAGCATCTTTGTGCGTTGATGTAATCTTTCTTGTCCCAGTAGATTCCGCCGAGGCGTAACAGTAGCATGGCCTTGGCGATGCCGTTTTGCGTGCTTTCTTTGGCCCCCTTTTCGTAGGCTCCGATACAATGCGCCGTGTCGTTGTTGGCCAGGTAGATGTTGCCGATGGCGTAATAAATCTGGTCTTGGTAGTCTTTGTTTTTCTTGTTTCGCGCCATGCGCCGCAGCTTTTTCACCATTTTGCTGTGGTTTCCTGCGGCCATGGCTTCGGTTTGCAGGATTTGTGCGTTGAAGGAAAGCTCATAGGGCGGATTGCTGCGTATCACCCGCTTCAGTGCTTTGTAGGCTTCCGCTTTCTTGCCGGTCTCATGGCACAGTTGGCCCAACAAGAAGTTCAGGCGCGCTTTCTGCAGTTTGTTCCGCTCTTTCCTGATGGTCTTTTGGAGGTAGGGGATAGCGTCTTCGTATTGCTTCACGAAGATGAGATAATCCGCATACGAGGCGTTGAATTCGCGTTCCCCTTCGCTGCCGATGCTGTCGCGGCGGATTTTCTGGAACACGTCTTCTGCATCGTAAGGCCATTCCATTTCCACGTAGCAGCGGGCCAGCCAGGCACGGGCAACGGAGGAGATTTCCGGTTGCGTGGCATACAGCGTGTTGATATAGTTGAAGAGCGAGGCGGCTTCGATGAAATTGCCTTGCTGGAACTGCGCTTTCCCCATGAGCAACCAGGCATGGCGCAGGAAGGGGTTGAACTCTTTGCGTGCCAGGTAGGCCTTGTCCTTGGCCGATTTCCGTCTGTTCGTGTTGGTCTTTGGGCGTGCCTTGATGGAGTGAAGTTTGATGGCCTTTTCGCATTTCTCGATGGCCGTCTCGAATTCGGACTTGCCGAGTGCGGCGGTGGATTTGTTGCGCACGTTGTACATGGGCAACAACTCGGTGTAGTTGTCCTTGTGTCCGTTCTGTTGTGCCAGTATGCCTTCCTTGAATGCCTCGCTGCCGTTGAAGTAGGTGTTGAACCGTGCGGTCATGGAGTGGTAAAAGCGCGTTCCCGACGTGTTCTTCTTCGTGGAACACGCCGCCAGGACGCACGCGAGGGCGGCCATGCAGACTATGATATGTAGAATTCTTCTTTCCAAATTGTCTTTAGACAGTTAGATAACTGAAAAACATGCGTTTTATTGCCTTCCGCGGTGAATATTCCAGGAAGAAATGCCTTTGCACGCCAAATAAATAAGAATGGAGACAAAGATGATGGAGGCGCCCGAAGGGATGTTGTAGCGGAAAGAAAGGTACAATCCGCCGAGACAGCCCGCGTAACCGATGGGCACGGAGAGGAGCGCCATGTGCTTGAACTGGCGCGTGAACAGGTTGGCCGTCACCTGGGGAATTGTGAGCAGCGAGATGACCAGCACAATGCCCACCATGCGCAGGCAGGCCACGATGGTCAGCGCGATGAAAGCCATCATCACGTATTCGATGGCGGTCACGGGTAGCCTCTGCGAACGGGCAAACTCCGCGTCGAAAGCCACAGACACCAGCGGGCGGAGGAATACCGTGAACCCTGCTACGGCCATGGCTGCCAGGATGCCCAGCAGCCAGAGGTCGGCTGGCGTGACGGTCAGGATGTTCCCGAAGAGGTACGACGGGAGTTCGGGGGTGAAACCGGGCGCAAGGAAACTGCAGATGATGCCCACGCTCATGCCCAGAGTCCAGAAAATGGCGATGGCCGAGTCTTCGCGCATGTCGCGCCGATGGCTGAACCACTGGATGCCGCAGGCTGAAAGCACGGCGAACACGGCAGCTGAGAGGATGGGCGAGATTCCCAGGTAGACACCGATTCCAATGCCGCCGAAAGACGCATGGGTGACGCCGCCGCTGATGAACACGAGGCGGCGGGTGACGATGTACGTGCCCACCAGTCCGCACAACAGGCTGGCCAACAGGCTGCCCAGCAATGCGTTCTGGAAGAAGGCGTAGGAGAAGATGCTTGTCATGAGCGGTCGAATCTCCTTTCTCCCACAATCAGGAAAACTTCGTCCTTCACAGCGTCGGGCAGGGGGACGCCGCGCAGCTGCAGGCTTCTGACCCACCCGGCCACCTCGTCGTCGCGCATGGTGTAGAGCACATCGCGGAATTCGTCCGCCTCCGTCTCTGTGTAGTCTGCCGGGTCTTTGCCCCTGAAGCGGTCGAGTTCCTCGTCGTTATAGTATTCTATTCCCTTGCTCACGGCGGCCAGCAGGCTTTCCTTCTCGCACACCTCGTGTTGCCCGCAGCATTCTTGCGGCGGTTGCTTCACGGTCGGCATTTCGCTGATTTCGCCCCGTTCCATTTTCTTTTCCAGCGAACGGTTGTGCAGGTAGCCTGCCGCGAACGCGATGATGGCGGCTGCGCCCAATGCGACAAGGATGTAAAGGATGAACGTCATGGCTCGGTGATTTCAAATCCCGCCGCCTGCAAGTGTCTCCAATAGTTGGGGTACGACTTGCTGACCACTTGCGGGTGGTTGATGCGTATCTCGGGCCGCACGAGGCAACATGGCGCGAATGCCATGGCCATGCGGTGGTCTTCGTAAGTGTCTATGGCCGGGGGGTCTTCTGCGGCGGTGCGTTCCCCGTTCCAGCTCAGTTCCGCTCCGCGGGCTTCCTGCAGGGGGTAGCCCAGCTTGCCCAGTTCGCGGATAAGCGCGTCGATGCGGTCGGTTTCCTTGATTTTCAGGCTTTGCAGCCCCGTGAAGTGGAAGCTGACGCCCCGCATGGCGCAGGCCACCACGAGCGTCTGCGCCAAGTCCGGTTGGTTGGTGAAGTCGTATTCCAAATGGCGCGTGGCTGCATCGTGCCGGGTGAGGCGCACGCAGGGCACTTCGCCCCGGCGGAAGAATTCCGTCCGCACGCCCAGCGGTTCGAACATCGTCCGCACGGCCGAGTCGCCTTGTGCGCTGTCTTCGTGCAGCCCGGTGAGCACCACTTCCGCTTCCGCGTCTTTTGTCAGGGCCACCATCTCATACCAATAAGACGCCGCGCTCCAATCGTTCTCTATATAATAAGGTATAGGGCGGTAGGGCACGGGAGCCACGTTGATATGCCGTTCGTCGGTCCATTCCGCCTTTGCGCCGAAGTCCTTCATCAGTTTCTGCGTCAGGTCGATGTAGGGGCGGGAGATGATGTCGCCCGTCAGGCCGAGTTCCAATCCTTGGTTCAGGGCCGGACCGATCATCAGCAGGGCGGAGATGTATTGCGAACTGACGTTTCCCGGCAGCTCCAGCCGTCCGCCTTCGTGCGCTCCTCCGCTGATGCGCAGGGGCGGGAATCCCTCGTTCTCCACATATTCTATATGTGCGCCCAGCGCGCGCAAGGCGTCCACCAGTATGCCGATGGGGCGTTGCTTCATCCGTTCCGTGCCGGTGAGGGTGTGCGTGCCCGGTTGCACGGCCCAATAGGCGGTCAGGAAGCGCATGGCCGTTCCGGCCGCCATGATGTCGATGGGTTCGGGAGTTGGCTGTGCCAAGGCCTTGACCATGACCGCAGTGTCGTCACAATCGGAGATGTTCCGGGGTTGTTTTTCCCCTCCGGCCAAGGCATGGATGATGAGCGCGCGGTTGCTGATGCTTTTGCTGGCCGGCAGTGCGGTTTCGTGCCGCAGGAGTTGGGGTGCATGGAGTAGAATCTGCATTTTTTGCTCGAAATATGAATTAAAGCAGCACAAAAGTAGAAAATTATTTGGAGATTTCAAAAACTATTTCTACTTTTGCACCCGCAAACGGGATGTAGCTCAGTCCGGTTAGAGTACTCGTCTGGGGGGCGAGTGGTCGCTGGTTCGAATCCAGTCATCCCGACAGCAGCGAAGAGGAGAGGCCAAAACGGTTCTCTCCTTTTTTGTTTCCTTTATGTCTTGTTCGCTGCTGCTGTTCGTTGTTTCCGTATCCGTTGTTCTCATTGGTACACTATGGGCTTTCCGCTCCGCGTGATGCCTTCGGCTTCGATGCTGATGGCGGTTGGCTTGCTGTTGTTGTAGAGGCGGACGGTGGCTTTCCCTTCCTTGTCAAACTTCACGTCGGGCATCCAGAGCAGTGTCCGGCGGTAGTCTTGGGTGCCGGGCAGCGGGCGGCGGCTGTAGTCGGGACTATAGAAGTCTTCGCACACGGCGTAGCCTTGCAGGAAGTAGCGGCGGTCGCGGCAGGCCGGGAAGTAGGTGTTGTTCTGCCGGAAGCGATGGTCCACGATGACCGTCGGCTGGTTGTCCTGCGTGTATTTCCAGCTGCCCATGTCGCGGGGCGCATAGTCGGTGTAGATGCGGAAGTCCATCAGGCGGCTGATGTATTTGCTGTTTTCAGCCTTCTGGTAACTGATGAGGGGCGTGGCGGGGACTTCAACCTGCACCAAAGGAATGCCTTCGGGCAGGTTGAGCGGGTAGAAGTCGTTGTGCTGCTTGGGCGAGACGGGGCGCCCGTCGAAGTACGTCCGGATGGAATAGCGTCGGTTCATGTTCATGTCGCCGATGAAGAGAGAGGACAGGAAGTCGGACATGAGCGGGCCGGAAGAATAATAATAAGGCGTGTGGCACAGGCCGTAGTCCATGCACAGGTTGTAAGCCTTGTTGACGTCCATCACGATGGCGGGTTTCTGGAGTGCCAGTTTGCGCAGTCCGCGCCCACGGGCCCGCACGGTGACGGCCGAGAGGTAGCGGTTGGTGAAGCTGGCAGTGCTGCCCCAACCAGCCGTGAACAGGCCGGGATCGAGCGCCGGCGCGTCCTGATAGAAGTCATAGGGATGGGCGAAAAGCGGGTGGAAGTGGTCCAGTTTGACGTAGTAGTCCGGCCAGGCTTTCTCGTCGGTGAAGCCCTGTTGCCGCCGTTGGATGATGTAGTTTTCGTCCTTGTTCAGGTCGGCCGCACTGAGATAGAGCAGGTATTCGCCGTAGATTTTGGGCGTCTGCATGTAGAAGGTGCCGTTTTCCGTCTCCTGCTTGAGCTCGAAAGTCTCCTTGCCCTGGGCGAAGATGGTCCACACGTTCACCTCCTTGCCCAGGTTGCTGGCCGTCATGGAGCCGGGCGCCGTTTCGGCCAGGCGGTTGACGCACC
>ERZ779877.1947-NODE-1947-length-16097-cov-4.594377_pt1 | contig 16097 bp, 8 predicted proteins | sample MGYA00511556_ERZ779877 | MGnify/ENA primary metagenome ERZ779877 (study PRJEB29588, sample SAMEA2159338) | human gut metagenome | biome: human gut; feature: human-associated habitat; material: faeces | place: Denmark | collected 2008/2010 ...
GCAGCTCGTTCTCCGGAATAACCGAAAGCGACGAGACGTTCTTTGACAAGTCCGATAAAGGCTGCCGCCACCTGAAGCGCAAGCCCCGCAAGCGTGGTGGAGGGACAAAAGGCAAGGGCATATCCAAGGACAAGGCTACTGTCATAGTGACTGCCGACAGGAAGAACGACCTCAACATGACATTTTGTGGCTATGGACGGCTGACAAAGAAGGAAATCACGGAAAGCCTGCGCACTCCTCTGCCCCAAGGGACGGTGCTGTGTTCGGACGGCCATGTCAGCTACAAGGGATATGCAATGGACAACCATATTGAACATGTCGTAATCAGGGCAGACCTTGGCCGGCACGTCAAGAGGGGATTTTTCCATATCCAGCACGTCAATTCACTGCACAACAGGCTCAAGAAATGGCTTAACGGGACATTTTGGGGCGTCGCCACGAAGTACATGCAGGACTATCTCAACTGGTTCAAGGTGAAAGAGACCGTGCTGAAGTTCTGCAATGACCAGGCAGATGAACTGCTTGGACTTTACATGAACCATTATAATGTCAAGTTTGCAACGGTATAATTAACTAGAGCCTAACAGATATGTAAATATTTGGTATCCAGATACATATATGGGCTTACACATATTTTTCATTACATATTTTAATTTTTTAACCCTTTATTAAAGCATTATGCGGAAAACTTTACTTTATCTCGCACTGCTTCTGTGTGCCATTGCATACAGTCCGCAGTCGGCTGCTCAGTCGCAGTCGTCGGAGGTATTGCCCGGCGTAGTGCGTGTGAAACTTCAGCGCGAAGTGGCATCACGCATAGCGCAGAGAGCGCTCCCGATGAGCAACGGCGTAGTGGCAACCGGGGTGACACCGCTCGACCGTGTCAACCAGAAAGTGAAAGCTGTCAGCATGAAGCGACTCATACCTTACTCTCCGAAGTTCGAGGAGAGACACAAGGCCGCGGGGCTAGACCTGTGGTATGAGATTCGCTTCGATGACGCAAGTGTCAGTCCTTTGCAGGCCAGCAATCTCTACAAGAGCGTTCCTGGCATACAGATTGCCGAGAACGTGCGCCCAATGAAGATGATTGGCGGCGAGAAGTTCAGGCCTATATCGCCCGACGATATCGCCAAAGCGGCAAAGGCAGCTGCAACTCCTCCATTCAACGACCCGCTGCTATCGCAGCAGTGGCACTACCACAACGACGGATCACTGCCGGGAAGTGTGGCAGGAGCCGACGCCAATGTGTGGGAAGGATGGCAGACTGAGACAGGAAAGAGCGACGTGCTCGTGGCCATCATCGACGGTGGTTTCCAGTATGACCACCCCGACCTCCAGCAGAATGTGCTGGTGAACGAGGCCGAGCTCAACGGCAAACCGGGTGTTGACGACGACGGAAACGGATACATAGATGATATCTATGGTTACAACTTCGTGATAAACTCTGCCGACGTGAGTGCCCACAGCCATGGTACACACGTGGCAGGTACAGTGGGCGCCGTGAACAACAACGGTGTCGGAGTGGCCGGTGTGGCCGGAGGTAACGGCAACGGTGGTGTGAAGATGATCTCATGTCAGATATTCGACAACCGTTCCGGAGCAGACGCCAACTACGCAGGAGCGCTGATTTATGCAGCCGATATGGGAGCAAGCATAGCACAGTGTTCGTGGGGATGGGACGCTGACGGATACTACGAGCAGGCTGTGCTCGATGCCATCGACTACTTCACCCAGTTTGGCGGAGGCGAGAAGATGCACGGTGGTCTGTGTATATTCGCCAACGGTAACACAGGCGACGAAGGCGAGTATTACCCGGCTTGCTACGACAAGGTAGTGGCCGTGGGCTCGATGGATCCTATGCTTCACCCGGCAAGCTACTCTTCGTATGGCGACTGGTGCGACATAACCGCGCCCGGAGGAAACGAGGACTACGGCGAGAAGTACGGCGTATTGAGCACTTTGCCCAACAGTACATACGGATATAACGAGGGTACATCAATGGCTACTCCGCACGTATCGGGTATCGCTGCGCTCGTGCTCTCAAAATACGGAAGCCCTGAGTTCACCAACGAAAACCTCAGACAGCAGCTCGTATCGTCTGTAAACGACTTCTATACGGAGAACCCTGAAGTGGCAGGAAAGTTCGGAAGCGGATACATCGACGCCTTCAAGGCTCTGCAGATGGGAAGCGGCGCGGCACCACAGCCGGTGGCTGACTTCACACTCACCCCGTCACAGGACAATGTTCTCATCGAATGGATCATACCTGATGCCGAGGAGAAGAGCGTAGACCATCACGTTATATACTACAGCACCGAACCGTTCACACCCGAAAGCGACCTGTCGCAGGCGCAGATAAAGTCGGTAACGGTAGACACTAAATTCCATCTCTCAGGCGACACCATGCAGTATGAACTCGGTGGACTCACTCCGCTGACCACATATTACATAGGTATAAAATCTGTGAACAGATATGGCAACGCGGCCGAAATGACCGAAGTGAAGAGCGCAACAACAAACGCCGGACCTGAAGTCAGCCTCAGCAAGGACAACATATCGCTCGCAGTGAACGCTGCCGAGGGACAGACGGCTTCAGACCATTTCGACATCAACAACATAGGTAAGGGTATCCTTAAATACACTATGTCGGCTGCCACACAGACGGCAACCATATCTGCAAGCTCGGCACACAACGCAGTGCCCGGCAAACTGGTTCCGGCCCGCAACTCGGTAACGGCACTCTCGCTGAGCCCGGCACCCGTAGTAAGCGCCGACTATAAGAAGGAGGACTATCCGAAAACACTTACCTACACCGACATGACCGACGTATATATCGGCGACGACGACCTCTCGCTGCCAAATGCCGAGGCACAGTATTTCTATGTTGATCCAAATGTGTATCCGGACGGATTCAACCTGACACACCTCAACATAGGCGGTGTTTACGGAAAAGACCCTGTAATAGAAATATACGACGGCGCTGCGACAATCTCGAAAGCGTCATTACTGCAGAAGGTGAACTACGACTGGTTCATGTACAACTATGACCTGAGCCTCGAGGAGCAGATATATTTCAAGGCCGGAAGCAGCTTCTGGGTAGTTGTGAAGTTCCCTGCCGGACAGGATCTGCCGCTCGGTGCAGGCTACATCACCAACCAGCAGCAGGTTAAGCAATACAGCTTCTACAGCAGCGACAACGGTGAGACATGGACACAACTGAGCGAAGTGCTGCGCGAAGGCAACCTGGCCGACATAGCAGACTCACTCACATGGGGCATCAAGGCCATAAGCAAGAACCCTGACTGGAGCTCAGTGCTCGACCCGCAACCGGCAGAAGGCACGGTAAGACCGGGCGAGAGCCAGACCGTAACGGTGAAGAACGACGGGCAGAAGATGGTGAACGGTACATACAAATACAATCTCTACGTCAACACCAACGAGACGGAGAACCCGAAGAAGAAGGTAACCGTCAACATGACTGTCGAAGGAAACAAGCCTGAACTCACAAGTGCGAAGGTCGTGGATTTCGGCGATCTGCTCGTAGGACAGGAGAAAACGCTGCTCGTACAGATAGTGAACAGCGGCTACGGAGCCTTTACAGGCAGCTACGGACTGCAAAGCAACGACATGAGTTGCTCGTCAGACCAGTTTGAACTGCCGTCATACATAAGCGGAGGATTCCCCGCACGCTCTACGAACAACCTCGAAGTGACATTCAAGCCTACCAAGAGCGGCAGCCAGAGCGGTACGGTGACACTCACCGACAAGAACGGAATAAAATACAGCTTCGTGGTACGCGGCGTGGCATCAATGCCTGCCAAGGTGAGCGTTGACAACAAAGAGCTCAACATGGGCGACCTCACCGTAGGCGGAGAAGCAAAGACCGCCACATTCACAATAAAGAACGAGGGTGAGTATCCGTTGCAGTATGTATTCCCGAAATACAGCGACGAGACGATAGAAAACGCCGGAGCAGTGCATAAGTTCGGCTATTCGTACATCTCAAACCTCAACGGAAGCGACGAGTTCGCATACGACAACAACCCCGAACTGAACAGCGAGACAGACATAACATCGCAGTTCAACAACAACACATGGCAGTCTGAGGCACTCGATCTGGGCTTCCAGTTCCCGTTCTACGGCCAGACATACTCTAAGGCTTACGTCACTTCGCACGGCAGCATAGAGATGCAGACCACCGACGAAAACATACAGTGTCTCGTACCTACGGCCACCTGCGTGCAGGGACTCGGCTATATCTCTGCCTATGCAAACTCAGGCAAGCTGTCACTTGGCGCCAACAGTAAGATAACATACGGCCGCCAGGACGGCAAGTTCACCGTGAAGTTCAAGGATGTACTCACAGGTACAATCAACGGAAACGGCGAATACATGCCTATCAGTTTCCACTTCTCACTCTGCTCGGACGGCAGCATCGAGTTCTTCTATGATGATTATGAGCCCGAGAAAGTGTTCGATTCAGGTATGAATATGTTTGTAGGTGTGAGCGACATCGAGTGTGCCGATCCGTTCGTTGTGACCGATGCAGACGCCGTTTACGACGACAACTCAACCCTATACAAGAGCATACATACCGGCAGCGCCATCAAGATTGTGGCACCGTCGCAGTCGATCATCAGCAACATTTCGAGCACAAGCGGTGTGATAAACATCGGAGAGAGCAAGCAGATCACCGTGACAGCAGCCGCCACCGAAGGCACTTATGCAGGCGAACTGAAGAACAACCTCATGCTCATGACCAACGATCCACAGCAGCCCGGCACCAACATCACGGTCAAGGCAAACATCGTTGGCGACAACCTCAAGCCAGTTGCAGCGCTCGACTCAACCTCTGTCAACTTCGGAGAAGTGTTCCGTACATCGAAGGCAGTGCGCACAGTGCTGCTCCGCAACAACGGAACAAACGTGCTCACAGTGAACGGAGTGAAGGCCGAGAACGGCAGAATAACCGTGGCTGAGAACGTATCCAAGGAGTTCACCATCGCTCCGGGAAGCGGCAAGAACATAGCTCTGACACTGCCGACTGAAACCGAAGGCGAAGTGACCGACAACATAATCATCAGCTATGGTGACGGAACTACAGCCACACTGCCTGTAAAGGGTAAGGTGATCGGTGTGCCGGAATGGAGTCTCTCGCCCGAAAGCATCGACGTGACAACGCCTTACGGAGTGAACATAACGCAAGGCCTGACCATCGCAAACAACGGCAACGAGACGCTGAAGTTCTCGATGGAGCCGTCGCTCTGGGTTGACCTGCTCGACCAGACCACCGACGCCAACTCGTCGATAGACTACATCTGCAAGTCGGCATCCGACTACAGCGACATCAAATACGACTGGATCGACCTGACAACCGACCCTGAGGCCGCTCATCAGGACATGTCCTACTATCTCGACAAGACGGATTACTACAAGGTGAAACTTCCGTTCGAATTCCCGTTCTTCGGAAAGAACTACAAGACGATGTACATCTACAACACCGGATTCGTATCGTTCTCCGAGCACACAGACTACAAGGAGTTCCCGGAACCGCCGTCGCAGATACCTACGACAGATACATTCTACACCAACATCATCGCTCCGTTCTGGGGTAACCACACGATGGGTACGTCGGAAGACGACGGTACTTATTACAAGGAAGAGGGCGACCACGTGGTTGTCTCGTTCGTAAACTACGGCAACTCCGTAATGCTCGGCATGGACTTCCAGCTGCTGCTCTACAAGGACGGACACTATAAGTTCCAGTATCATCTGCAGGACAACGGCATGATGGTGGGTGTATTCGGACTCGCCGGCATGCAGGACGAGACGGGAACACGCGGTATGCAGCTCCCCGAACAGTATATCAACACGGGCAACGCCGTAGAGATATATCCGGTGAAGAGCTTCAGCGTAGCACCCGAACAGAGCGTAACCATCCCTGTAGAAATAAAGGCCGACAGTCTGGCTAATGTATATGACACAGAACTGACGTTCAACACCAACGTTCCTACACAGCCTGTTGTCAAGCTGCCTATAACACTTAACATCACAGGCGATGCAGAACCGGTATTCCCGGCCAAGGTAGGTGGAGAAGCTGTTGCCAACAGCTACACTTATCCGGAACTTGTTTACGACTTCGAGGTGAAGAACAACGGCTCAAAGGCATTCAAGCTCATCAACGCCGAATTCAACGCAGACGGCTCTCTGCCGGCAATGCTCTCGGTTTACACCACATACACCGATCCTTGGTTCGGCACAACAACGACAGGATGGATGCAGTGGGCTCCGGGCATGCAGATTGAGGTTGGCAAGGAACCGGTGAAGTTCCAGATCCACTATTTCGACGACGGAACACCGGTAACTGTAAACTCTCCGATCACATTCACTACCGAAGGACTGAGCGAAAGCACTCACACAGTGCCGTTCGAACTCACCCTCACCGAGGCACCTGTCATGACATTCGACAAGCCGGCGATCGTTGTCAACAACGTATCTGACAGCTACACCGGACAGGAAACAATGACGATAAAGAACGAAGGCAAGTATAAGCTGACCTACTCGCTGCGCATCGACCCGAACGGCGTGGGCGAGACAGTGACAGACAACGACATGCCTGGAGGCGGAATAATGCCGGGATTCATGAACGTGAAGGCCGACAGCCTCACCGCTGCACAGCGCAACAGATTCGTGGCAGCAAGAGCCGCATCGGTAAAACCGAGCGAACACTTCGAAGGATTCATCTATGATGTGCCCGACGTTGATTGCAGCAACCTGCTCTACTACCCGATAATGAATGTAGAACAGTCGCAGACACTGCTGCTCGGAACAGGTTCTGACAACATCACCGACAACTTCATGGCCGCCACACAATACACGGCTCCGGCAGAAGGATTCAACCTTACTCACCTCTACTTCGTCGGCACCGTGGGCGATCTGGAGAATGTTGACATCGAGGCTTCGGTAATAGGAAGCAGCGACGTGACATCCGACCGCGTCATAGGTCACGGCAAACTGCGCGTGGAGAAGGAAGAGCCTTACAGTGGAACTTACTTCGGCGAGCCGCGTATGCTCGAATTCGACAAACCGGTTTACATCAACCCGAACGACACATTCTATGTCGTGCTGAAATATCCGGCCGGATATCCTCACTCGGCCGTGCTCTCAGCCAAGTCTGAACGCGTGCGCTCAGGACGCTACATGGCATGGTTCAGCAACCTCGGATGGCTTGACGTAGGCGAGGAACTCTACAACTCTTACTCGTCATCGTTCGGCTACTTCATGACTTGTGTCGAGAAAGAACCGGGCAAACCGTGGATAAAACTGCTCAACGACAAGACCGAAGGCGAGATTGCCGTAGGCGAGTCGCTCCCTGTCAACGTCGAGATAAATGCAGCAAGCACCTACTTCGACCGCGACAACAAGGCGGTAATCGTGATAAAGAGCAACGATCCGGCACAGCCCATCGTGAACTATCCTGTAACGCTCAACAAGAACTCGGCTCCTGTGGTTACCGGTCCGGAAGGAACGACAACCGTTCCTGAGGCTTCGACAGCCGACATGAACATCACAGTGGAAGACCTCGACGGCGACGCATTCAGCGTTACTCTGGCCGACGAGAGCGGCATCTCTTCTATTGCCGGATGCACAATAACCGACGGCACCGAGACAACCGACGCCGAGATAACCGACAACAAGGTGAACGTTCCGGCAGGAAAGAAACTCAACATCACAATGAAACTGGCACCTGAGTACGGCACAGCCGGTCTGCACAACGTAACCGTTACTGCAACCGACGAGCCGGGCAACACCTCGACAACCAACGTGCCTTACAATGTTGAGTTCACCAACAGAGCACCGGTATATGAAGGCGCACAGGAACTTGAGGTATATATAGGTCAGAACACGGGCATCATCGCATACGAGACAGTATTCAGCGATCCCGACGGCGACGCCATGACGTTCTCGGCTTCAATGCCTGACAACAAGTTCGCCGAGCTCATGACCAACAACAACGGCTACCTCCTCTCGGGCGTGGCTGCCGGAAACACCGAGCTCACGCTCACTGCTACCGACGCCGCCGGAGCCAAGACTACGGTCAAGCTGCCTGTAAACGTGACCAGCGCTACGGGCATAGGCTCTGTCACAACAGACAAGGAGATAAGCGTTTATCCTAACCCTGTGGTTGACAACGCCAACGTGACTATGGCCGAGAGCGCCGACAACGTGAACTATTATGTTTACGACAACGCAGGACGTCTCGTCACAACGGCTCACGCCGACACCAAGAAGGCAGGCGAGGCACAGGCCATCGACATGAGCGGATGCGCCAAGGGCGTTTACCGCATCAAGGTGGCAACCTCTGACAGAAGCCACGTCGTGACAGTGATAAAGAAATAAACAGTCGACGGCTTATGCCGCGACATAACGCGCAAAGAGCGCACCGGACCATTACCGGTGCGCTCTTCTTTTTTCACTCAACCCGGAAGCGCGGCACAGACGAGCGTTTCTCTTCCGGCATCCAAGCCATCGCCCGGTCCCGCCCCTCACCTTCCAATCCTCCGCAAAGCAGCCTCAACGCCATCGCTTAAATCATCTTCGCGGAGCACTGAGTTTCATCATAAATCGTGCGTAGCCCGTTTTCCATAAAAAGACAGCTGCCTCTCTCATGGATAATCATTGTCTTCTTATGCAGAAAACGAACCTATATAAGATGCTTTCAGATTGTAACCGGATTTCGTTTTTCCCCTCTGAGTTTTCTGATATACCCCGAAAAATAAGCGCGTATTTACGGACTGAGTCGTCTTCGGGCGCAAATACGCGGATTATGAGAGGTTTTCATATCGTATTGATTATCAATGATTTATATTTATGAGGTATTTTATCACTTTGCGAAAAGCACCATTTCGGCTTGCGAAATAGGCCATTTCAGAGGCCGAAATAGGCAATATCGCACGCTGATATAGGCTTTATCGGACTGCGAAATAGGCAATATCGTAACACGGAATCAATATTTTCGGACTATGATATGGGGTATATGAAGAGCCGATATGCCCCGAAACGGCCTCCGACTCCCTTGATTTAACATTCCTTTACATCTCTTTTGCGAAAATATTTTGTCAAAATTCAGTCAAGAAAAATTGTAAGTTCGTCTTTCGGGTTTTCCATAAAGACACCTATATACGGTGCAGGAAAAGGCGGGAAAAACATTCATCCCGAGAGCCGTAAACACCCCGCCGGCAGCACGGAAAACAAAAAAGGCAGTCCGAAGACTGCCTTGAAAAACTATAACGAAATAATTGTTGTCGATTACTTCAGTTTAGCGTAGCCGTATCTTGCAGTAGCGCCGAGCTCTTCCTCGATGCGGATGAGCTGGTTGTACTTAGCCATACGGTCTGTGCGGCTCATAGAACCGGTCTTGATCTGGCCTGAGTTTGTAGCTACAGCGATGTCTGCGATAGTTGTATCCTCAGTCTCGCCAGAACGGTGAGAAGTTACGGTTGTGTAGCCGTGACGGTGAGCCATTTCGATTGCGTCGAGAGTTTCTGTGAGCGAACCGATCTGGTTAACCTTGATAAGGATAGAGTTAGCAGCGCCCATCTTGATTCCCTTCTCCAGGAACTTAACGTTTGTAACGAACAGGTCGTCACCAACGAGCTGGCAACGGTCGCCGATAGCTGCTGTCAGTTTTACCCAGTTGTCCCAGTCGTTCTCGTCGAGACCGTCCTCGATAGAGTCGATAGGATATTTAGAGATGAGTTCCTCAAGATACTTGATCTGCTCGTCTGCTGTCAGCTTCTTGCCGTTAGGATCTTTCTTCTTGCCGTCCTTCAGCTGACGATAGTCGTAGAACCACTCGCCGTTCTCGCATACAGCGAACTCGCTGGCAGCGCAGTCCATAGCGATCTTAACGTCCTTACCCGGCTCGTAGCCAGCGTCCTTGATAGCCTGGCAGATGCTCTCGAGAGCGTCCTCAATGCCGTTCAGTGCCGGAGCGAAACCACCCTCGTCACCTACTGCTGTAGAAAGACCACGTTTCTTGAGCAGTTTAGCCAGTGCGTGGAATACCTCAGCACCCATGCGGATAGCCTCTCTGATTGAAGGAGCGCCAACCGGACGGATCATGAACTCCTGGAATGCGATAGGAGCATCAGAGTGAGCACCACCGTTGATGATGTTCATCATAGGAACAGGCATTGTGTAAGAGTTGCATCCACCGATGTAACGATAGAGCGGCATATTGAGAGCTTTAGCAGCAGCCTGTGCAGTAGCCAGAGATACACCGAGGATAGCGTTTGCACCGAGTTTGCTCTTTGTAGGAGTTCCGTCGAGGGCAAGCATCTTGTAGTCTATGGCACGCTGATCGAAGACATTGTCGCCTTTCAATGCCGGTGCGATGATTGTGTTTACGTTCTCAACAGCTTTCAGAACGCCTTTGCCCAGGTAACGGTTCTTGTCACCGTCGCGAAGCTCGAGGGCTTCGTTCTCACCTGTAGATGCTCCTGACGGAACAGCTGCACGGCCCATTACACCATTGTCGAGTGTTACTTCAACTTCTACTGTCGGATTTCCTCTTGAGTCGAGGATTTCTCTTGCATGAACTTTTTCAATTACCATAATTGTATATTTATATGTGTGAATAATTATTCACATGCAAAGTTAATACCAATTATTAAAATAAAGGCATTATCGGGGGTTATTTTTTTGTTATATGGGGTTAAAAAAGACGAAGTTACACGGCTTGGCACGGGCTTTGCCATGTGGAGTAAACAAAACGCCGTGCCGGAAGGCTCTTTTGTTCTGTTCCGCGGCACGGCGCATACCGGTTTATTTAAGTTTATCGTACTCTTCGTCGGTCACTTCTTCGAGCCATGTGTTCGATGCTCCTTCGGCCGGAACAGAGATGGCTATGTGCTGGAACCATGAGTCGCGGGTGGCTCCGTGCCAGTGTTTCACCTCGGCGGGAATGTCCACCACGTCGCCTGCTTTCAGCTTTCTGGCGGGCTTGCCCCACTCCTGATACCATCCTTCTCCGTCCACACAGATGAGTATCTGGCCGCCTTTGTGGTGTATGTGCCAGTTGTTGCGGCACCCGGGTTCGAAGGTTACGTTGCTCACAGGCAGTTTTCCTCCGCCGTCGGCGAGCGGTGCCAGGTAGCTGTTTCCTATGAAGTAGCGGGCATAAGCGGTGTTGGGCTCGCCCTTGGGGAATGTGAGTTCGGGCTCGTCGGCAGCGTCTCCGGCCGGCTGTCCGAGCGCTGTGCTCACGGCTTTACGGGCACGCGAGGCCTCAGCCTTGCCCACATTGCTCTCCAGACAGGCGGGGACGGCGGCAAGCTCGTCGCGTGTCACACCCATGTTCAGGGCTCCGCGTGCATGCGATAGCAGCTGCGACTCGCATCCGGGAAGTGCGGATATTGCTCCGAGCGTGACCAGTTCGCGCTCGGGGAAGCTCAGAACGTCGCGCGAGAAGATATCGCCGAAGAGGTGAGCTTTGAGATAATAGTCGGTGGCGGGCGCGAACTCGTAGGTGAACGGTGCGCCGCTCAACTGCGTCTGCACCTTTGTGCCCTCGGCAAGTGCGTCATAACCGGCCGGCAGCTCGCTGGCGTCGCGGCCTGTCTCATACGGTCTGTGCTCGGCGTCGCGACGTTTCATCACGGTCTGAAGTGTGGCGAGAGCGTTCAGCGAGCGCGGAAATCCGGCGTAGGCATAAAGCTGAGAGAGCGCCTCTTTTATTTCGTTGGCGGTCAGGATGTTGTCCAAAGCCGCGTCAATGGCACCGTCCAATGCGGCGATGTCGCCTTTTGCGCCTTGTGCTCCTATGGTGACAAGGCACTGTTGTCTGGTTTTCATGTTCATATTTTCTTGTGCTTTAATGTTTCCTGCAATAAACATCATGATTGCGATAATAAGAAGTCGTGTCATAGGCATTTGCTTTTTGTCATGCCGCAAAGTTACTTACAATAAGCCACACACGTCATATCGCCATTACAGATTAATTTACCAGAATTACGGTTTTGCCGCGACCACACCGCGACATCAGTCTGACGGAAACAAAAAAGGCACCGCGCGCCAATGACAGGCGCGACGGTGCCGATATAATGAACAATGCATGTAAAAAATCATTTCTTCTCCCAACCGGCGGCTTCGGCTATCTTTCCGGCAATCATGGTGTTGTCTATCTTGCCCGTGAAAGCCTCTGCTCCGGCGCCGATGGCGAACACCGGCACGTAGCCGTTGGAGTGGCCGCCGCTCTGCCAGCCCACCATCGCAGCCTCGGCCATGGTGCGTCGTGCAGCGTCGGATATTCCGTTGAGTGTGGCATAGAGGTTCTTGCTCTCCTCGTCGTGGCCCTCGGTCAGGTTCTTGTATGCTTTTTTGAGTCTGTCGGTCTGATGATCGGTCAGCTTAACCTTGTCCCAGAATCCCCAGTTTGCCTTGAGGTCTTTCTCCACCTGCTCCCAAGTGAGTTTCTTTCCATACTTCTTGTAGAGCTGCTCCAGGTGTTTTGAATATCTCTCCGCACTCATTTTCTGATACTTCAACAGGTCGGTGTGAAGCTCGTATTTGCCGCGTCCGAGCACTATGCCGCCCGTCTCGTGGTCTGCCGTAACTACGATGAGTGTCTCGTCAGGGTGCTGTTCGTAAAACTCATAGGCAACTCGGATGGCCTGGTCGAAGTCGTATGTCTCCTTGAATGCCGCGGCTGCGTCGTTGGCATGGCACGCATAGTCTATCTTTCCGCCCTCTATCATGAGGAAGAAACCGTCCTTGTTCTGCTTCGTTAGAGCGCTGAGTCCGGCTCTGGTTACATCCTGCAAGGTCATGTCAGAGCCCGAACGGTCTATCGCGTAAGACAGACATGAGTGGTCGCCGGCGTTGTCCTTCTCCTGCTGGAAGAGGATAATACGGTCCGATGTCTTCAGTTTCTTCTGGAAATCCTTGTATCCGCGTGCTATAACATAGCCTGCTGCGGCACACTGATCGTAGAGCGAGCCGGTGGCAGTGGCGTCGTTCTTGTTCTCGGGATTGGCGAAGTCGCTGCCTGCATAGAAGTCGAATCCGGCCTTGATGAGGTCCTTTCCTATCTCATAATACATGTTACGGTCGGGCTGATGAGCGTAGAACGATGCCGGAGTGGCATGGTTCACCGTGACACTTGTACCCACACCTACAGCCGCGCCTGCCTCTTTGGCCCACACAGCCACGCTGTTCACCGGTGTCTGCAGGTCGGTAAGCATACCTATAACGCCGTTCTTCGTCTTGTTGCCTGTGGCAAGTGCCGTGCCGGCAGCGGCCGAATCGGTCACGCCGTTTGTGGCAGAATATGTCGTCACAAGGCCTGTATATGGAAATTGTGTGAACTGAAGCGGCTCCACGCCGATGAATCCCTGCACAGCGGCAAGATAGGTTTCGGTGCCGTTCACCTGGTTAACCCCCATACCGTCGCCGATGAAATAGAACACATACTTGGCGCGCCCTTCGGCAAACGCCGTCACCGCCATCACGAACAAAGCTACTGCGGTCAAAAAAAACTTCTTCATATTTTTATGATTATATTATTTTATTATTTCAGATAATTATAATAAACTCAATCCGTAAGTCACATATCGCCGATGCATGAATGGCCTCAGGATGTCGCCGTATGCAGCCTGTCAGTCAGGCATCCGCACCTCCAGCTCTGCCGAAAATACGAGCCGCGGATCCTGACGCTCACGCAACGAGCGCGCTATTGTGTCCGCCGAACGCCTCACTCGCTTCTTCAGCAGTCTGCGGCCTTTGTACTCCACGATGACAGGTTTGTCCAGATCGGCCACATCATCGTTCAGACACAGCGTGAAAGACGGATAGTCGCAGCGCTCCACAACGATGCGGTTGCCCTTGCGGCTCGCCACGATCTCCATGCCGGGACGCGCTTTCGACGCATCGACCTTCAGCCAGTACATCGACGGCCGCACGGTTTCCTCCTGCCGCCACACCACACGTTCGGGCACGACATTGCGTCTGTACTTCGCCATCCATGCTATCGCCAGCGTGTCGGCACGGTCCATCCAATGGCCTTTTCCAGCCACGATGTGAGTCTCGTGCACATATCCCGCCTGGTCGGCAGCATGCAGACTGTCCATCACGGCACCCTTCTCGGCAGCCAGACGGTTGCGGTTGTAGGCGCCATCGTTCTCACCCATCCATATCATGAAGGGCACATTGCGCAGGTTCAGCTGCGAAGCCTCGCCGGGATGTCCTGCCATCATCGACGCCGCAGCCCACCTATCGGCCATCCGCGGAGCCATGCGCCACACGCCGTCACCGCCTGCCGAATAGCCGAGCAGATACACTTTGTCGGGATTTACGTCCATCTCTACCACCGCAGCTGCTATGAGTTGCTGGAAGAAAGCGTCCATCTGAGGTCTGAACCACATGTTCCAGTCGTCGAAAGGAGCGCGCGGAGCCACATACACTCCCTCCTTGGGAGCGTACAGAACAATCTGATTGCGCCACTGCTGGTCATTCACCGCCGTCGGCGTACTGCCTCCGCCATGCATCGATATATACAGACTGCGCCCGTCGGCAGGCTTCTCTCCGAACACTTTATACATTATAGGCATGCGCAGCGAGTCGAGCGTGAACACCTTTGAACGCCACATCGCGCCATAGACGCCGCTCACTTCGCCCCTCCATTTCTCCACCTGCACACGCTCTTCCTGCCGCGCCTCTTCGGCCGACAGACGTTTCTGAGCCGACACATTAAGCGGCAGCGCGGCCAAGCCACATGCAAGTATGAAAGAGATAAAAACTTCCTTCCGTTTCATTATCACCGTGATACTGTCTTGACAACGCAAATTTAATAATAAAAAGCTTGAAAAGAAACGACTTAACAACTATTTTTCATTTACTTAACTACATTGTAACGATAACATGAAAAACATTTTTAGGAAAAAAGACTTTGCAGGTTTGGTCGTTTCATCAAATTATCGTAACTTTGAGCCAAACGAAACCTACAGCTATGAACGATAAGATTACACCTGATAATTTTGAATCTACATACGTTGATCCGATAGAAGAAGAAAGAATCGACAAGTTTGTATGTGACGAGATGGCACGCCAGATACACCGCTACATCAAGGCAATGTCGGGCACAAAGCACGCGATGCTGATGTTCGAGGAGCGCATATCGAAAATGTCGGTGCCTGAGAAGGAGCAGGCCATAGCACGCTACATCGACCTGAACCGCAAGGTGCTGAGCGGCCTCGACTTCAAACTTGTGCTCGCAAGAGCCATGGCAAACTACTGCGACACGTTCGCCTACCTGATACGGATGGTGAACGACAAGCGCAAGGCCGTGTACTATCTGAACCGCATAAAGTCGAAATACATGCAGTATCACGAGATATTCGAGCAGGACGGCAAGTTCGGAATGAAGGACTATAAGGGCAATGTGCTCATCAGTCCGCAGTACGATTTCCTACGCACTTGCTACGTTTACATGGACGATCTGAGCATCATGCCGGTCATAGCACAGAAGGACGGCAAGATGGGACTCTTGCTTCCGGACGGCAAGGACACCGTGGTGGCCGACTTCGTTTACGACGATATATCGCTGCGCGACGAGCCTCCGTACTTCGAGGTGCGCAAGGGACGCACGAAAGGATACATAGACAATCAGGGAAATTTCACAAAATAAGGAAACGGCGGAGAAGCGATGACTTCTCCGCCGTTTTTCTTTCGCATATCATGTGGCGATTATACGGCTTACGACAGACGCTCTTACGCGCCGCATACACGCCGGACAGGCCGTCCGGCCGCGGCACCATCAATCGTCATCGTTGCCATGTTTATACATCAGTTCGGTCTTGACCACCTCCTGTTTCACCAGCTTCGAGTCGATGAAGGTGAACTCCGTTGTGACAGATACCCACTGATCTCTGAAAACGGCTTCTATGTAAAGCAGCTTGTCCACCCTGCGGTTATTTTCTATACTCTGGGCCTCACGGGCGAGAGGCTTGCCATAACGCTTCACGAACTCGTCCTCGCTTATGCCCAACTCCACCTTCTCCGTACTGAAACGGCTGCCGGACTTCAACGTGCCGCACGCC
>ERZ779877.1948-NODE-1948-length-16096-cov-3.099744_pt1 | contig 16096 bp, 21 predicted proteins | sample MGYA00511556_ERZ779877 | MGnify/ENA primary metagenome ERZ779877 (study PRJEB29588, sample SAMEA2159338) | human gut metagenome | biome: human gut; feature: human-associated habitat; material: faeces | place: Denmark | collected 2008/2010 ...
TAGGGAGACGGGCAAGTCCTGACTGAGCGAAGTTTGGGCTTGCCCGATTTTTTTTGCAGACACAAAAAAGCCGTCTCACTTCATTTTGAGACGGCCTCACTGGGGGATTTGAAATGGCAGGAATTGTTTACCGACGTTTCTTTGCAACAGCTTATTGAACGGGCTCTGGAGGCCAATACGGATTTGAACGTGGCTCGCTTGAAAGTGGAGGAAGCACGGGCTTCGCTGGTTTCGGCCAAGCAGGCCTATCTGCCGTCTGTACAGCTGAATCCGGAAGGGGCGTTGAGCAGTTACGACGGGAGCAAACCCACCAAAACATACACGTTGGGGGCTTCTGCCAGTTGGGAATTGGATTTCTTTGGGAAGCTGACCAATGCCAAACGGAAAGAACGGGCGGCGTTGGAACAGAGCGAGGCGTATCGGCAGGCGGTACAGACTCAGCTGATTGCTACGGTAGCGGAAAGTTATTACACCTTGCTGATGCTCGACGAGCAGGTGGCTGTGACGGAAGAAACGGTGGAAAGCTGGAAAGAATACATCCGTAGCCTGAATGCCCTGATGCGGGCCGGACAGGCCGACCGTGCGACAGTGAATCAGGCAGAGGCCTCTCGTTTGAATACGGAAGCCTCTTTGCTCGATTTACGGCAGCAGGTGACCGAGATGGAGAACAGTCTTTGCAGTCTGCTTTTCTGGACTCCGCAGCACATTGCACGCGGCACACTCAGCGAGGTGGATTTCCCGCAGACCCTGTTGGTAGGGGTGCCGCTGGATTTGCTGGCTGGTCGTCCCGACGTAAGGCAAGCAGAGGCCACACTTAAGCAGGCCTTCTATGCCACCAATCAGGCACGTTCCAGCTTCTATCCCAGTGTGACGTTGAGTGGTGCGGCCGGATGGACCAACAGCGGAGGAGCGTTGGTGACCAACCCGGGGGCTTGGCTGCTGCAGGCGGTGGGCTCACTGGTACAGCCCCTCTTTCAGCGTGGACAACTGATTGCCAATCTGAAAATCAGTAAGGCACAGCAGGAAGAGGCCTTGCTCCAGTTCCAGCAGACGTTGCTGGATGCCGGTACGGAGGTGAACAACGCCCTGAACCAGTGGCAGACGGCCCGGCGGAAAACGGAGCTCGACCAGCAGCAGGTGGGGCATTTGTCGGATGCCCTGCACGATACAGAACTGCTGATGGAGCATGGGACAATAAATTACCTGGAGGTACTGACGGCACGCCAGTCGTTGCTGACGGCACGGTTGTCGCTGGTGGCCGACCGAAATTCAGAGATTAAAAGTGTGATTACCCTCTACCATGCATTGGGTGGGGGATGTGAAGAGGAATAAAAATAATACGCGATGAAAAAACTGCTATATGTAGGAATGTGCCTGTGGGCACTACTCTTTTTGTTTTCTTGTGACAAGGAAGATGTAGACGGCTATACGCCTCTTCCCAAGATTCATTTGGGAGAAACTTTCAGGTATCAGTGTGGAGAGGAGAATTATACCCGGCTTGAATATGATACTTTGGGGCAGGCGGCCGTGCTGAACTTTTATAAAGATGAAGTCACCTCGTTGGATTGTGTGGATTATGACGAGAACTCCTGTACTTTTTCCTTTCATAAAGGGGAAACCGGACTTTACCGTATCAGCTGGGATTATACATCAGAGAATCTTTTGCGGATATATTACGGACAAAACGGAATGTGGTATCGGATGAATACAACCGGTACCCATGAATATGTGTTGGAGGCTAACGACGGGATGGCTGTGAAGATGGTGGTCTACCGTGCCAGCCAGGATTCCATACATTGCACCGTCAACCGTTTTTGCATTGAAGAATACAAGGAGGAAGAATAACAGAGCGACCGGTTGCCGGTCTGCCTTCATCTTCCTGAAGGCAGTGCCGGCAGTTCGGCCTCTATACGGTTTTCCACGTCATCGGGCAGTTTGGAGAAGAAATCCATGCCTGTCACTTTTTCTACTGAATCGACCGGTACCAGGTATTTCTGCAGGGCCTGATGATGGGCCTTGTTGTCGAACAGGAAGCCCATGGCGATGGGATTTTTCCGGTTGTAAATCAGTACCACCTTGAAGAACCGGTCGGGTACGGCCACCCGATGCTCTCCGATACGCTTCGGCTGTTTCTGGTCGTAAATCGGGCCGCAGGCAATGTACACCGTACCGTATTTCCGTGCCCAGCTGCGGCACAGTTCTTCTAAATCGCCCCAGTCGTCACGGTTCAGCTTCTGGTTCTGCGGACAGATGTTGCTCATGTAGAACGATTCTTCCATGGCCTTTTTGCTCCACTTCATATCGGCAGCCGGTGCCATGTGTCCCCGGTCGTAGCCGGAGTGCGTGTAGTCTGCATGCTCCACGCGCGGTTCAGGCAGGTCCGGGTCGGGCACGAAGCGGTTTTTCCGTTCCTCGTCTCCCTTCGTTTCCTGGCGGGTCAGTTCCCAGGCCACCCAGTTGGGCGTCTTGTAGAAATTATTGTACGACACCGTGTAGCCCGTGCGTTGCAACTGGATTTCCTCCCGTTTCTTTAGCACGACCGGAATTTCCAGTTTGCTGCTGATGCGGTTCGTGGCCGACGGCGAAGCGGTTTCTTCTGTCGCGTTCTTGGTGACTCGTTGCGATACTTTTTCCCGGGCCTCTTCCAGTGTTTCCGAGATTCCTTTTTCCAGTCCTTTTGCTTCGGGCAGGTTCTGCTGGTTTTGGTAGAAGTATACCCCTCCACCGAGAATCAGCAGCAGGAGGATGAACCCTTTTAACGAGCCGGTGGAAGAGCCTCTTTTTTTCTTTGCCATAATACGTGCGGTTTAAACCAGTTTGAAACGCATCCGGAAGATGCCGTCTTTGTAGTCGTGGCTGATGATTTTGAACGTACCGATTTCTGAGGTATTCTCTACATGCAGTCCGATGCACAGACATTCGTCGTAGTCGCCCACGTGTACTACGCGCACCGTGTCGGAGGCCCCTTCGGGTAGGCGTTTCAAGTCGAAGCGTCCGGCGGCATCTTCTTGGGTGGTGAATTCCGTGGTAACCGGCAGATGACGGGCAATGACCTCGTTGACCGTATTTTCAATGCGGGTAATATCTTCTTCAGTAGGCGCTTGTGGAAGGGCGAAATCGAGTTTGCTTTTTTTCCGTTCGATGTGGGCTGACACCGCCCGTCCGCATCCGAAAAGATTCACCATCGTGCGGTTGACGATGTGTTCGCAGGTATGCATGGGAGGATATTCCTGCTTGTGGTGTTCGTTAAGTTGAGTGGTTTGTTCCATAATTCATTTGATTTGGCGACAAAGATACAAAATGGGAGGATATATGTAGACTTTCTGTAGATTTTTCATGACTTTTGACACCTTAGGGAAAACGCCTTTACGTTTGGAATAAAGCGCCTTTGCGTTTGGAATCAAACGTCTAAGCGTTTGAATGAAAACGCCTAAACGTTTTGCTTGAAACGCTTAGACGTTTTGAGTGAAACGCCGAAGCGTTTTTGGGGAGGGGAAAAACGGTTGATGAACGGGCATAAAAAAAGGAGTTCCGCTGAACTCCAACCTTTTGTTAACCTTAAATCTAATACTATGAAAAACACATTGCAAAGGTACGTATTTTCTGGTTCTCTGCAAGCAAAATGCCCGGAAAAATCTGTTTAATAACATCTATTAGGATTTGCTTTTGTCGGAAACGTTTTTGTTAACGCTTCTTTTACTACCTTTGCACTTAAAAAATAAAGAGATTATGGCATTTGAAGCGACGAAAAGAGAATGGGGGGAACTGTATGCGTTTTTCCGGCTGCTGGCCGACGGCTACGTGTACGGCGGAACTCCCGACGTGAAGAAGGATGAAACGCTCCGTCTTCCGGTGGCGATGGTGCAGCGTGAGGAGCACGACGGTACGCGTCAGTATATTCTGGAGAAAGATTTTATCCATTTGAAAGGGGAGAATATTGACAAGCGGATTCCGCGCGAGGACTTTGCCACGGTGGCCGAACTCATCTATGCCGCCATCCGTCAGAGTCGGGAAGACGACGTGACCTCGCCCGACGGGGTGGAGGAGTTCCTCGACGAGGTGGCTATTTTCGACCTGGAGGCCAAGACGGGCGACCGTACGGATTTCAGTGTGGCTTTCTATTCGGTGGATGCCCCGCTCACGGGTTTCTGCGTACGTTCCCGGCTGGGGATGATGATTCCGCTGCTCGACGGCGGACGCACGGCCAACTTCAAGTTTGAGCAGACGGGTGTGAAGTTTGCCACGCCTACCGTCAACAAAATCAATGCGGAAGGGGAGGAAGACGACGTGGTGTCGCGGATGCTGATGATTGAGCGGCTGGGCGGCGTGCTGAAGTACAGCGACGTGGCCGACAAGATTTTCCGCAGCAACCTGTCGATGATTGACTTGCACATGGGGCGTCTGCTGGCCGAAATGACCCGCCTGATGTGGCTGGACGGCATCACGAAGGTGTCGGACCTGACGGAGGAGCTCAAGAAACTGAATCCGCTGAAAATCAAGGATGAACTGATTACGAAGCACCGCTTCTATGAATACAAGGTGAAGGAACTGCTGCTGGCGCTGGCCATGGGCATGCGTCCGGCCAAGCTGTACAACGGTACCGACTCGGCCATCGCCGGTTTCCTGTTCGTGACGGGCGACGGCGAGGTGTTGTGCTACCAGCGGGCGTTCCGCCAGACCTTTGCCGACTTCCTGTTCCAGAACAGCCGCCTGGAGAAAGGCTCCACCGAGAAAGACAAGTACGGCTACCTGGAGCGTGAAAACGGGGTGTATTATTTCAAACTGAACCTGAAAATCGGTCTGCTGAAACGCTGAGGCCGGATAGATGAAGACAAAAAAGCGGATGCTTCTACCTGGAAAAGGAAGGAAGCATCCGCTTTTTATGCGTTTCCGCGAAGCCGTTTTATTCTTCGTGGTTGCTGTAGTATCTCATGAACTGGGTACGTTCGAAGGGGTTCACTTCGCCGGCGGCGGCTGCGTTCATCTTGCCCTTGAACTGTGCGATGGTCGTGTAGCCTTTGTCGTCCATCCATTCTGCCAGTTCCTTCTTTATGGTCTCAATCATCTGGTTGCCGTGCTGGTAGATGACGCTGCACACTTCTACGGCAGAAGCTCCAGCCAGCAGGGACTTGATGACACCTTTTCCGCAATGTACTCCGCCCGAAACGGCATAGTCCAGTTGCGGCACTTCAGCCGAAGCAATGGCTGCCCAGCGGATGCGGTCGGCCAGTTCGGAAGGAGAACTCATCACACTGGCGGTGGTGAAGGTCAGGTTGTCAATCTGGATGTCCGGCTGGTAGAAACGGTTGAACAAGACCACGGCAGCCGCTCCATTGGCATAGAGCTGGTTGATGAGGGCTATCGGGTTGGTCAGGTTACTGCCCAGTTTCAGGATGACCGGGATGCGGACCACCTTCTTGATGTGGCGCAGGATGTCAATGTGGCGCTGTTCGAAGCTGCCCGGCTTGTAGTCCTTGCTGGTCTGCAAAGACAGGATGTTCACTTCCAGTGCATCGGCTCCGGCCTGTTCCATCAGATGTGCAAAGTCGGTCCATTCGCTGTCGCTGTAGCAGTTGATGCTGGCGATGACCGGAATCTTGCAATGCTTCTTCACGTCCTCAATCAGGGCGATGTGCTCGTTCAGGGCGTGAGAGCGCACGTAAGCACCCAGGTAGTCGTCGGCTTCGGGAGAACCGTAGCCCTGCATGCTGCCTGCCTGCATATTGATTTGTTCTTCGAAAACTGATTTCAGTACCACTGCACCCGCTCCGGCTTCTTCCAGTTTCTGGATTTTGGCCAGGCTGTTCGTCAGGCCCGAACTGCTGATGATAATCGGGTTGTTCAGGGTTAACCCCGCAAAAGTTGTTTTTAGTTGTGCCATATTCTTCTCGTTTTTAATATACTCTTTCTCCGAAAATCTTGCTGCCTACGCGTACCATCGTGCTGCCGGCTTTCACGGCCAGCTGGTAGTCGTGCGACATGCCCATGGAAATCTCCTTGAAGCGGTCGTCGTGCGCGAAATACGTGTCTTTCAGTTCCGTGAAGAAGCGGTGCAGACTTTCAAATTCCTTCATAATTTCCGCTTGGTCGTCGGTATTGGTGGCCATGCCCATCACGCCGCTGATGGCCACATGGGTCAGCTCCCGCCACGGCTCGGTGTCGAGCATCTCGCGACATTCCTGGAAAGAAAATCCGTATTTGCTGTCTTCTTCGGCGATATGGATTTCCAGCAGGCAGGGAATCACGCGGTTGCATTTGGCGGCCTGTTTGTCGATTTCGGCCAGCAGCTTGTAGGTGTCTACCGCATGAATCATGGCGATGTAGGGCGCAATGTACTTCACCTTGTTGGTCTGCAGGTGGCCGATGAAATGCCACTGGATGTCGGCGGGCAGGGAAGCCTGCTTCTTGCTCAACTCCTGTTCCTTGCTTTCCCCGAAGATGCGCTGTCCGGCTTCGTAGGCCGCCAGGATGGCTTCGTTGGGATGGAACTTGGATACAGCTACCAGGCGCACTTGGGGAGGAAGTTGTGTCCGTACCTCATTTAAATTAGACTGAATATCCATGGTTTTGATAAGTGTTTGTTCATCGTTTGTCTGCATCCGGGAATTCCGGTTTCACGTCGGGCTCTGCCGAGTAAGGATATACATCCATCAGGGCGGTTTCGGCTACGGAAGCAATCACGTAGTCGGCCATTGTGCCCTTCATGCCTTCGTCCAGTTTCTTTACCGCGTCGCGCAGGTCGGCAGCCTGTACCAGCACGTTGGTAGCCGTTTTCTTTTCAGCACCGCTTTTCTCGTCGAGGGTGATGAAATAGAGCTTGCACTTGAACCAGCGGTCGGCTGCTTCCTCTTCGCTAGGGAAGAGTTCGCTGTAGTTGGCGCGTTTGATGTCGGATACAGTAAATTCTCCGCTGATGAAGGGAGTGATTTCTTCGATAATACGCGATTCAGCCTCGGTGAAGCTGAGTGCGTCCACCAAGTAAGGCTCTGTCACCTTCTTGACCAATCCGTTTTCCAATGTTTTTTCGTATCTCACTTTGCATTCGAACCATTCGTTCATCATAATCGTCTATATTTGTTGTGGAGTTAAAAACGGCACAAAGTTACGTGATAATTCCCAAACCCGGGCATGGCCGGCCTGAAAAAAGAATGTATGGCTCTAAAAAAAGGCCCGCGGGAAGCGTGCCTCAATCTGGTGTCATCATCTTCTTCGTCTTCCGAAGACGCGACGGATGTTGCGTGCCACTTTCATGCCCATCATTACTCCGTCGTAGACGGCCAGGCCTTGGTCTACCATGCTCATGAACGACCCCAATTTGGATGACGACTTTGGGGGCGGAGCGAACAAGCCGTGCAAGGTGGCCTTCACGGTGTCGGCGCTTTCCTTCATTTGGCTTCTCACTTCGGCTTTTCGCGCGCGGATTTGTTGCAGCGTGTCCTGCCCGGCTGATATGTAAGCGTTATTTGTTGCCATCTTCTTTCTTTGACAAAATGAGGTTGGCCATGAAGCGCGCTATGGGCTGTATGACCATGCGGTTGCGGTTGGAATAAAAGATAAGGGCTATGATGACGACCGCCGCACCTATGACACAGAAGCCGAGCGACAAGCTTTCAAGCACATTCCCCAAGTAGTAAGCCATGGCGAATGCAAAGAAAAGCAGGGCTATCGACCCCAAGAGCAGAATGACGGCCACTATCAGCGCCGCGGAGAAGACGACCGCCGTCTTTTCCGTGGCATCCAGCTTGACAAACTCTTTCTGGAGCTCAAGATATTTCTTGAACTCCAAGAAGAGTCTGCCAATATTCTCTATGTTTTTACTGTTGGAAAACATAAATGCCGGTTACACTTCTTCCGCGGATTTGATTTCATCTGCGATTTCGTCCACCAAGGAGTCCATTTCCTTGCGGTTGAGCTTGATGCCGCGTTTGCGCAATGCTTCAGCTATCTTGTCGCGGGTTTCAGTACCTTTTTCCGGGGCGAATAAAATGCCTATTGCCGCACCGACGGCTGCGCCGCCAATGAATGCTGCTAAAAAACTTAATGCTTTCATAATGCTTATGTTTTAGTATTGATTACATTCACAAAGTTATAAATTTCCGCGAAATAATCCATAGTTTTGAGGTTTTTTTTGCAGATTTTTTTTTGCCGCCTTGATTTAACCTTTTTTTTGTGCCCAGCTTTCCACCTTATATAAATAATATGTACCTTTGCCTCTCAGTGTCGGTGCCCGTTTCTGACGGGTGTCTTCGGGCTTCCGGCAGTCTGGTGCGGGAATCAATAACATTATATATAAGTAATAAGCAGAAGAAGTATGAAAAAAGTTTTTGTGATGGGACTTGGGTTGAGTGCGGTGTTTGCTATGACCTCTTGCAAGTCTTCCGAGAGTGCTTATAAGAAAGCGTATGAAAAGGCAAAGCAGCAACAGGTCGTGGCAGCCGAGCAGGAGCCGGTGCAGACCCAGACAACGACGAACACGCAGGTGCAGGTGACGCCGGTGACGCCGACAACCACAACCTCGACGGACGTCAACACCGTGACCGTGCAGAGCGAGAAAGTCACCGTCGTGGCCGGGAACGGCTTGAAGGCTTACAGCGTGGTGTGCGGAAGCTTCAGCCTGAAGGCCAACGCCGAAGGGTTGCAGAAGACCTTGACCAATGCCGGTTATAGCGCGCAGATTGCTTATAACGGCGAGAAGAACATGTATCGTGTGGTGGCTTCCACGTTTGACAACAAGGCGGCTGCCGTGCAGTCGCGCGATGTGTTGCGTGCCACTTACCCCGACGCATGGTTGCTCATGTCCAAGTAACCGGATTAAGGAAAAAATATTTGATTTGTGCAAGGCGCAGGAACAAGTCAAAGCTTGTTTCCCGCGCCTTGTTTTTTGCGGCTTCCACGCTTATTAAGAATTATTTGTTTTTATAGCGGCTTAAATTCGGGCGTTTTCATTAATTTTGCGCTTCAAATGGGAAGGATATTGTCTATCGATTATGGCAAGAAGCGTACGGGCATCGCAGTGACCGATGCCCTGCAGTTGATTGCCCACGGCCTGGCCACGGTGGAAACGGCTTCCGTGGCCGATTTCGTCGTGGGCTATGTCCGCCGCGAAGGCGTGGAACGTATCGTGGTGGGCTATCCCAGGCAGTCCGACGGTTCGGATTCCGAGAACGCGCCGCGGGTGAAGGCTTTCGTGCAGCGCCTGCACAAGTTGTTGCCGGACATCCCGGTGGAATTCTTTGACGAGCGTTTCACTTCGGTGCTGGCCCATCAGGCCATGCTCGAAGGCGGCTTGAAGAAGAAAGCGCGGCAAAACAAGGCATTGGTGGACGAGATTAGCGCCACCATCATTTTGCAAGGGTGGATGGAAGCCCGGCATGGATGAACAAGCGAGGATTTTAATCAAGTATTACAAATGATATTACCTATTTATACGTATGGCCAGCCCGTGTTGAGGAAAGTGGCCGAGGATATAACTCCGGACTACCCGGACTTGAAAGCCCTGATTGAGAACATGTATGAGACGCTCGAGCGTTCGGACGGCATCGGGTTGGCAGCCCCGCAGGTGGGACTGGACATCCGTCTGGTGGTCATCAACCTGGACCTGATTTCCGACGATTTGCCCGAATACAAGGACTACGTGCATGCCTTCATCAACCCGCACATTGTGGAATACGATGACACGGAGACCGAATCGATGGAGGAGGGATGCCTGAGCCTGCCCGGCATACACGAGCCCGTGCGCCGTCCCAAACGGGTGCATGTGACTTACCTTGATGAGGATTTCCAACCCCACGACGAGTGGGTGGAGGGCTATTTGGCCCGCGTGATGCAGCACGAGTTCGACCATCTCGACGGAAAGATGTTCATCGACCGTCTTTCCATGTTGCGCAAGCAGATGATCAAAGGCAAGCTCGGAAGTTTGCTCAAGGGCGATTTCCGTTGCTCCTACAAGGTGAAGGCCAGAAGATGATGAAAGCGAGGGGGAAAGCATTTCTGCTGTGGTTGTGCCTCGTGCCCGCGTCGGCGTCGGCCCAGATCAACACCGACCGCATGATGCTCATGGGGCGCAACGCGCTCTATTATGAGGACTACGTGCTTTCCATCCAGCGCTTCAACATGGTGATTGCCGCCAAACCCTATTTGCCCGAGCCTTATTTCTTCAGGGCCCTGGCCAAATTCTATTTGGAAGATTACACGGGAGCCGAGGAGGATTGCGGGGCTGCGATAGACCGCAATCCTTTCTTGCCCGACAATTATGAATTGCGCGGCTTGTGCCGCATCCACTTGGAGCATTTTGCCGACGCCATTGCGGATTACGGCAAACTGCTCGAAATTGAACCACAAAACGAGAGTGCCCTCCACAACATGGCGCTGTGCTATGTGCAGCTCAAGGAATATGCCCAAGCCATGGACTGCGTCGAGCGCATGTTGCGACTCAATCCGCAGAAGGCGTCGCTCTATACTCTGAAGGCCCAGGTTTCTTTCGAACAGAAAGACACGGTGGCGGCCATGGGGAGCATAGACCGGGCGTTGGAGATTGACCCCTACGACGGGCAGGCTTGGAACATGCGGGCCGCCGTATATGCCAGCAGGGGAGAATACAAGCTGGCCGAGGAGGCGATGGACAACACCATCAGGCAGTTCCCCCGAGAGGCGGGGCACTACATCAACCGTGCCTTGGCGCGCTATCACCAGCGCAACCTGAGGGGGGCCATGGAGGATTATGACACGGCACTGGAACTGGATTCCACCAACTACATCGGGCATTTCAACCGTGGCTTGCTCAGGGCGCAGGTGGGCGACGACAACCGTGCCATCGAGGATTTCAACTTCGTGCTGAAACTCGAGCCGGACAACATGATCGCTTTGTTCAACCGCGCGCTGATGCTGAACAACACCGGCGATTTGCAGGGGGCCATACGCGACATCGACGCCGTCATCAAAGAGTTTCCCACGTTCTGGACCGGATACCAGTTCCGGGCCGAAGTGCGCCGCAAGCTGGGCGACACGAAGGGGGCCGAGATGGACGAGTTCAAGGTGCTGAAGGCGCAGATGGACAAACGATATGGTGGGAAGCAGGACCAGAGCACGAAACGCACCCGGAAGGTGAGCGACCGCTCGATGGAGGACTACAACAAGCTGGTGGAGGCCGACACGCAGGAGAGCGAGGTGCCGCAATATGAGAGCGCATACCGGGGCAAGGTGCAGAACCGGCGGACGGAATTGGTGCCCGAGCCGGCCACCGTGCTGAGCTACTACACCGGGCGGGAGGAATACCGGCGCGAACTCTACAACAAGGAAATCGAACGGCTGAACCGTTCGGGCGTCCTGCCTTCGCGGTTGGTGCTCACTCACGACGAGGTGGCGCTCGACGAGGCCCGCGTGCAGCAGCATTTCTCGTCCATCCAGAGATTGACGGATAAAATCGAGGCGCAGCCGGACAATGCCTGGCTCCGTTTCGCACGTGCCTTGGACGAGTATCTGGTGCAGGACTTCGAGAAGGCTTTGGCCGACGCCGACGAAGCCATCGGCCTGGACAGCACCAACCTGCTGGCCTACTACGTGAGGGCGCAGGTCAGGATGAAGAAGGTGGAGGCCGAAGCGGCGACCGCGGCCGGGACGCAGGCTGCGGGCACCGACAAGTGGGCCTTCGATGCCTCGCGTGCCGAATGCCAGGCGGCCTTGGACGACTACGACCGCGTCCTTGCACGCGATCCCGGTTTTGCCTGCTGCTATTATAATAAAGGTAATGTTTACTTCCGTCTGAAGGCGTGGCCCGAAGCCCTCGAAGCTTACACGCAAGCCATCCGTTTACACCCCGACTATGCCGAGGCTTATTATAATCGCGGCGTGGTGCGCCTTCTTTCCGGCGACTATGCGGCTGCCATCCCCGACCTTAGCCGGGCGGGCGAGTTGGGGCTGTACAAGGCTTACAACCTCATCAAGCGCTACCGCGACAAGGCGCTTTCGGGCAGCGAAGAGAAGGAAGGGGCGGCGGAGAAGTAGTCGTTTGTCTGTTTTTTGTTCCGTATCTCTCGCTTTCCTTTTCGGCAAAGTCCCGCAGCGTTGTGCGGAGTTCGTCAGCGTACTCTGCGGAAAGTACTCAAGTGCTTTGCGGAAAGCACGCTTCGCTACTCCGCAAGGCGCTTCTCCGCCTTCCTCGCCGGTAAGGTCGGAATTGTGGTTCAGGCCTTTGTTAGCGACAAATTCGGTAGTAAGAATCTCTGGAACATAAACATTTTGTTTCATATTGGCAAATTGAGCTTTACGCAAACATAAATTGAGCCGTAAAGCAACGAGGTTAGAAAATAACCGTCATAACTTTGCAGCAGAAAACTTTTAAAATGAACGGAGTTATGGCAAACGCACAGACAAAAATCAAGCAGACTGCCGGAAGGGAGCAGTTGGGCGATTTCGCACCCAAGTTTGCGGAACTGAACGATGACGTGCTTTTCGGCGAAGTATGGAGCCGGACAGACAAGCTCGGCTTGCGCGACCGGAGCATGGTTACGATTACCGCACTTGTCAGTTCGGGCATCACGGATTCTTCCTTGACCTATCATCTGCAGACCGCCAGGAAGAACGGCATCACCCGTACCGAGATTGCGGAGATTCTGACACAAGTCGGCTTCTATGCCGGATGGCCCAAAGCGTGGGCCGCATTCCGCTTGGCTAAAGACGTATGGACGGAAGAAACGGAGGCTGCGGACGAGAAAGCGAAATTCGAACGGGGAATGATATTCCCCGTTGGCCAGCCTAACGATGCTTATGCCCAATACTTTATCGGGCAAAGTTACCTGTCGCCGGTATCTTCGGAACAGGTCAGCATCAGCAATGTGACGTTTGAGCCGGGTTGCCGCAACAACTGGCACGTACATCACGCCACGAAGGGCGGCGGACAACTGCTGGTCTGCGTGGCAGGCACAGGCTGGTATCAGGAATGGGGAAAGCCCGCACGCTTGCTTCGTCCCGGCGATGTGGTCAACATCCCTGCCGGAGTAAAACATTGGCATGGCGCCATAGCCGACAGCTGGTTTGCCCACCTGGCCTTTGAGGTAGCCGGAGAAAACACGTCCAACGAATGGCTGGAGCCCGTTTCCGACGAAGCGTACGACCGACTGAAATGACAAGCTGAAGACTTCCGACACATTCCTGACATCATCCCTTTTTGGTATACAGACAGAGGATTGCGGCTTTCCGGTACGACTGCCAGATGCCGCATCCTCTGTTTTCATTCCTCCCCGTCCGATATCATGACCAGAATTATCGGTTGTCCGACCGTTTTCTCAAACAAAAGTGTTACTTTTACCTCCCGAATCGGCAACCGGTCTATACGACCCCGAAAAAACGAAATTATGAGAAAAGCAAGCAGAGAAATGAACAGCGACTGGGCCTTGGACATCATGCACAAAGCCCCTTACATCACCGTCAGCTTCACAAGGCCGGACGGCACGGCATACGGCGTTCCACTTTCGTTGGCCTCCACCGACGACCACGTCTGGTACTTCCATTGCGCGCTGGAAGGAGACAAGCTGGAAGCCATCGTGGCCCATCCCGAAGTGTGCCTTTCAGCCGTCACCAAATGCCAGCCCACCGTCGGCCCCAAAGACGGAAGCTTCACCCTGCAATACCGATCCGCCATGGCTTTCGGGAAAGCAGAGCTGGTAACGGATGAAGCAGAGAAGGTGCAGGCCCTCAAGGCAATCAGCCAACGGTTCCTGCCCCAACACATGGATGCCTTCGACGAAGCAGTCCGGAGAAGCCTCCACCGCACCGCCGTCGTGCGCATCACCTTGTCCGCCCCTCCTACCGGCAAACGCAAACAGTACGACGAGCAGGGAGAAGAAATGAAGTACGGACGGATGGAGTGAACAATTTACCCCATATCTCCTCTTGAACAATTAAAGCTCATCCAACTCTTCACCGCTCCGTTCCATAATATTGGCAGCCAGTTTGTCTGCAACCTGAATGATGGTAACCAGGGGATAAAGCTTTTGGGAGGTATCAAAACATCGCTGGTCTTCATAACTGTTCATATTGATGCCCCATGCTCCCATGTGCCAACGGATTGCCAGCATCTCATCGTCACTCAAGGCTATACCATTGCAGAGCAGCAGAATGACGGATTTCTCTCCGTGCCCCATGGGGAAGTTCTTGTAGGAAACCTTATAACCCTCATTGTCCTCCCAAGTTCCTATGGCAGTTTTCTTCTTTTTCACTGTACGGAAATAGATGTCACTTTTGCAGACATCATGCAGCAGACTGGCTATTATCACACTTTCCCTTTCCACTTCTTTCTCCAGGCCGGGCTCGATGGCAGCCATTCCTTCCCACACCATCAGGGCAGCCTTGCAGGTATTCAGTGAATGCTGTACCAATCCTCCTTCCGTATTCAGGTGGTGATTGGCAGAAGCCGGAGCCGTAAAGAACCCCATGTTCTCCAGACCTTCCAGTAAATCTTCCACTCCTTCACGATGAGTAGAGCGGAGCAATTCTATAAATTCTTCTTTAGTAGTCATCTTAGCACTGTTTTCTTAATTCAGTGCCTAAAGTTATGGAAAAAATTGGCTCCATAATCTCCTATGAAGAAAAATAAAACTGAATCTGCATGGAATGCCATTTTATCATATGAGAAGGAAACAATAGAGGGGAATAGAACATTCATAAAAAACAGCTGAAAAATCAGCATGAATAAAGTCCTCAGTCAGAGAGAAAGGTTTCATGAGTTATAAAATAATCATGCAATAAAAATCGTATAAGGCACAAGGATTGGCAAATAAAAAAACAACTTTATAACAAGTACGTTAGAACTAAAATCTTTAACTTTGTAATATGGTTCAAGACGAATTCCAATTTTATAAGCCATGTAAGTTCTTGCAACCTTACGTCAGGTACTATTGGGTATTCAAAAGCTATCAACCGCTGAATACCCTTACTTTTCCTATTGGCTGTCCTCAAATCATTTTCCATAAGCGAACACCGCTTTATATTCTGGAGTTGAAAACCGCCCAATCGGGATTTACCATTAGCGGTCAGGTTAATTATCCTTCCCATTTATATGTGGATGGGAATGTGGAAATGATTGTGGTTGTGTTTCAGCCATACGTTCTAAAAGCCTTCTTGAATCTACCCATATCCTTATTGCACAATCAAGAGATTTCCGGTTATGACCTTGAAAACGCAGAATTAAAACAACTGGCTGCGCAAATCTTTGACTGTGAAGATGCCAATTCATGTATTACAAGAATAACCGGCTTACCTTTGCTCTGACTAAACTTAAAATGAATGATAAAATGAAAGAAGTGAATCCAAAAGAAACGACCCGTGCCTATGCATTTGAATCGTGGATGAATGCCCCCATGCCTATGCTCACCTTTTTCAAGACCATAGATGTTACTCGTCTGACCCGTATCAGCAAACGGACAAGGCTAAAATTCAATATGTTGATGTGCTGGTGCATCGGACGGGCTGCAAGCGACATAAAAGAGTTCTATATGCTTCCTGTTGGCAGAAAATTAATGCAATTCGACAACCTTGCCGTCTGTACCATTGTAACCAATCGGGAGGGCGAAGTCAGTTCCTGCGATATTCCGTTCTCCGATAATTTGCAGCAGTTCAATGCTGATTATCTGAGACTGACGAAGCAAGTTTCTGAAAGTTGCCAGAATCATGACCTGACGGACAGCATGGTCATCGGTACATCTGCTCTTGCACAATATGAGATAGATGGGGCGGTAGGCATGTACAGCGGTGTGTTCAATAATCCGTTTTTAATCTGGGGTAAATACAAACGGGGGTTATGGAAGCGTACATTGACTGTCTCTTTTCAATTTCACCATACACAAATGGATGGCGCGCATGCTTCCCGTTTTTTGGAAAATCTGCAAAAAGAAATCAAGAACTTGGAAGTATAATCAGGAACAAATACTATCTTTGCAATACTAACTAAAATCAGGCTACGTTATTTTAATTCTATTTGTGGAATGATTAGATACTATTTGAATATTGTTTTTAGATACCACAAATAGAAAGTTATTAAAGCTATGATAAAAAGCGATACTGTTCCAAAAAGTGTGTCTGAAATAGGATAATAAAAAAG
>ERZ779877.1952-NODE-1952-length-16054-cov-2.234640_pt1 | contig 16054 bp, 7 predicted proteins | sample MGYA00511556_ERZ779877 | MGnify/ENA primary metagenome ERZ779877 (study PRJEB29588, sample SAMEA2159338) | human gut metagenome | biome: human gut; feature: human-associated habitat; material: faeces | place: Denmark | collected 2008/2010 ...
AAGACCAATACAGACTTAGCTAAGTAATATATACTGTGTTGGGCAAGTCAGTATATATTACTTAGCCAAGTCAGTACTACTGCCGATAGCAAGCTCATCACACAAATAAACCATCAAATGAACGTTGAGATAGAGAATTTACTCTCCCGAAACGATCTTTAGCGAATATCCTTTACCCCGAGCACTCTCTATCACCAAACCCGGAATAGGAGACAAATCCTCTTTAAGCCTTTTAGCCGTAGCGGTAAGAGCATCTTTGGACACACTTCCATCCGGCCAGATTTCTTCTTTCAGCTGATCGGACTCTATGAAATATCCTTTATGTTCTAATAAAATACAAAACAGTTTCAGCCGTTGATTTGCCAATTCGATACGATGCCTATGATAATGCAATACGCCATGTGTTTCATCGAACAAGATATCTTCTGTTATTTGTATCATCTCTTTAGGTGCTTCTTGTAGTGGCAAGATATTTATCCTTGGTCTTTTCCATGTCAAGACAATCGCAATAACCCAGAGAATAACCATTGCCAGAATCCAAAATATATTTCGCAAAAACACTTCACCTACTATATAAAGGAAAGGAAATTGAACAAACGCTTGTAAAACGATCGTCCGATTCGCTCCAAAAACAATTTCTTTTAATGGTATAAAAGATTGATAAAAAGAAGTATCTGAAGAGCTACATTCCGTCTTGTCTATAAAGGTATAACAAGTTACGGTCTGAGCCGAAATCGCATGTTCATACAAAGATGCACGAAAAGCGCTATCCAGCAAGGTTACTTGAATCGGATTCTCCATGGACAAATAATGTTGGAGGCTAAAATCAGACTTCTCCTGTGAAGACATCCTCCGTGCCACCTCCTTATTATTCTTCATATGTATAATCGTATCGGCAGTCTTGATTGTAATGCTATCTCGTTCCAATCGATTAGCGCCTGAATAGGAAAAACAAAAAGCATCCCCTAAATCTTTTATCCGCCTATTTGTATCATCTTGAACTGCCCGCTGAAATAACGTTTGAGACTCTTCTTGTAATTCATACTTTACATTTTGGTATGATTTATAAAAAGACAACAAGCAAAGCATCGTCATCAGAACAAATACACTCCACTTCCAATAAAATTTCCAATTTTGCTTCTCCATAATGATTCCTCGTTGAAACTGCAAAGATACGTTTTCCATTCCTTTCTACGAATAAATTCATTCAACTCGCAAGATGAAAGATGACTATAGGTAGACTAAAGGCTTATTTTTCAACTGTCAGCTAAAAGTCACCTAAAAAGATTGGCTATCCAAAGACCAAGCCGTACGTTTGTAACAAAAATTAGAAACGACATGAAACAAATTACTTTCAAGAAAGCTTTCGCTATCATTTTCATTTGCGCCTTGTGTGCTTCGTATTTTCTTTTGAAAGAAGGAAAACAAAATTTCACAGATCTTACTTTCTCTAATATTGAAGCTCTAGCTTCCGGTGAAAGTGGATCCAAAGATTGTTATATGGCTGGCTCTCTATCATGTAATGGAGGATATTACAAATATATATACAACCGTTAAAACAACACATGAACTACTACGTGTACATAGTTCTATTAATAGGTAGTCTGGTATCCTGTTCGGAATCCTCACGGCACTTCCCCCGCTACGAGGATTTTCCCGATGAAAAGGCATTAAATGCGCAGGTTATCCACCTAGATACCGCCTTGTTCCGCTATCCATTCCGGATAGCGGTCAAAGATGGTATCGCTATTATCATGGACTTGCACAACGTAGATTATTTCTTCCATGCCTTCTCTTACCCCGAATGGGAATATATGACATCGTTTGGCAAACGAGGCGAGGGACCTGAAGAAATGGCATCGGCAGATTGCTTCCGATTTATCTCCAAGGATTCTATCTGGACGCTCGATGCGAACAAAATGCGAACAACCCGGTGGAAGATTGAACAAAATATGAACAACATCATCCCCGTAGAAACGATCGATATGGACAAGCGGCTGGTTAGGGCATTGGACTTTTACCCGATGGAATCGGGCTTTTTGGTATCTGACTACCTCGGTGAATATAGACAAAAGTGGACAGACCGAGAAGGGAAATGGATTCACTCCGCTAATCAGATCCCAACCGAAAATAATTATGAAGACATCGCTCGCCCCGCATTGGCGCAAGCGTGGCGAAGCTTCTTCGACTATAATCCCCAAAAAGGCATCTTGGTCATGGCAACCCAACTAGGAGAAGCATTAGAAATATACAACTTCACAGATACTACACAAACCGTACGATACGGACCTAATGGAGAACCTCAATTCGCAATCTCACAATCGGAGGGAATTCCAACGGGTATCATGGGATTCAGTGATGTTCATATCACAGACCATTTCATTTATACCGTATTTCATGGCCGTAGTTTCAAAGATATCGGGCAGGCATACCAACGAGGGGAAGATATCGAGGATGGCGGGCGATACATCTATGTATTCGACCTCAAAGGAAACCCCGTCCGGAAATACGTGCTCGACCATGCCATTTATGGTATCGACGTAGATGAGGATACGGGGACGATCCTTGCCACGGATGTAAACAGCAACGATCCGATTCTTTCATTTAAAATATAACGACAAAATATCATGAAATACTTAAATCTAATCATACTATTATTATTCCTTCTAGCTTGCCAAGACAAGAAAAAAGACGAGATCAAGCATTTAGTATCCGAATGGCAAGGAAAAGAGATACGATTTCCGAAAGACATGGTCTTTGCACGGTTTGCAACCGATACGGTAGACTTCACCCTGCCAAAATCCCCCCACAAGGTGCTGGTTTTCGTGGATTCCATAGGATGTACCAGTTGCAAACTCCAACTGCACCGATGGAAAGAACTGATTCAATACACCGACTCCATTACCCAAGGAACGGTTCCCTTCCTCTTTTTCTTCCAGTCCGATGACAAGAAAGAAATACGGTATCTATTGAAAAAAGACAATTTCGACAAACCTATCTGTCTGGATCAATCCGACAAGCTGAACGAACTAAATCATTTCCCGGCCGATGGGAGATTTCAAACCTTCCTATTGGATAAGTACAATAAGGTCGTAGTGATAGGAAATCCTATCCACAACCCGAATATCCGGGAGCTATACCTAAAAGAGGTCACCGGAAAACAACCCGCTTCACAAATACAGACCACCGTGAAAGTGGAAGAGGCATCCATACAGCTAGGAACTATCCAAATGGGAGAAAGCAAAGAAGCTGTTTTCCGATTAACAAACACAGGAAACAACCCGTTAGTCATACTAGACGCAGCTACAACCTGCGGCTGTGCCCGCCCATCTTTCGACAAACATCCCGCCAAGCCGGGAGAGATCCTTCAAGTAAGAGTCATCATGACACCGAAAGACAAAGGAGTCTTTGACGAGACGATTTCCGTGAAATGCAATACGAATCAACTGATAAAATTAAACATTCGGGGGATGGCTCAATAAATAAAAGAGAAGGGAGAGCTTGCCGGATATATTGGAACGATCACAAGCAAGCCTCCCACCCCACTTTTACTCATGAAGCAGAAAGGAGGTGACACAAAAGTAGTAAATTAAATTGAAAGAGGAATTCGAGAATATCCTTATCTTGCAGAAGAATAGTAAGCAAGAGATTAAATTCTCAAAAACATAAACTATAAAAAAGAAATATCATGAGAAAAAAGATTTTATGCGTATTGCTTTCGCTGGTACTCGGCACGTCGGTGCTGTGCGCTTGCGGCGGCGGTTCGGGATCGGGTGCGGTCAAGTTCTGGGTTTACGGCGACGAGTCGGAACTCGAGATCTACACGCTGATGACCGAAGAATTCAACAATACTTACGGCAAAGAAAACGGCATCAAAGTGGACATTTCCACCAAGCCGCCGGCAAACTACGAGTCGCTTATCCAGACTGTATCGACCTCGAAAAGCGGCCCGGACGTATTCCTGGTCATCGAGGATAACTTCAAAAAGTGGATCAATATGGGCTTTCTCGCCGATATGACCTCGTACCTCGACGCGGTGACGGACATCGATATCAGCGACGTTTACGCCACCACCGTGGACAGACTTCGCTACAATATCGACAAAAACATCTCGAACGTCGACGACCCGTTGTACGGATTGCCGCTCGACACCAAGCCCAGCGCGATCTACTATAACGAAACGATGTTCGAGCAAGCGGGCATTATCGTCATCAGCGTGGACGAGGAAAATATGGACGCGTGGAACAGAGGCGAGATAGCCGACAACCGCGGCAAGAAAAAGTCCGATTTTCCCAAACTTAACGGCGTGACCGTGCCTAAAAAAGGTTACTACAGAAGCGAAAACCCGTACACCGCCGACCTCGGCTTTACTATGCCGTCCGCTTCGGAAATACTCGTTTTCAACAACCGTATCGCGATGAACTGGGACGAAGTAGAAGATCTTTCCATGATATTCACGCCGTCGTACAACCCCAACGCCGGCACGAAATTCGGCACCGACTTCGGCTACTTTACCGAATGGTGGTTCAACTACGGCTGGAGCGTGGGCGGCGACTGTCTGACAGACCTCAGCGGCAACGGCGACTGGAATTTCTCGCTGCTCGACGCAAGTCCCAACTATTACGTCAACAAGGACGGCTTCGCGGGCGCGTACAGCGGCAAAACCTACAATAAGGGCGAAACACTGTCGCACCTCGACAAGTACGATATACCCGCGGGTCAGGTCATGACCGCGGACGACGAGGGCGGCTATACTTATAACGGGAACAAGATCGGTATCCGCGCGGCGGTAACCGAAGCGGCGACTACCGGCGACCTTATCGCGCTCCCGTCCACCCGCGAAGCGTTTACGCGCTATCTGAAGTTGGGAGCCGAGAAGAACGCGAACATAGAGGGCGAGGGCGGACTCGCGATTTCGCCCAACCCGCTTACGTTCAGCACGCGCACGAGAATGAACTATTTCTACTCGGGCAAAATGGCGATGCTCGTCGACTACTCGTCGTATATGGCTACGGTGTCCGAGCAAGCCGAGAAACGCGGTTTCAAGTGGGATATCGCGCCGCTCGTCGTCTACAAGCAGTACGTCGACCCGACCGATCCGAACAACGACGAAACGTTAGTGATAGGAAAAAAAGCGGGTCAGTCCAACTCCAAGGCTATGGTCAGCCGCGAGAACGCTCAGAACAAGGAAGCCGCGGCGAAGTTCATGAAGTGGATGGCAAGCAAAAACGGTCAGGCTATTCGCGCCGAGAACGGACACTTCCCCAACCAGAGTTCGCTTATCTCGTCCGTCAAGTTCCCCGGTTACGCTCCCGCGAACGTGAAAACGTTCTCCGAGTCGCTTGACTGGCAGGGCGCGGGCGACTGGTGGTATATGCCCGACTACGAGTGGATCAACGTGTGGGCGATCCCGCTCAACTCCAACGTCCGCAACGGCAAAATGACTTACGACGCTTGGCGCGCGGACGCGGTGAAAGAAACCAACGCAAGACTGAAAATGTATTGATATTATATAGTCCGGAAGCGCAACGCGCACAAAAGGAGGACGAATGACAACGGAAATTACGGACGCGTTCGAAACGACCGTACTGGCAAAAACGGGCGTTTCCACCGCGGCTAAGAAAAGACGAATAAGAAAAGAAAACCGCGAAGGACTGCTTATGGCGGTGTCGCCGTTCGTGGGCTACGTGCTGTTCGGGCTGTTCCCGATGGTGCTGTCGCTGGTCGTGAGTTTCACCGAACTCAAGTCCTACGACCTCTCGCGTATGAAGTTCGTCGGTTTCGACAACTACAAGACGGTTTTCACCTCGCAAATGTTCTACCGCTCGGTAGTGAACACGCTTTACTACTGTCTGAGCGTACCGATAAACCTCGTTTCGTCGCTGTTTATCGCGAACCTTCTCACCAAGCCGCTTATGGGAAAGAAGCCCGCGCGCGTCATATTGTTTCTGCCGTCGGTATGCTCGTCGGTAGGCGTGGCGCTGATGTGGACGTGGATTTACGAGGCGAACTACGGCGTTATCAACACCGCGCTTGCGGCGATGGGCTTGCCGAAAGTCGGATTTATGACCACCAAGGAATGGTTTATGCCCAGCGTGTTGCTTCTGTCGCTGTGGATGAACGGCACGAACATAGTGCTGATGCAAGCCGCGCTCGCCAACGTCGACGCGTCGCTGAAAGAAGCCGCGAGAATAGACGGCGCGACGGAAAAGATCGTGTTCTGGCGCGTGACTTTCCCGCAGATCACGCCCACGCTTTTCTACATACTCACGATGAACCTTATCGCGTCCATGCAGGAAATGGCGATAATGCAGGTCATCGCGACCAACGGCGTAGGACCCGATTACCGCGCGGTCACGCTGACGTATTACCTCTACCGTATGGCGTTCACGAACACCGCCACCGAAGGCTTGGGCTTAGGCTCGGCGCTCAGTTGGATAGTAGCCGTGGCGATAATAATCATCACGCGGATAAACTTCAAACTCAGCGAAAAATGGGTCAGTTATGACTGAGGGAGGCGCGAAAATTATGATAAAACACGATAATTTCGGCGCCAAATCCCTCGATTTCAAACCGAACAAACACAAAAGAAAACCTTACGTCGGCTCGCACGTCATGCTCGTGATAATACTGCTGTTCGTGCTGGTGCCGTTCTATATCCTTTTAATAACCTCGCTCGAGAGCGAGATCGAAGCGAACAACGCCGCGTTCAGTTGGTGGCCGAAAATGGGACTGACGGTCGAGGCGTACAAAGCCGTTCTTTTCCGTAAAATGGGCGGAACGAGCGTCGTTCGCGGGCTGTGGAACACGTTGTGGATCTACGTTCCCGGGCTGATCGTGGGATTGTTTATGTCAGCCATGAGCGCGTTCTCGTTCGCGAAACTCAGATTCCGCGGCAAGAACTTTATGTTCTCGATACTTATGGCGACGATGATGATCCCCAACTGTATGTCTACCATCGCTTCGTTCCTCGTGTTCGACAACATCGGCTGGGTCAACACTCCGTTCCCGCTGATGATTCCCCGTATGTTCGGCGCGATCGGCGTGGTGTTCTTCCTCCGTCAGTTCTTTATGGGAATCCCCGACGACCTCGTGGGAGCGGCGAATATCGACGGCTTGGGCGAAATCGGCGTTTACTTCCGCATAATGCTGCCGATAGCAGTGCCGGCGCTCATTTCGCAGTTTATCTTAAACTTCATCGCCGCGTACAACGACTATCTCGCGCCGCTACTTTACCTTCAGAACGCGAAAATGTACACGCTGCAGATCTCGCTGGCGTTCTTCGCGGAAGCCTACGTTCAGGATTGGCCGCTGAGAATGGCGGGCTGCGTGATTTCCATGGTGCCGCTGGTTGTCCTGTACCTCGTTTCGCAGAAGTATATCTTAAAGGGCGTGGCGATTTCCTCGGGACTCAAGGGCTGACGAGGAAGCGTGTTCGGCGCGATAAAACCGACGCGCAAGACTCAAAAAAACGTTAAAAAAACCGCCGTGCGGACGGATAATTCCGCACAAAACAATCAGGAGGAACAGAGATGAAACTATTAAAGAAACTCGTATGCTGCATAATCGCCGTTGCGACGATAGCGTCGATAGTCGCTTGCTCGGGCGGAAAAAACGGCTTCGAGTTACAGCACTACGACGGATCGAACCCGAACGAAACCTACGACACGGATCTTCTTTACAAGAACAACACCGTGTTCTGGGGCGGCGACAGCGGCGTAATTTACGTCAGCCCCGAGCAATCGGCAGAGTACGGCGGGTACTTTTACCAGTACATGTCCGAGTGCGCGGGCGTGGCGAACGTCGTGCCGTCCACCGAGGACGGCAAAACTCCGCCGCTCGAACACAATAACAACGGTCCGGCGGCGTACACTTCGCACATAAAACTCACGAGAAGCAAGGATCTCAACGACTGGGAGCCGTGCGGCGCGGTGGACGACGGCATGGCGCTGAGAGTCGACGAAACCGAGTGGGTGGGCGACTATCTGTGGGCGCCCGAGTGCGTTTACGACAAAAATACAGGCAAGTACTTTCTGTACTTTTCGGCGCGTTCGAAAAAGAACAACGCCGAACTCAGGGCTTTGGGAGCGCAGTATTCCGATATCGATACGAGCGTAAGCGCGTGGGACAGATTTTATCTCGGAATAGCCGTGTCCGATACGCCGGTAGGACCGTTCAGACTGGTTTCCAGCGAGAACGTGTACGGCGATAAGACTGCGAAAAACTTAAACGGCGAGGTCATCAGCGGCATTAACCCCGCATTTATGCTCGACAAGGCTTGCGACGAGTATTTCTATACCGACGAATTCCGCGCGAGAGCGGACTTCGACGAACTCGACGAAAAGTGCTTCGCCGCGATAGACATTCATCCGTTTATCGACGACGGCACGCTATACGTTTATTTCGTCAAGCACGTCTCGGGTTCCAACCTCGAGGGTAACATCATCTGGGGCATGAGAATGAAAGACATGGTTACGCCCGATTACGGCACGATGACGATGGTAGTCGGCAACAGTTACACGAGAAAGGATATGCCCGATATTGCCGAAGGCTCGGAAATCAACAAGTCCGTAGTCAGAGTGGAATATAAGGGTGCGGGCGAGGGCGAGTTCCCCAACGACCCGAACTATCCGCGCCACCTCTCGACCAGTTACACCCGCTACACAAACTACGCCGACGGCAGCGCGCAGAGCGCCGACGACCTTACCGACGGTTGGGTTGTGGAAGCACCGCAGATGCTGACGACCAAGGACAAGGACGGCAAGAAAGTATATCTTCTTACGTTTTCGCCGAGAGGCGTTGGCGACTATAACTACAACGTCAAGTTCGCGTACTCGTACAGTCCGCTCGGCGGTTTCGTAAAGGCGAAGGTGGAAGAGGGGTCGGTTATCCTCGGCGTGGACGAGAGAAACACGTTCATGTCCAACCTCGGTCACGTGCAGTTTTTGAAAGTCGACGGTCAGGACTGGATCGCGCACTGGGAATTCCCCGCGCCGTTCGGCGGCTACGACACCGGCAGAATTTACGCGCTCAGTCAGATGACCTGGCAGTACAACGAAAAACTCGGCTTCGATACGCCGGTAGCCAACGGTCCTACCACTTCGCTTCAGCCGCTCCCGTCCGTGTACTCGGGCTATCGTAACGTGGCGGACAAAGCGACCGTCACAGCGACTAACGAGATCGACGGCAGCGCGAAGTACCTTACCGACGGCATGACCGTCACCATGCGGCGCGACGAGAACAAGCAGTTCCGAGCGAAAAACTGCAAGACGAAAATCACGCTGACTTTCCGTGAGCCCGTTTCCGTCCGCGGCATACTGATTTACAATTCGTACAATACGGCGAACACGTTCAAAAACGTGTCGAACATAAGTTTTGCGCTTGCCGAAACGCCGGCATGGCACACAGGTAACGAAAAGTCGTGCTTTATCGCCGATCTTCCGTTTGCCGTCGAGGCGTATTCGCTCCCGGAGGGCGGCTTGCAATCCGGATCGGCGGCGGTCGCGACCTTTAACGAAATCAAGACGAACAAGATCGAGATCGAGTTCGACAAGGACGATATGCTTGGAAAGGGCGACGAACTGCGCATAGCGGAAATCGTCGTACTCGGCAAGTAAAGGGGAGGAAAATTCAATGAGTAAAAAACGCAAAAATATCGCGTGCGAAAAAGTCAATCGCGGCTCGAACGCCAAAATCGCCGCGGCGGCGGTGACGGGGCTTCTGCTCACCGTGGTACCCGCGGTCGGTTGCGCCGTTAGCGCCAACAAGGGCGAGGACTATAACTGGAACTATAACAAGCCGTTTTTCTCCGAAACAGACGACTTTATGAGCGTCGACGGTGTTTTGAACGAGGAAAAATGGCAGGGTCAGAACAAGATGGAACACACAAGTGACGGCATAACCTTTACCGCCACCACCGTGTTCACCGAAAAGGGCTTGTACCTCGGGCTTCAGGCGTTCGACAAGAATATTCAGTGGTACACGCGCAACGAATTCGGCAGCAACTCGTCCTTCGACATAAAGATTGTCAAGACGGGTGAGCCGACCTATAACGTCATCGGCTGGCACGAACACCCAAACCGCAACAACTACTATAATATCGACGCAAAGACCTCGCGTTCGTACCGCGAAACGCCTTACCGCGCGGCTTCGGTCGTGGACGGCGAACTCAACAGCGGCGACACGAAGTCGCTGACCGCGGAACTTTTCGTCACTTGGGAAAATCTTCACTACACCCCGGAGGAACTGGGCGAGAACGGCTATCCCGAGGATATTCAGATTTTCGTTTCGTATATGAAGATCGTGGGCGACCGCAGCGGCGACAACCGCCTGCTCGTACCGGGCTTTATGGAAAGCAACCGCTACGACACGTTCTTCCTGTTCGGACCCTGGGGGCTGAAACACGTCTATAATTCCGCCACGCTCGGCAACGCGGTAAACGGCGTTTCGGCGACCGACCGCTGGATAATCGACGACGCGGCAGGCACCGCAACGACCAACGAGGACCGCACTCAGATGCTGTGGTTCAAGAACGAATATAGCGCGGACTTTATTATGGAAGCGGACGTGACGGTGCATAAGCCGAGCGAAGGTTATTACCCGAGCGTGGGACTTATTTCCTACGCGAGCCAGGACTCTATCGGGCTGTATGCCTACACGGGCAGAAACCTTACCGACCGCGAACCGGGGCAAAAGGTCATTTCTCTCAAGACCGGCACGCAGACCGACGGTTTGCAGTGGATGAGCGGCATCACGCTTTCGGGCGACGTCAAGAAAGATTACGACAGCGACACCGTAAGAATGAAAGTCGTAAAACAGGGCGGTAATTTCTATTATTTCTACAACGGCGAGTACTGGGATACCGAGTTCAACGAGAAACTCGCAGGTAAAGTTTACGCGGGCTTCTTCGCCAACGACGGCTGTACTTTCTCGAACTATACGTTCACCGATTATACCGGCAAAGCGGACGAACTGAAAGCGGAACTGAGCAAGTCCGTGTACTTCGTGTCCGTTCCGGGCGTGAGCGCGCGCGGCAGCGTGACTTCGAGCCGCCTTGCGGTCAAGAAAGGTCAGCCCGTGACGATCGCGTTCGAGCCGGGATCGGGATACTTGCTCACCGAAGTCAAAGACAACGGCGCAAGTATTTACGACGAGGTTTACGACAATTCCGTCGATTGCAGATACACTTTTACGCCGACTTCGGACGTGAATATCGAAGCGACTTTCACGCCGTTCCCCAAGGATAGCAGAGTAAACGTACTTCTTCCGCTTCGCGCGGGAGGCGAACCCGTGCTTACCGCGAACGTGGTTATCTACGGCGACGGCAATCTTTTCCGTTATAATCTTACGACGAACAGCAAGGGCAACGCCGTCTTAGAACTTCCCAAGGCGGGTACTTACGACGTGGGCGGCAAGCAGATCGCGGTCAGCGGCAATTACCGCGTGGTAGTCGCCGCCGAGGGTTACCACGACGAAGAATTTACTTTTACGCTCAACGACGAAACGACTTCCGTGTCCGTCGACGGCAAACAGCAATCGGTAGCGGCGGACAAAGCTTTCACCCGCACGGTGACGCTGAAGGAAACACGCTACGGTTCGGTCACGGTCAACGGCGTCACGCTGAACAGCGACGCGGGAATCAAGCACAATCCCGAAACGGATAATTATTACTCGGACGGCGGCGCAAGAACGGCGTACCTTAAAAACTCCGCGGCGAGCGACTATGTCGTGACTTTCGATACCGCGTTTTCTTCCCAGACGAAAACCGGCACCGATCCGGTCGCGGGCGGCGTGATCGCTTCCGGCTCGCGCGTACTTGTAATGAAAGGCTGCTGGTGGGAAGGCAATCGCCTGTGCATAGCGAGCGGGGCAAACACGAACACGAGCAACGAACTTTCGTTCTCGGGCTTTAACAACACTATCGGCGATAACGGGAATCTGCGTTTCACCGTCGCGAAGTACGAGCAGACCTTATATATCTATGACGCGGACGGCACGCTCAAAGTGTGGCTCGGCGCCGACGGCGTGCATACGATCGGCGGCGTGGAGTACCGCGTGAACAGTGGTTCGGTAGAGGACTTTACGAAAGACCTCGGAGAATTCTTCGGCGCGGGCGACGACAATGCGATCGGCTTCGCCCGGTACGGCTCTACCGGCACTACCGAGTGGACTGTCGAGCGCACGACCGGCACTGCGTACGACTACGTTTCGGGCGGCGACTTTACGTTCGAAAGCGAAACCGCCGACTATACAGCGACCGTTTCCGGCTCGAGAGTGGGCGCGGGATTCGTCAAAGGCTCGACGGTAAAAATCGAAGTAAAAGCGACGAACCCCGACAAAGCGGCTTCGAAAATACGGCTCGGCTACGGCGAGGGCGAGCATACCGATATCGCGGGCGAATACGACGCGGTCAAGGGCGTTACCGTATTCGAATTTACGGCAAGAGAAGCGTATACCGCGACTATAAGCGAATACGAAAACCTAGTGGCGCTCAGCGGCGCTATCATCTCGGACGGCGCGACCGATTATTCGGGCGCGACTATCGAGGTCGAAGGCTCGGGCGCGCTAGACGGCATAGTGAAAGCCGACGGCACTTTCTCCGTGAAAGTCATTTCCGGCACCTATAATATCCGCGCGGCTATGGGCGACAAGGTCGCCTACGTTATCGGCGCGAACGTAACGAGCGCTTTGGATCTCGGCGAGATCACGCTGAATAGCGGCAAGTTCGACTTCGCGGAGTCGGCGGTAGTCAACGGCAAGACCGTCGATACCTTCGCCGCCGCGCCGTCGTACGCGTTGAGAAGCGAAGCGCTGACCGGTTCGATCGCGGCGCTCGGAAACAACAAACTTTACGTTATGCCCGGTACGACTACCGCAAGCGACTACGTTTACACGGTCAATATGAAAGGAGTAGAAGCGTTCGCGGGTATGGGTATCACCGACGGCACGAGCTTGATTTCTTTCCAGATAGTCAGTTGGGAAGCGGGCGGGCAGAACCTCGTCCTCGAGTGCGACGAGATCGGCTATAACCGCAACACCGTGGAAGTGCGTTTCCCCGCGAGCGCGAACGTCAACGCCGACGCGACCTATACGGTCGTGAAAACTTCGGACAGTATCGTGCTTTGCTCAGGTTCGGGCGATAAAACCACGTGGCTTATGCGCATTACCGCCGACGGCTACGAGTTCAACGGCGGCACGGTGGTCGAGCGCTCGATAGAAGGCAAAAGTTCGCTTGTGCGGCTCGAGGCTCAGCAGGACAGACTCGCGGGCTTCTTCGGCGAGAACGTCGAAAATATGGCGGTACTGTACCGAAACGACGTGGGCGGCAGCAAGGCAAGTTATACGCTCGGCTTCGAGGAAACGACCGCGGCGGCGACTGCGATTACGATAACCCGCGGCGACGGCACGACCCCGGGCGAGGGCAGAATAGTGCTGAAATCGGATAAGGCGTGCTACGTTTACGACGCGGACGGCGCGGCGTTTACCGCGAAAGTTCCGTACGGCACCTACGATATCGAGTACGTCGGCGGCGGTTACGCGGCGTATAAGTTCGGCGTAACGGTGGAAAACGGCGCGACCGTAGCGATCACCACGAACGACGCTACGCTTATGCCCGGCGCTTCGGTAACGCTTAACGGCAGAACTTACGGCGGCTATAACGGCGCCAAGTTCGTGACGAACGCGATGAAAGCGTCTACGCTCGAGAGCGGCTCGACCACGATCGCGGCGGGACATAACAGCGCTTACGCGTTCGTTCTCCCCGGCACGAAAACCGCGGGCGAGTACGAGTTTACGTCAAGACTTCTGAACGAAAACGGCAACCGCAATATGGGCGGTATCGGCGTAACGAACGGCCGGTACGCGCTTTCGTTCCAACTCTCGAGCGGAGAAAAGAGCGGCAGACGGCTGGTTATCGAGCTCGCAGAAAACTGGTGCGGAAACGACTTCGTGCTTAACTGTGAATCCACCGATACCGACAACGTGTGGACGGCGGAAAAACTCGACGCTACGATCACGCTCAGGCGCTACGCCGACCGTATCGAAGTATACGTCGGCAGAGAAACCGTTTCGAAAGTCGTGACGGTCACGAAAGACGGCTACGTTTTCGCGAACAGCGGCTGGACTGTAAACAATACCGCGCGCGTCGAGGATCACAAGACCAAACTCGCGGACTTCTTCGGCGAGAACGCAGAACACGCGATGACGTACGCGAGCAACTATATGGCGGACGAAATGACTTATACCTCGCAGTTCAAGGTTATCGAGTATCACGACTTGTCCGCTTCGGTCGACTTCCTCGACGGGAACGAAACGGCAAGCGGCACGCTTACGTTCAAAAACGAGCGCGGCGTAGTCAATACGTTTGCGGTAGCGGGCGGCGACAATACCGTTTCATTGCCTTACGGCACGTATTCATACGTCTTTACCGCCGAGCATTACGAGCAGAAATCCGGCACGATTACGTTCGGCGCGGACAATACGAGTTTAGGAAAAATAGAAGTCAATCGCTATATCGACGAGACGCTGCTGACGGCTACAGAGAACGAAAGCGAAATCGTCTTTAACTGGACGGAAAACGCCACGGATATCGACGGGTACAAACTCGTCAGAAAGGGCGAAACCGATACGGTTATCGCAAGCACCGACGACGGACTTACCGCCGAGAACGGCACGTTTACCGTTGCCGTCGATAAGGGCGCGAGCGGCTACGTCGCGGGCGCTACCTACGAACTGATCGTGACTCCGAAAACGGGCAAACTCGCTCCGCCCGCCGATACTTTCGCGGCGATCGAGTTCGGCTACGGCGTGATTAACGACAATTCCACCGCGGACAAAGCGGCGAGGTTCGTCGTGACGGGCGAGGGCGTGACGAGCGGCTTCGACGGCGGGCTGAAACTCAGCGGCGGCGACAACGTGACCGCGCATATCAAGTCGCTGAGAACGTGCGATCTCGGTAAAGCCAACTTTATCAATATCCGCGTGTCGGGCAGCGGCAACGCCACGATCGCGGGCAAAGCGGTTACGCTTTCGGCGAACGGCGGCTACGTAAACCTCACCCCCGCGGAGTATAACGGCGGCGAGTTCGACGTGACTTTCTCGGGATCCATCACGATAGGCGCCGTCACGATCGACGCGCTTGACGACGGGCTGTCCACGAGCTGGAACGAAACTCCCGGTTGCGGCGTGGTCACGCGTAACGAGGACGGCAGTTATACGATAACCGAAAGCAACGCAGGCTCGAGATACAGATTTACTTCGCTCGCTATGGATAAGTCCGTGCGCTTTACCGTGAGTGCGAACGTAAAAGTCAAGACCGTCGCGGGCAAGGGCGCTCAGCACGGTTTCACGATCTCTTCGCCGCTGGACGGCAAGGCGCGCGGCGCGATGGTATACGACACCAAATACGACGAGGTGTGGATACTGTCTTATATTCCCGGCTGGACTTATAAACAGATCTTCAAGGGCGGCGACGGCTGGCTGATGAGCGACGCGGACTATAACGCCGTCGACAAGACTAACTTCAAGCTGACTATGGTGCGCGACAACGCGGTACTTTACATGCTTCTCAACGACAAGCCGCTTGCCTGTATCGACACGGAGGTTTACCCGATGTTCATTACGGCAGACGGAAGCACCGAAGGCGTTTCGATAAAGGATATTCCGCTCGTTACCGGGCTTGCGTCGAGAAACGTTCAGGGTTCGGCAAGCGATCCGCTCGACACCGCGACCTATTCCGATTTAGCCGTGAAACTTACCGCCGAACACTCCGCGCTGACGAGAACGAGCGGCACGATAAGCGGCGCGAACGCGAATACGAAAATTTATATTAACAACGTTGGCGGAACGACGATAGGCGATTGCGCGGCGGACGGCACGTATTCCGTGCTTGCTCCCGAGGGCGTAAATATCGCCGCTTACGACGGCAAGAAAGCCGCGTTTCTGGGCGAAGTGACCGGATCCGGCGTAAAGGACGGCACGATGATCGACGCGACCTGGATGGTCACGGGCGACTATGACTTACAGAAAGCGTCGGCGGAAGGGAACGGCGTTTACA
>ERZ779877.1953-NODE-1953-length-16043-cov-40.953590_pt1 | contig 16043 bp, 9 predicted proteins | sample MGYA00511556_ERZ779877 | MGnify/ENA primary metagenome ERZ779877 (study PRJEB29588, sample SAMEA2159338) | human gut metagenome | biome: human gut; feature: human-associated habitat; material: faeces | place: Denmark | collected 2008/2010 ...
AGATACAATTATTTTTAGTTTTATGCAACATTTAGATGTTATAATATACTAGTTCCACAAGAAAAATTAGTGGAACCGGAAGCCTATGTTGCTGTGCCTGCGATGCAACAACTTCTATACTGTCAAGACAATGAGGCTCTAAGAAATCTTTATGCAAACTTGTTGTCTTCATCTATGAACATTGATAAAAAATGGCAGGTGCATCCATCTTTCGTTGATATAATAAAACAAATAACACCAGATGAGGCAAAAATTATGAATTCAATACCTAATTTTAAGAATAATTTTATGCCATTAATAGATGTACAATTATTCGATAAAAATAGTGCAGGTAAAGGTGGGCATCAATTATTTGTTACGAATTTTACGAATATTGGTATTGACATAATTGAAAGAAAAAATAATATTTGCGCATATGTTGATAATCTTGTGAGGTTGAAACTTTTAGAAATTCCAGCCACTTATCATCTGACAGACATAAGTGAGTATAAACCATTAGAAGAACATCCTATTCTGCAAGCAATGATACCAGAGGAGTATAAACAAGTCTATGATATTCGCTATAGGCATAAAGCTCTTCAAATAACTAATTTCGGGTTATTATTCAAGAATGTTTGCTGCGGAAAATAGAATATTGAGATTTTAATAGATGAGTGTCAATGGCTGATATAACTCAAAATACCAACGATATCCCGGAGCTGCAGTCGCCTTTAGAGCAGCTGCGGGAGGTTGATGGCGATGGGAGAGAATGGTGGAACTCACGTAAGTTGGCACGGGTGATGGGGTATGGCAAGTATTGGAACTTCGAGCGTGTCATTGCCAAGGCGCAGGCTTGGGCTTCGCGGAAGGGTTACCATCTGGGAGAGCATTTCGTGGAGATTACCGAGATGGCGGAACTGGGCAGTGGGGCGGTCAGAGAGGTGACAAGCATTCGGCTTTCTCGTGCCGCTTGTATGGCTGTGGTGATGAACGCCGACCAGAAGAAGGAGATGGTGAAAGTGGCTCAGCAGTATTTCAGCTCGACTATGACTCCGGATGTGGTGGTGAAAAGTATGGAATCCTCCGTGCTTATGTACAAGGGAGGACGAGGCAAAGTACAAGTGCTGGTCATCTTCGACACAAATACTTTCTGGCTCTCACAGCAGAGGATGGCGGAATTGTTTGGAGTGACTGTTCCAACCATCAACTACCATATTGACCAGATAAACCAAAGCGGAGAGATCCATTTGTCCGACGCAATTAGAAAAATTCGAATACCTTCGGACAAATGGTCTGGAGAGGTGATGATGTACAACCTTGACGTGGTGATTGCGGTTGGCTATCGGGTGAACAGCTACGAGGCGACACAGTTTCGAATCTGGGCTACGAGTGTGCTGAAAGAATATCTCACGAAGGGCTTTGTACTGGATGATGAACGACTGAAGGGGAAGGATGTCTTTGGAGCGGACTACTTTGATGACTTGCTTGACCGCATACGGGAGATCCGCCTCAGCGAACGTCGTTACTATCAGAAGATAACAGACATCTATAGTGAATGTAGTTCCGATTACGACAGGGATTCTGAAGAGACACGTCTGTTCTTCAAGATGGTGCAGAATATGATGCACTATGCTGTCACTAAGCAGACTGCGGCAGAGATTATCTATGATCGTGCCGATGCGGAACGCCCTCATATGGGCTTGACTGCTTGGAAGAATGCTCCCGATGGCAGAGTCGTCAAGTCGGATGTGACTGTGGCCAAGAACTACCTGAGTGAAAAGGAAGTTGATTCCTTGAACAGACTGAGCAATGCTTTCATTGACATCGCGGAACAAAGGACCGAGGATCATATCTTGATGACTATGGCGGACTGGTCTGACCTTTTACAGAAGTATATGAACCTTAACGACCGCCCTATACTTCCTGATGCCGGCAGGGTGACACACGAACAAGTCGTCGAGAAGGCTCTTACTGAATATGATAAGTTCCGGGTCGTTCAAGACCGTGAAATCATGTCCGATTTTGACCGTCAGATTGAGTTGCTGTTCGGTGACAAGAAATAGAAACAGCACGTGGGAATTTGCGCACGAAAAATTCGTATCTTTGAATTTTAGTTAGAAAGACGATAAGATGAAGGGAATCTTCAGGGGCATATTCATAAGTCTGGCGCTGCTTGCGGGGTGCGGACTCCGTGGGTGGGGAGCTACGCCGGAGTTTGTCGATTCGCTGCGGACGGAACTGGGGCGTAGGAATATTCCGGAGCGGGTCCTATTCCTGCCATTGGCGCTTGCGGACCAAAGGGGTGACGACGGACGGGAAGGAATATGGTCGCTCACGGCGCTGGATGCTATCAGGGGGGAAGCACTTTGTCGGAAAACCGCAACCGAATCGGATAAAGGAACCGGGGATGTGGCAGAGGTGCTGATGACGAATGACAGAGAGGTGGTGAGGACGGAACAGGATCGAGGCGTAGCAAGCAATTTGATAGGTAGAAGCACTTGTGATTTGGACTCTACGGATGTTCGCTTCGATGATTATCTTTCCACCGTGATAGCACTCGACCGCCTGCAGGAGCTTTTCAATGAATATGGCGACTGGAATATGTCGATAGTGGCTTATGCCACAAGTCCGACGGCGCTGGCCGCGATGGATTCCACGGCGTTTGCCAACGCTCCGATTCTTAGGAGTTTACGAAATGCTGAGGAGGAATATTCAGAAAATATTCCGGCCGCGTTTGAGCGGATAGGGTCGCTGGCGGCCAAGAGGAAGGCGGAGAGGCTGGCGTTCCTGCAGGAGCAGGCGGCGCTTAGGAAGGCTCGGCTGGACTCGCTGCGGAAGAGGCAGGCGGCGAACACCGACAGGATTACCTACACTATCCGTCGGGGCGACACGCTGGGAGGAATCGCGGCAAGATACCGGGTCAAGGTCTCTGACCTGAAGAGATGGAACAACCTAAGGAGCGATATGATTCGAGAGGGACGTAAACTGGTGATTTACAGATAGTCATTATGAAGCAATATAAGGTACTTTTGTTTTTTCTTTCCGTTTTCCTGATCCTTTGTGCGATCTGGTTCGTATATCCGTCGAAAGGCGTTCAGGTTGGAGATTTGAAGTTGAGGTTCCCGTCCTACCAGGGCTATCTTGCCGACCTTCAGGACAGTACGGTGGACGTGAATGTGGATTCCGTGCTTCTGGCCGTGCAGAAAAGTTACGAGATGGTCGAAGGCTCGACAGATACCCTTCGCTACTACTATGACTACATCACCTCGAATCCAAACCGCATCTGCCTGCCGGAGGATGACTACACGTTCTTCGACTCGCTGTTCGTGGAGATGGCTGCGGCGGCAGATTCCGGCCGCACCGTCAGGATTCTGCACTATGGTGATTCCCAATTGGAAATGGACAGGATCTCGGCTGTGCTGAGACAGGATCTTCAGGAACGCTTCGGGGGATCCGGGCCGGGAATGGTGCCGATGATCCAACGGATTCCGACCGTGTCGCTCTCGCAGAATGCTTCCGGAAGCCTGACCCGCTACGCTATGGTGGGGGATTCGCTGACAAAGAAAGCCTCGCACAAACGCTACGGGCCTCTGACACAGTTCACTGACGTTTCCGGCAACGGGACGTTCACTTTCACAAGAACCAAGAACAGATATTCCCAAGAGTTGGTCAAGTCGATCTCAAAGGTTTCCGTGCTTCTGGGGCAGAATTCCGCAGGCTTTGAGATGGCCCTGAAATGCGACACGTTGCCGGTAAGGAAAACCGTCATAGATTCGGCCAAGGCTGAAGTCTCGATGGTCACTTGGGAATTACCTTGCGATGTGGAGAAAGGCACAATCAGCTTTTCCGGCAACGCTGAGATCTATGGAATAATGCTGGACGGAAAAGGAGGCGTGACCGTTGACAATGTCGCCTTGCGTGGATGCGCCGGATTCATATTCTCGTCCATCAACCGTCAGGTGATGAAAGAGAGTTTCGCGAAGACGGACACTCGGCTGATAATCTTACAGTTCGGCGGAAACGCGATGCCTGGAATAGCCTCGAAGAAGGCCATTTCCTCTTACGTGAGGAAGATCGTGATGCAGTTCGACTACTTCAAGGAGGTCGCTCCGGAGGCCCAGCTGATGTTCATCGGCCCGGCGGACATGTGCAAGAGCGAGGACGGGAATCTGATAACCTGGCCGCTTTTGCCGCAACTTAATGATTCCTTGAAGGTTAACTGTCTGAAGAACGGCGTGGCCTACTGGGACACATTCAACGTGATGGGAGGTCCGGGCTCGATGAGGAAATGGGTGAGCCACAATCCCGCTCTGGCCGGCCCCGATCATATTCATTTCACACACAAAGGAGCGCTTGAGATCGGAAACGCGCTCGCCAAGTCCTTCATTCTTTACCACGACTTCTACAAGCTCCGCCAGGAACTTTCAGACGAGGCTGTGGGAATATATCTGCGCGACCTGCGGGACAGTCTCAATCCTCGTCCCGCCGTGCCTGACACCTTGACAAAGATAGAGTTATGAGACGTTTCCTGACATATTCATTGCTCTTTTTGCTGCTTCCGGCGACCCTTTGGGGACAGTCGCTGCGGAAGGCGGTTCCTGAATATGATTTCGCGCGTTTCGAGAAGAACCGGATTGGGTTTCAGGGGGATAGTTCGGCCTTTGAGAGGCTTTTTGAGAAGATGGATTCCGTGCTTTTTCTGGGTAAAGGCAACCTTAGGATTATGCACATCGGGGGGTCTCACGTGCAGGCCGGGACTTTGACGCGGCAGTTACGGAACGACCTTCTGTCTTTGAGAACGGCTTTGGACGGGGGCAGGGGACTGGTTTTCCCGTTCTCCGCCGCCCACACGAACAATCCAAGCAGTTTCACGACAAGTTACGAAGGGTCCTGGAAGGTGACGAAGAATGTCCAAAGGGAGCCGGATCATAGGCTTGGACTTACTGGAATATCCTTGAGCGCGTCGGATGACAAGGCTTCGGTGATGGTCACCACTGTGGCCAGGGATCCGAAACCGCAGGATCCGACGTTTCGGTTCAACGAAGTGAAGGTCCTTGGATATTCATCAGCAGGAGAGAGAGTTCCGGTGGTGGTTTTGGCTAAGGGTGACACGCTGCAAGGGTGCCGGGCGGATTCCTGCTGGTCTTTCGGCCTTCCCGCGTTTGCGGACTCCGTCAAGATCGCGACCAAGGGACAAGGCGAGTTCACCTTGACGGGAATATTCCTGGACAACCCTTTCCCTGGCATTTCCGTGACGGGAATCGGCGTGAACGGGGCTTCGCTCGGGTCATATTCAAAGTGCCCGGATCTGATGAATGATTTGAGGCTGGTAAATCCGGATCTGGTGATTTTAGCCGTCGGGATCAATGATGCGACCGCCGCGAATTTTTCTGTGGATGATTTTGTCGCGCGCTATAAGGTGCTTGTGTCGCAGATTCGTTCGGTGAATCCCGACTGCGCTCTGCTGTTCGTCTCCAACAACGACAGTTTCAGGAGGATACGCCGTAAAGGCTATGTCGTGAATTCTAACGGCAAGTTGGCTGAGCAAAGCTTTTTGAGGCTCGGAAAGGATTGTGACGCAGGCGTTTGGGATCTGTTTGACATTATGGGGGGACTCGGTTCGATGAGGAAATGGGAAGAGGCCGGCCTCGCCAAGAGGGACAAGATTCATTTTACGGAAAAGGGCTATGAACTGGTGGGAGACCTGCTGTTCAACGCGTTGATGGATAAGTATGTGGAACATTTAAAGAAAGGTAAGTGATGGGATTTTGGGACGTTGCCGCTGACTTTTTCAAGAACCTGTTCTCTTTTGATCAGGCTCACCCGTTGTTGTTCACCCAGTTCTATTTCTGGGCGTTCTTCGCCATCGTGCTGGCCTTTCTGTGCGTTTTCAAGAACAAGGTCGTGCTTCGGAATGCCTTCCTGTTCTTTGTCAGCCTGTTTTTCTACTACAAGACGAGCGGACTGTTCCTGATTCTGTTTGGGTTCGTGATTGTCTATAACTATCTGGCAGGTTTCGCTCTGTCCGGTGTGAAAGGAAACTTTGGCCGGAAAGCCATTGTGGTTCTGAGCGTTGTCGTGGATCTGTCGCTGCTCTGCTACTACAAGTACGCCTACTTCCTGACCGATGTCGTGAACAATCTTTTCGGAACGGAATTCATTGTGAGAGACTGGTTTGCGGTTGTGGGTAACCAACTGACAGGCTCTCAGGCGTTCAGCGTTGACTCGATCTTCCTTCCGGTCGGAATCTCGTTCTTCATCTTCCAGGCGATCAGCTATGTGGTTGATGTTTCACGCAGGACAATCGGCCCAATCAAGAACTTCTGGGATTTCGGCTTCTACTTGAGTTTCTTTCCTCAGCTTGTGGCCGGCCCGATCGTGCGCGCCAAAGAGTTTTTCCCTCAGCTTCACAAACCGTTCTTCCTTGGCCGCAGACAGTTCGGTATCGCGATTTTCTGGATTCTGAACGGACTTGCCAAGAAGTTGATCCTCAGTGACTATCTGGCTGTGAATTTCTGCGACAGGGTTTTCGAGAACCCTTTGCTTTACACCGGTTTCGAGAACCTTACGGCTCTCTTCGGCTACTCGCTTCAGGTCTATGCCGACTTCTCCGGGTACACTGACATCGCCACCGGTGTCGCTATGCTGATGGGTTTCTATCTGCCGAAGAACTTCAATTCTCCGTACAAGGCCCGCAACGCCGGAGAGTTCTGGAAGCGGTGGCATATTTCCCTTTCCAAATGGCTTCAGGACTATCTTTACATCCCGCTTGGAGGCAACCGTAACGGCACATTCGGCTCGTATGCGATCATCCTCGGAATCGCTTTCCTGGCATCGGCTCTGGCAAAGAACTGGTGGGTTTTCGGAGTGGTTCTGGTCATTGCGGCAGTGCTGGCACTTCTGATCACTTTCTGCCAGAAATACCGCAAGGAACTGATCTCGGACATCAACAGGATGGACACGATGCTCCTTGGCGGCCTGTGGCACGGAGCCAGCTGGAACTTTATGATCTGGGGCGGTCTGAACGGCCTAGGAATGCTGATCTACAGGTTCTGGAAGAGCTGCAATGTCTATGTCAGGACGCTCGTCATAGGACTCGTCTGCATGGCCTTTTATATTCTTAAAATCACTGTGCCGGCTTCGGTGTTCAATATGTTCTTCGTCTGGACATTGATCATATTCATAGGCGCCGCCGTGCGGATGCTCTATCATCTTTGTCGCTTCAAGGCCGCTTTCTCGTGGCTTGAGACAGGTTGGGCGGTCGCTATGACGTTCATATTCATTACTTTTACCCGCCTTTTCTTCCGAAGCGGCTCCAACCTGAATCCTGCGGAAGCGAACGAGAAAGCGTGGAGCACAGCAAAGAATATGGTCGAGCGCATCGGCGGAGACTGGGATTTGTCCCTTATCCCGCAGATGGTTCAGCAGCACCTCGGAGTGATCCTCGTCTTCGTCTTCGGAATGGTCATCCATTGGCTCCCCGAGAACTTCAAGCGCCGCTACCGCATCTGGTTCGCCTCGATGCCCCTCCCGCTGATGGCCCTCGTCTGCGTCCTCGCCGTCTTCATCATCTGCCAGTTCATCACCGCCGACCTACAGTCGTTCATCTACTTCCAGTTCTGATGATGAGGATTGCGTGTGGCACTTAACCAGTTGAAAATGAGGAATAAGACCGATCATCTGGTGCCGTTTTGGAGTACCACGTAATCCATTTTTTCCTTGATAATCAGCATTTTGGATGCCACGAACATTTGTAGACCAGACTATCTCTAAAAGGACTGCGAATATTGCCGCTAAAACTCCGTCCCGTCGGAGCCGTAAACCTTTCCCGATTACAAAACGCGTTCACGTTAATGGGAGAACGCACGTATTTAATGAAAAGGGTTGAGGCTTCCCGACTACAAAATGCGTTCACGTTAATGTGCCACAGAAGTGGGTGAGGACACGCTTTGGCTGAAAAAGTCAAGGTTTAGAGTGATAGTTTTTCAGCCGATGTGCTGCTGGAGTGGGCTTCAGTGGCACATCGGCTGAAGGTGTTTTGTAAGAAAGAGGGTGCCCGCCGTGATTGTCGGTTGAAATCCAATCATAAAAAGAGGTTGTGTACAATTCTGAAAAAGAACACACTGCGGGCCTATATTTAATTTGGAACGGTCTTTGATGAGGCGATGCCTCAATACACGGGATCAGGGCAGCCTGGTTCGCAAAAAAAGATCGCTATGAGCAAGCTTAACAAAAGAGCCATTATTGGCGCGGTCGCTGTGGCTGTTGTCGCCACGGCGGTTGTCATCATTGTTCTCCGGCCAAAGCATCATTTGGAGGATCTTCCTGTTGTCAGCGTTGACACGGTCAGGACAAGGAATGTGGAGATCTACGGGGAGTTTCCGGGAAGGATCCGCGCCCAGCAGTTCGTGGAGGTGCGGGCGAGGGTCGAAGGCTATCTTGAGAAGATGATGTTTGAGGAAGGAACATACGTTAAGAAAGACCAGATACTTTTCATCATTGATCCGAAACAGTACAAAGCTCAGGTGGACAGGGCAGAGGCACTGGTGACTAAAAACAAGGCGATGGCCCTTAAGGCAGAGAGGGATCTGGCGAGGATCAGGCCTTTGTTCGAGCAGAAGGCCTCCAGCCAGCTTGATCTGGACAACGCTGTCGCCGCCTATGAGAGCGCCAAGGCTGACGTGCAGGTCAGCGAGGCGAATCTGACGGAAGCCCGTCTGGCGTTGAGCTACACCACAGTGCGATCTCCTATTAGTGGTTACATCAGCGAGAGGCATGTGGACATAGGCACTCTTGTCGGGCCGGGATCGCAGTCCCTCCTCGCAAATGTGGTCAAGAGCGACACGGTGCTTGTGGAGTTCAAGATGACTGATCTTGACTACCAGAAATCAAAGGCCAGAAATGTGAACCTCGGCCAGAAGGACACCAGCAGGCACTGGGATCCGTATGTGACCATCACTATGGCTGACAAATCCGTCTATAAGTACAAAGGGCTGGTGGATTTCGCCGATCCTCTTGTGGACGCCAAATCAGGGACGTTCTCGGTACGCGCCGAGATGCCTAACCCTGACCGTGAACTCCTGCCGGGTCAGTTCACCAACGTTAAAGTCCTTTTGGACGTGAGGGAGAACGCTGTGGCGGTGCCGACCAAGGCCATCATCATCGAAAAGAGCGGCTCGTTCATATTCGTGTTGAAACATGACGGCATCGTGGAGAAGCGTTTCATCCAGACAGGACCGGAAGTGGAGAACACGACTGTCGTGGAGCGTGGCCTCAATCCCGGAGAGGTCATTGTGGTGGAAGGGGAGCACAAGCTGAGCCACGGAATGAAGGTGGAGGCGGTTCGCTCTTAAGGAATATGTTAACAGACACGAACTTATGAAATCCGATTTCTTTATAGACAGGCCCGTATTCTCGACTGTCATATCCATAATAATCGTACTTGTAGGGCTCATAGGACTGACTATGCTGCCGGTTGACCAGTACCCGAAGATTGTCCCTCCGGTCGTGCGCGTCTCGACATCCTATCCGGGCGCCAACTCGCAGACCGTGTCGCAGGCCGTGGCGACACCTATCGAGCAGTCGCTCAACGGAACGCCGGGGATGCTCTACATGGAGTCAAGCAACTCCAACAACGGAGGCTATTCGGCGACATTGACATTCGACATCTCCACCGATCCGGATCTCGCCGCCGTGGAGGTTCAGAACAGGGTCAAGCTGGCCGAGTCCAGACTTCCGGCCGAGGTCGTGCAGAACGGAATCTCGGTGGAGAAGGAGTCCTCAAGCAAGCTGATGACGATTACCGTGATGTCGGATGACCCGAAATTCGACGAGGTCTATCTCAGCAACTACACAACCTTGAATATTCAGGACCGCTTGAGGCGTGTTCCTGGCGTGGGAGTTGTCTCGAACGTGGGAAGCCGCTACTATGCGATGCAGATCTGGGTGCAGCCGGACAAGATGGCCAGCCTCGGGATAACGGTCAAGGATCTGCAGAACGCTCTGAAGGATCAGAACCGTGAGGCCGCGGCCGGAGTGCTCGGGCAGCAGCCGATCACGGATGTGGATGTCACCATCCCGATCACGGCTCCGGGCCGTCTCTCATCGGTCGAGCAGTTCGAGAACATTGTGGTCAGAACGGGCGAGGACGGATCAATCATCCGCCTCAGGGATGTGGCCCGGATCTCGCTTGAGGCCCAGTCGTACAACACCGAGAGCGGCATCAACGCCCGCAACGCCGCAGTGATGAACGTCTTTATGCTTCCCGGAGCTAACGCCGTGGAGGTCGCCGACAATGTCAAGGCGGAGATGGCCGAGATCAGCAAGGGCTTCCCTGACGGCATGTCCTACGACATTCCGTTCGACATGACCACCTACATCTCGGAGTCCATCCATCACGTTTACAGAACCTTGTTCGAAGCCTTGATCCTTGTCATCCTCGTGGTGTTCCTCTCCCTTCAGAATGTCAGGGCCACGCTCGTCCCGGCAATAGCAGTACCGATCTCCCTGATCGGCACCTTCGGAGTGATGCTGATCTTCGGCTTCTCTCTGAACATGATGACATTGCTTGGCCTCATACTGGCCATCGGAATCGTTGTGGATGATGCTATCGTGGTCGTGGAGAATGTGGACAGGATCATGTCAACCGAACATCTGTCCCCGTACGAGGCTACAAAAAAGGCGATGGGGGAGATAGGAAGCGCCCTTGTGGCGATGTCGCTTGTGCTCTGCGCCGTTTTTGTTCCGGTAAGTTTCCTTTCCGGAATTACGGGCCAATTGTTCAGGCAGTTTACGGTCACGATCGCTGTTTCCGTGATAATCTCCACCATTGTGGCGCTGACCTTAAGCCCTGTGATGTGTTCCAAATTCCTGAAGCCGCACGATGATGACAAGCCTAAGAACTTCGTGTTCAGAAAGATAAACCAGTGGCTTGAGCAAGGAACCTCGCTCTACGCGAGGATGGTCCGTTTCGCGCTGCACAATTCGAAGAGGATGTTCGCTGTCTTCGGCGTCGCGATTGTGGGAATATTCATACTCGGTCGCCTCGTTCCGCAGAGTTTCATCCCCAAGGAGGATCAGGGCTATTTCACTGTGGAGCTGGAGCTTCCGACGGGTGCCACGCTTGAGCGGACCAGAGAGGTGACGGACCGCGCGATGGATTTTCTGCTCCGGCAGCGCGATGTTGAATATGTCCTCAATGTCACCGGCTCCAGTCCCCGGATAGGCACCGCGCAGTCCAGCAGCACCTTGACGGTGATTCTGAAACCATGGAAAGAACGCAAGGTCACTAATATGTCCAAGACGATAGCGATGGTGAGAGACTCCTTGTCACGCTATCCGGAGAGTAAGGTGTACATCAGCACACCTGCCGTTATCCCTGGACTCGGTACTTCGGGCGGATTCTCGATGGTGCTTGAGGCAAGGGGGGACGCGACCTATCAGGATCTCCAGAACGCCTCGGACACGCTTCTTCATTATGCGATGAAGAGGAAAGAGTTCACCGGATTGTCCTCCGGAATGCAAAAGGACATCCCTCAGTTGTATTTCGATGCGGATCGTGACAAGATCCAACTTCTGGGGCTGTCGATGGCCGATGTCTTCGCGACCCTGAAAGCGTTCACCGGTGCGATCTATGTCAACGACTTCAACATGTACAACCGAATATACCGTGTCTACATCCAGGCCGACGCCCCGTACCGCGCCCACTCCGACAATCTGAACCTCTTCTTCATGAAGAGTTCGGGAGGCACGATGATCCCTGTAAATGCTCTGGGTACCACGCATTTCACGACAGGGCCGGGGACGATCAAGAGGTTCAACATGTACAATTCGTCCACGATCAGCGGAGAGGCCGCCAACGGAACCAGTTCCGGCGAGGCTCTTGCCATACTTGAGGAGATCGCCGAGGAGCATCTGCCGGACAACATCGGAGTGGAGTGGAGCGGAATGTCCTATCAGGAGAAGAAGGAGAGCGGGCAGACTGGACTCGTGCTTGCGCTGGCGTTGCTGTTCGTGTTCCTCTTCCTCGCTGCCCAGTACGAGAGCTGGTCCATTCCTGTGGCCGTCATCCTTTCGCTTCCGATCGCGATAGCCGGAGCGTATCTCGGTGTGGCTGTGCTTGGAATGGAGAGCAACATCTATTTCCAGATAGGTCTCGTGATGCTCGTCGGCCTTGTGGCCAAGAACGCGATCTTGATCGTAGAGTTCGCCAAAGAAGAGGTTGAGGCCGGAAAGGATCTGGAAGAGGCTGCGGTCACCGCCGCAAAACTGAGGTTCAGACCAATCGTGATGACATCCTTGGCATTTATCCTTGGCATGCTGCCTCTCGTGTTCGCCAGTGGCCCGGGATCCGAGAGCCGCAGGAACATCGGCATCGGAGTGTTCTTCGGGATGATCACCGGCATAACCGTCGGAATCGTCTTTGTTCCGTTCTTCTTCGTGCTGATCTACAAGTTGAGATCAAGGATCTCGAAGTGGAGACCAAAACTCCGTAAGGCGGGAAAGGCCTTGTCGGTCGTCGCAGTCATGGCCGTGTCTTCCCTGACTTTAGATTCCTGCTCCACATCGAGGTATTGCGATAAGCCGGACCTCGGAGAGATGCCGAAAGCCTATTTCGAGGATTCGAGCGACAGGAGCATCGCTGACCTTGACTGGCGGGAAGTGTATGAGTCTCCTGAATTGCAGAAGCTTATAGACGCGGCTTTGGAATATAACAAAGACATCCTCATCGCTGCGGAGCGTCTGAAGGAGATGGAGTACAGGTACCGTGTGCAAAGATCCGCCCAGCTGCCTTCCGTCTCGGTGAAAGGCTATGCGCAGAATGATCACAGCAATTACGGGGGGACGGATCCGAAACCGGACTCTCCTGAATTCGGAGTCAAGGCCTCGCTTCAGTGGGAGGTGGATTTCTGGGGAAGACTGAGATGGTCCAAGAAAGAGAAACTGGCCGGTTATCTCGGCACTGTCGAGGCTCAGAAAGCGGTGAGGATGAGCGTCATCGCCAGTGTGGCCTCCGCCTACTATGAACTGGTGGGCTTGGACAAGAAACTTGAGATAGTCACCAACACTTTGGTCACAAGGCAGAAGTCCGTGAATCAGGCCAAACTCCGTGCGGAAGGAGGACTGACATCTGAGATCCCTTACCAGCAGGCTCTTGTGGAATTGGCTTCCACCGAGGCTTTGGTGCCGGATCTTCAGAAACAAATCGCATTGAAAGAGAGTGAGTTGTGTTTTATTACCGGATCGTATCCGAAGGATGTGGAGCGAGGTTTGTCCTTATCGGAAATCTCAAAGACCGTTGTTCCGTCCGGAGTTCTGTCTGACATCCTCAGGCGCAGGCCTGACCTTATGCAGTCCGAGAACGCTCTCAGGGCGGCGGAGGCTCGCGTGGGCGTGGCGATGGCCGAAAGGTTCCCGTCCTTTACCATCAATCTTGGAGCCGGAGAGGAGAACAACGCCCTTAAGGATTTCCTGAAGTCCCCGTTCTGGTTCACCGGAGCCACACTGGCTTCACCGGTCTTCGAGTTCGGCAAACGACGTTCCGCCCTCAAAGCCGCCGTGGCCTCCTACGAGCAGACAAGACTGGAGTACGAGAAAGATGTTATGCAGGCGTTCAGAGAGGTCTATGACGCCACCGTGACTTTCCGTTCCGCCCGTTCCAACACTGACGTGAAGGTGGAGATGGAGCGCGCGTCCAAGAAATATGTCGTGCTGGCCAACAGCCAGTACATAAACGGTGTGATCAGTTATATGGATGTCCTTGACGCGCAAAGAAAGTACCTTGCCTCCCAGTTGGAGTTAAGCGAGGCAAGGACGAAGGAGAATCTCTCCGTGGTCAATCTGTACAAGGCCCTCGGCGGCGGCTGGAAGGACTTTTGATTCAAGCCCTTGCTTCTCTATTGAGAAGAAAATAATTACGTGACCTTCCGGCCGTTGATGCGGCTGGGAGGTCAAAAAGTTCACACCTATTCTTGAATATTTTGATTATTTCGTTAACCTTTATAAATTTACGGTGAATATTAGTAGGCCTCTAAAAGTCCGTAACTTGTAACTATTGACAGATGAACAGATTCGTAATTATATTCCTCTTGATGTCATTTTTATTAGTCTCCTGCGACAACAGGCAGACCAAGTCTTTGCTTCAGGATGTCGAGACCTACATTCAGGAAAGGCCGGACAGTGCCCTGCGGGTTCTGAGGAAAGTTGATTCGCTGACGCTGAACACAAAGGCACTCCGAGCCCGCTATTCTGTGCTGTTTGCAATGGCGTTGGACAAGAACTACATCGACACGACTGCCTTGTCAATTCTGGAACCAACTGTGGCCTATTATGAAAAATTCGGCTCGCCGAAGGATAAGATGCTGTCCTACTATTATTTAGGACGTATTTATTCTAACAGAAAGGATTATCCGAACGCTGTCATTTTCTATTCACAGGCTTTGCGGGAATCGAGTGAATATGACTATTACCACAGAGGATTGATTTATGCTGCCTCCGCTGATGCTTACAACGCATCTTTCAATGATGAGGAAGAGTTGAGAAACACTATCTTGGCCTATGAGTGCTTTGAGAAAATAGGTGACAAGGATCTTGATCTATCGCTGTACAAAGTGGCCCAGGCTTATCATAACAATGAACGGTTTGATGTGGCCGACAGCCTTTACTCGCTTGTCTATTCCGGGAAGGACTCGACATCACGGCTTGCCCTCTATGCTATGGAGGATCTGGTCAGCAATGACTTGTATCAAGAGAAACAAGATGTTGAGAGGGACCTTGAATTGCTTGAATATGTCGCCGAACATCGCGGTAATCTTAGTTTGGAGTCGTATTATGAATATGCGTATCTTCTCCTTTTGGCAGGGAAGGAATCAGAGGCGGAGAATATTCTTTCACAGTTGTCCAATCGTGAAGCGAATGGAAAAACGATGGAGATTAGATACCGGATAGCGGAGTGTAAAGGACAAAATGAAGAAGCCCTGGCTTTGTTGAAAAGTATGTTGTCTCATCAGAATGACGTAGTTAAGAAGAAATTGGCTCAATCTGTTTTCAAGGCTCAAAGTGACTACTATCGTCTTACTGCTGAGGTCTCTGAGCAGAAATCAACCATAGCCAATCAGAGAAGCGTCATAATTCTCATAGCGGGTCTAATGATGGCAGGTTTGCTCTATATTGTCTTTATGAAAAGAAAAACCGCTTTGATTCGTGAAAAAGACAGGTTGGCTCAGGCTGTGGAAGAATCCGAGAAGCTTTTGGAAACGGTAAGGAACAGGGCTAAGCAGGAAAAAGAAGAAAGGGACAAGGATATTTTTGATCTGAAATCACGCAATGAACGTGAGCGGGACAAGATCAAAGAATTGCGTGATATGTACGTTTCCCTTTATCAAAAGCGGTTCTACGAGATAGGAAAGTACTATGATGCCGCATCGTCGCATCGACTTGAATCAATAAAGGAGAAAGCCTACTACGATGTCATATCCTCAACCCAAGCCTTGTTTGAGGAGATCGCCAGCGGATCGGAAGGCCAGAAAAAGTTTGAGGCAAGGATAAACGCTGACCTTGATGACATCGTCTCCAAGATCAGATCCGACTTTCCAAAGTTGAAAGATGATGACATCCGCTTTATCTGTTACCTGATAGTAGGCTTTGACACCTCTACAATTTCATTCCTGATGGACATTTCCAAGGAGAATGTCAGAGTGAAGAAGCATCGCCTTCGTGAAAAATTGAACGGCTATGCCGGCCCAAACGAGACTCTGTACCGATTGTTCGCATAATTTCGTTACAGGTTGAATTGTTTTAGGGGGGGTATTGATAATCAGCGACTTATAGATGGGGCGTTTTTGACGATTGCTTCCATCTATTTGTAAAACGTTGAAAAATAGAGTTCTCGATACCCCGAATCTGCGGAAATCTGTAACGCCCAAAATGCCCTCTTTTGAGTTTTTAGAGGATCTTTTATATACATTTGCCCAAACGAATTTAATTGTGAGAAAGTTAATTTTATTATTAGCTCAAGTTTCGCAAGTGATTTAGGCCGCCGCCCCGGCGAGGTCTAGCCGGTCGAA
>ERZ779877.1971-NODE-1971-length-15961-cov-4.499749_pt1 | contig 15961 bp, 14 predicted proteins | sample MGYA00511556_ERZ779877 | MGnify/ENA primary metagenome ERZ779877 (study PRJEB29588, sample SAMEA2159338) | human gut metagenome | biome: human gut; feature: human-associated habitat; material: faeces | place: Denmark | collected 2008/2010 ...
CAGTTTGCAGCGCCCATGTTTCCGCCGTACTTATCGAAGTAGTGGCGGATCTCGCCCGCCGTGCGGTTGCGGTTATCGGTCATGGTTTCGACAATGACTGCAACGCCGGAGGGGCCGTAGCCTTCATAGACGATCTTCTCGTAGTTATCGGTGTTGCCTGCGCCCAGCGCCTTGTCGATCGTGCGCTTTATGTTATCGTTGGGCATGTTCGCAGCCTTTGCCTTGGTGATGACCGCAGCCAGACGCGAGTTGTTGTTGGGATCGCCGCTGCCGCCCTCTTTAACGGCAACGATCATTTCACGGGCAATTTTTGTGAAAGCCTGCGCACGCTTTGCGTCGGCTGCGCCCTTAGTTTTCTGTATATTATGCCATTTGGAATGTCCGGACATATAAAACAGCTCCTCTAATAGTATTATTGCGAATTAACGGCAATTATTTTACCACAATTCCTTGCCCATTACAAGGGTAAATTACCTGATTTCGCGGCACTCGAGATAATAGCGCTTATCGTTGCCGTGGCCGATGGAAAAGCTTTTCTTCGGGAACGGGCCGCTTTTCATGACCGAGGAAAACAGCTCCGATTTTTCCATGCGCGGCAGGAGAATGCCTGCGCAGCCGAAGCGCTGCGACATTTCAACGCACTCGCAGTCGCCGTGGATATAGTCGATATATCCGCCGTGACGCTCTGTGTATGCCTTGCAGAAGTCCTCGCATTTTCCGATAAGCTCGCCGATCGTAAGGCCGGATATATTAAGCCGCTCGATGCCCTCGCCGGTGACAAGATCAATGCTCCGGCCTTCGCCGATGTTGTCGGCAAAAAAGGCCTTTGCCTCGGCAAAAAACATTTCGGCTTCCGTATCGAATATAACCTTGTGTATCGGTTCGAAGGTTATGGCGTCATCGTGGATGTTAACAAGCTCGGCAAGTGCATAGCGCGCAGGTGCAGTTTCATATTCAAACTCCGGCAGCGTCTTTTTCACCTCTTCCCAGTGCCGCTTTGCGGCGGCAAGGCTGTGATTTCCGTCGCCCATTGCAAAGACTATCGCGTTATCCGCCGAGCCGTATTTGCGCTGCAAAACGGCCTCGTCGCCAAGCTTTTCGGCAGCCTTTGCAAGCTTTTCGGTGTCGGCTACGAGCCAGCCGGTGATGCTGCCGCCGTCCTGCATCAGCTCAAAGTCATAGACCTTTTCGCCTTTCGTGACGGAGGAAAAAACGATGTTATCCGCATCGTCCATGAATATCATGATGTGCGGCATCTCAAGCGGAGCGTTCCGGCGGATGCGGATGCGCGGCGGCAGTCTATCCTCAACGGTGTGCTCTGTTGCGCGTATCGGGCTGCGCGTTCCCTCGGCCCAGTCATAGGCCTCAAGATCGAACATGCCCATTATGCCGCGGCGCACCGCACCGTTTTTTAGCGTGCGCTCAAGGTAAATATAGCTGTCGGGATATGTTTTGAAAACTCCCTCGTCAATATAGTGCTGCATCGCTGCGTTTATCTTAATGCTTTCAGTTTCCGGATCCTTTGTGCCAAGCTCGGCCTCGGGCAGCATCATATGAAGCGTTGACGGTGCGTCGCCGACTATGCTGCGCACCTGCTGCCAGTATTCCGGCTCGGAGGTGAACTGATCGCAGGCAACGACGCTCCAGCGATGCATGTCGCAGTTCGGCAACATTATATCCGCCGGTTTGAATATCTTCATATCACAGCACCTCCAGTGCTATCTGCGTCCAGGTTTCCATGCTGCCGTAATTTTCTTGCAGCTCGGCCTTGGTCATCCACAGTCCCTCAAGCTTTTCGGTCTCCTTGACGGATACCTCGCCATCGACGGGGAGGGTAAAGCATGCGCCGAGGTGGACGCTTCCGACGGCGTTCGAGTCGTCGTTTATAAATCCGCAGGGGCTAAGCTCGCCGTGCTTGTCAAGTGCGACCTCCTCATGGATCTCACGCCAAAGGCCGCGCATGAGAAGATCACCCTGCTCGTCAACGGGGTTTATATGTCCGCCGATGCCGATGGAAATTTTCCCGTGCAGGCGCGCCTCGCCACCTTTGCTGAGCCTGCGTGTGACGAAAACTTCATCGCCGCGGCGCAGGATAACATAGGGGATTATCTGCTTATAGTCCGGGCGCTGCTCGGCCTCGTCGCGCGGCATGAACTCGTGCTCGGCTTTTATGATCTCGAAAAGCTCCTGCGCGCACTCTGTTATAAGGCCGTTGCGGCCGGATATGTAACGCTCAATTTTTTTGCGTTTTACAACCAATACCTGTTCCATTATTCTTCCCACTTTGCAGCTCTTTCAACTGCGCGCAGCCACTTTTTGTGCAGCGCGGCAGCTTCGGTGACATCCATCTCGGGCGTAAACACGCGGTCGGATTCGCGAATGCTGGCAATGTCGCCGATGTCCTTCCACACGCCCACTGCAAGACCGGCGAGGAACGCCGCGCCGAATGCCGTGGTCTCGACCATCTTGGGACGGTCAATGGGCTTGCGGAGAATATCCGACTGGAACTGCATCATAAAATTGTTTACCGATGCGCCGCCGTCAACGCGCAGAACGCTCAGCGGCTCGCCGGCGTCCTTCTCCATTGCGTCAAGCAGATCCTTGACTTGATAGGCGATGCCCTCGAGCGCCGCGCGTGCGATGTGCGCTCTTGTTGAGCCGCGAGTCAGACCGACTATCGCGCCGCGCGCGTACATATCCCAGCGCGGTGCGCCGAGACCTGTGAACGCCGAAACGAGATACACTCCGCCGTTATCGGGAACGGAGGTAGCAAGCGTTTCGCACTCGGAGCTTGTGCTCAGAAGTCCGACCTCGTCGCGCAGCCACTGAATGGAGCTGCCGGCATTGAATACGCTGCCCTCAAGCGCGTAGGTGGTTTTGCCGCCGATCGACCACGCAACGCTCGTAACAAGGCCGCTTGCGCTGCGAACGGACTGATCGCCGGTGTTGAGGAGAGTAAAGCAGCCTGTTCCGTAGGTGTTCTTTGCCTGCCCCTTTTCTATGCAGCCCTGGCCGATGAGCGCTGCTGCCTGGTCGCCTGCGCTGCCGCAAACGGGAACGCCTGCGAGCATCTCAAGCCCGGTTATTCCGGGCGCGACCTTGCCGTAGATCATCGAGGACGGCACGGGCGTCGGGAGCATCGACATGGGGATGCCGAGCTTTTCGCAAAGTATCTTGTCCCATTTGAGCTCGTTTATGTCAAACAGCATCGTGCGCGAGCAGTTGGAGTAGTCGGAAACATGCGCCTTGCCGCCGGTGAGATTCCAGATCAGCCACGAATCGACGTTGCCGAAAAGCAGCTCGCCGCGCTCGGCGCGCTCGCGCGCACCCTCGACGTTGTCGAGTATCCACTTGATCTTGGTGCCGGAAAAATATGCGTCTATAAGAAGCCCGGTCTTGTCGCGAACATAGTCGCCGATGCCGTCGGCGGCAAGCTTATCGCAGATGGGCGCTGTGCGTCTGCACTGCCAGACGATGGCGTTATACACAGGCTTGCCTGTGTTTTTATCCCAAACGATCGTAGTCTCACGCTGGTTTGTTATGCCTATGCCGGCTATGTCCGTAGGGGAAAGCTCGCTTTTTTCAAATGCCTCGGCAAGGGCGCGAAACTGCGTTTCCAATATGACCATCGGGTTGTGTTCGACCCAGCCGGGCTTGGGATATATCTGTGGAAAAGGATACTGCGCTATAGTTACAGGCTTACCCTTTGCATCAAAAATTATCGCTCTTGAGCTGGTCGTTCCCTGATCGAGCGCGACAACATAACCGTTCATATGATTACCTCCATACTGATTTTGCTAATTCCGTTGCATTTTGCTGCAAGTATGCTATAATTCATATAATAACATATACGGAGGTCGTTTTCCATGCCTAGTTTCAATGATTTTTATTTTAATTCAAGCACGGGCAAAAACCGCATCCATGTACGCAGGTGCGTTCCGGACGGCGAAGTGCGCGCAGTCGTGCAGATAATGCACGGCATTGCCGAGCACATAAGCCGCTATGATGATTTTATGGCGTTTCTTGCGTCTAACGGTTTCGTTGCCGTCGGCACAGACCATCTCGGCCACGGTCAGAGCATTGAAAAGCCCGAGCAGATGGGCTTTTTCGCCGAGAAAAACGGTTGGGATTATATCTTAAAGGACGAGGAGATACTTCGTCTTGCAATGAAGCAGACCTATCCGAATGTTCCGTTTGTCCTGTTCGGACACAGCATGGGCAGTTTCATGGCGCGCACGCACATTATCCGTTATCCCGGCGGCTTTGACGCTGCGATAATAAGCGGCACCGGCAATCAGGGCGCGGCGCTTGTAAACGGCGGCCTTTTCATGGGAAATCTCGTCACGGCTCTCAAGGGCGCGCATCATTACAGCAAGTTCCTCAATAACCTCGCCTTCGGAAGCTATAATAAGATATATGAAAATCCGCGCACCGAGTATGATTGGCTCACGCGTGATACGGAGGTTGTGGATAAATATATTGCCGATCCTCTCTGCGGATTTATCCCCTCGTGCAGCCTGTTCAGGGATATGATGACGGGCGTTAAGTTCATTACAAACGTCAATAATCTCAAGTCAATGAAGAAGGATATGCCCGTTTACTTTATGTCCGGCGATAAGGACCCCGTCGGCGAATGCGGCAAGGGCGTTAAGCTTGCGTACGAAAACTTCAAAAAGGCCGGCATGAAGGATGTCTCCATAAAACTATATAAGGACGGCCGCCACGAAATGCTCAACGAGATAAACAAGGCTGAGGTCTATGCCGATATCCTCGCTTGGATAAACAGCAGGATTTGATCATATAATATTCAAACACCGCACGGAAAACCGTGCGGTGTCTTTTATTTCCTGCGTCTGTTTCTGCGCTTTCTGATCTTCCTCGGATCGGGGATTAGCACGCCCACGGCAACATAGCCTATAACAAACAGCAGTATGACTGATATAACGAGAACAACACTTTCAATGTCCATAACGGCACCTCATCTCTTGGTCCAAAGCTGCGGAGACAGCAGCAGAAGCAGGGGGTATATCTCAAGCCTGCCGAGCAGCATGGCAAATGACAAAACAAGCTTTGAAAACGCCGAATAACCGGCAAAGCTCAAGCTCGGGCCGACTTGCCCGAAGCCGGGGCCGATGTTGTTCACGCAGCTCACGGTAGCCGAGAAATTGGTCTCTATCCCGAACGGCTCAAAGCTTATGAGCAAAAATACGGCTCCTATGACCGCAATATACAGCGCAAAGTAAGAAAGTATCTGCCTTTCGCCCTGCGCGTCAACGCGCCGGCCGTTTAAAATAACAGAGCTTACCTCGCGCGGACGCAGAGCACGGCGCAGGTCGTTGCGCGCTATCTGCGCAAGCACTGTAACGCGGCTCATTTTAAGACCGCCTGCCGTTGAACCCATGCAGCCGCCAAAGAACATAAGGATGAGCAAAACGGCCTTTGCAAGACTCGGCCAGGCATCAAAATCCGCGGTGGCATAGCCTGTCGTCGTGACGATGGAGGATACCTGAAATGCGGAAAGCCTCACCGCGTCGGCAATGCTGCCGTACAGCGGCATGATGCTCAGCGCGATGATTATCATTGCCGCAAGGCTTATGCCCAGATAGCATTTAAGCTCGTTTGACTTGAGCACCTCGCGCCATCTTTTGATAAGCAGCAGATAGTACATGTTAAAGCTCACGCCGAACAGCAGCATAAACACGGTTATCACCCATTGGCAGAAGTGCGAGTATGACGCGATACTGTCGGCCTTGATCCCAAATCCGCCGGTGCCGGCCGTGCCGAGCGCGTGAACGATGCTGTCAAACAGCGGCATGCCGCCGCATAAAAGGAGCAACGCTTCGAGCACGGTGAGGGCAAGATATATGTAATACAGGATCTTTGCCGTTCCGCTTGCCCGGGGGGTGAGCTTATCCACGTTGTGCCCCGGCATCTCAGCGCGGAGAATGTTCACCGAGCGCTCAGGCGTTTTTTCCATTACGGCCATTATGAACACAAGCACGCCCATGCCGCCGACCCAGTGCGTGAAGCTGCGCCAGAATAACAGACCGTGGCCGAGCGCTTCAACATCCGTGAGGATCGATGCGCCCGTTGTCGTAAAGCCGGAAACGGTTTCAAAAAACGCATCTATAAACGACGGTATACTGCCGCTTATGACAAACGGCAATGCGCCGAACAGCGATATTCCTATCCATGACAGAGCCACTATCGCAAGCCCGTCGCGAGTGTACAGGTTCTTGCTCTCGCTGCGGCAGAAACGTTTGAGCGCCGCTCCTATAGCGGCGGAGGAAGCGGCAGATATCGCAAATGCAAGTGCGCAGCTTTCTCCGTAGATCAGCGAAACGGCAAGCGGAAGCAGCATAAGCGCGGCCTCGAGAAGAAGCACTCTGCCGACTGTATGAAAAACAAGCTTTATCTTCATTTTGCTATCACATCCGAAAGATCGTACAGCTTTCTGCCGGCAGCAATTATTATCACGCGGTCGTCGGGCAATATAACGTCGTCGCCGCAGGGGATGATGTTCTTGCCGCCGCGGATTATTCCGGCCAACAGAATGTCGGGCTTGAGGTCAAGCTGCTTGACGGGAATGCCCGTTTAGCCGAAATCGGGAGAAACGATAAATTCAAGCGCCTCGACCTTGCCGTTCATGAGGCTGTAAAGCGTTTCTACTCTGCTGCCCATGGAGTTTTGCAGCGCACGGGCGTATCTAAGCAGAACGTCGGCAGTTATGTGCTTTGGCGATACGGTGCACTCAACGCCCAGATGCTCCGAAAGCTCGTGGTATGCGTCCTGGTTGAGCTTGGCGATAACCTTCGGCACGCCGCGGTCGAGCGCGTAGTACGAAAGCAGCAGGTTTTCCTCGTCCATTCCCGTGAGCGCAACGAACGCATCGGCACCGTCCAGCCCCTCCTCGTCGAGAAGATCGTGCTGCGAACCGTCGCCGTGAATGACCACGGCGCTGCCGCCGAGCGCGGCGGATATATCGTCGCAGCGCTTTGCGTCCTTTTCAATTATTTTTACGCCGTTTCCGCTGCGGATAAGCTCATCGCTCAAGTATTCCGCTATGCGGCTTGCACCGAGCAGCATCACGTGCTTTGTGCGCTTTTGCAGTATGCCCATGTTGCCGAGCAGCTTCTGCATATCCTCGGGCGCGGCTATAAGGCCGAGCTTATCTCCTGCACGCAGCACAAAGCTTCCGCGTGGGATGTGTGCGGTTTTGTCGCGCAGCACGGCGCACACGAGAAACGATGCGCCGCTTTTTGCTCTCAGCGCCGAAAGCTCAACTCCATCGAGCGCAGAGCCGGGCTTTACGCTCATTTCGGCCATCTCAAAGCGGCTTCTTGTAAAGCTCTCTGATTTTACGGCCGAGGGAAACTTCAGAATATTGTATATGGCCTTTGCCGTGAGCCTTTCGGGGTTGATGACCATCGAAAGCTCAAGCTGATTTTTGATAAAGTTAAGATTTTCACTGGTGTATTCGCTGCCGCGTATGCGCGCAACGGTGTGCTTTGCACCCATTCGCTTTGCAAGAAAGCAGCTTAGCATGTTTATCTCGTCCGAGCCAGTTGCCGCGATGAAAAGCTCGGCGCTGTCGGCTCCTGCGTCCGACAGAGTTTTGAAATGCGTGCCGGCAGCGCATATGCCCATGACATCGTAGTTTGTGCTGACGCTGTCTATGACCTCACGGTTGGAGTCAACAACAACGATCTCATGTCCCTCGCTTATAAGGCTTTGCAGAATGCTTTGGCCAATTTTACCGCAGCCGACTATAATGATTTTCATAAATCGCGCCTCGTTTGATCTTTTTGTGATTAGACTATAGCATTGTGATTAAACTATAGCACCGGCGGCATTATAATGGGATTAGAGGATCGCCCAAAACATTAAAGTTTCATTAAAACACAGACTAAAAATGGGGAAACGGTTTTCTGGCGCCGCTTTATATGCTATAATTGTGGCAGAAATGAGGTGGAAGAATGCAGCGCGAGGAAAAAATACTTGTGTGCCTGTCCGGCTCGCCGACAAATGCGCGTGTCGTCAGAGCGGCAGCCAAAATAGCCGAGGCATTCCACGGAACGCTCACGGCGCTTTTTGTTGAGCCTGCAAATTATGCTGCCGAGCCTGACAGCCGCCTTGCGGAGAATATCCGGCTTGCAAAGCAGCTCGGAGCACAGATCAGAACGCTTTACGGAGATGATGCCGCGGCAGTCATAGCCGAGTATGCGCGCGTTTCCGGTTCGACAAAGATAGTGATAGGACGAAGCCCCGGCAAGCGCGGCATTTTTTCAAAAAAGAGCATAGTCGATCGCTTGGGTGAGCTTGCGTCCGATATAGATATATATATAATCCCAGACAAAAGCGAGACCTCGGATACGCCGCGCGGCTCGGCACGCAGTCAGGAGCAGCTCAGTCTTCGCGATGCGCTTATAACCGCCGTTCTGTTCGCTTTCTGCACCGGCATAGGCTACCTTTTCTACGACCTCGGCTTTTCTACGGCAAATGTTATAGTAATTTATATAATCGGCGTTCTCGGCATTGCCATGCTCACCGCCGGGCGCAGCTACAGTCTTGCAGCGTCCATACTTTCGGTTCTGATATTCAACTTCTTTTTCACGGAGCCTTATTTTTCGCTGTTTTCCGACCCGAGCCACATTATGACGTTCATCGTCATGTTTGCAGCGGCGTTTTTCATATCGTCGATAACGGCGAGAATAAAGCGCCAAACGCATCAGACGGCGCTGAGAGTGTACAGAACCGAAATACTTCTCGAAACAAGCCAGAAGCTTCAGCAGGCGATAGGTACAGAGCAAATACTTACCGTGACTGCCGGGCAGCTTGTCAAGCTGCTTGAGTGCAGCGTTCTGATATACCCCGTTGAAAACGGCGATTTGAGCGAGCCGATGCTGTTTCCCGTGAACGAAAACGCCGGCTTTGACGATTATCTTACGCAGTATGATCGCGACAGCGCACGGTGGGTGTTAGAGAACGACCGCCGCGCCGGAAACGGAACGGATACGCGGCAGAAATCAAACGGAATTTACATGGCCATCCACGCAAACGGCAGAGTGTTTGCCGTTGCAGGCGTAGCCATGAAAGCCACCCCGATGCTTGAAAGCTTTGAAAAGACCCTGACAGTTGCGATACTTGACGAGTGCGGCCTTGTGCTTGAAAATGAGTATAACCGCATCGAAAAGCGCAGGATCGAAGAAAAGGCAAGAGCCGAGGAGCTACGGTCAAACCTTCTGCGTGCCATATCTCACGATCTGCGTACGCCGCTGACGAATATATCCGGCACCGCGGCGCTGCTAATGGAAAACGAGCTTCCCGAGGAAAAGCGCAGACAGATGTATGTTTCGGTGTACGACGATGCGCACTGGCTCATAGACCTTGTTGAAAACCTTCTTTCTATAACGCGCATGGAGGGCGGCAGCAGAATTGAAAACATGCAGCCGGAGCTTCTGGACGATATCTTCCGCGAGGCCGTTTCGCATTCGGACAGGCTGCTGTCGGAGCATGAGCTGGAAGTTAAGCTTGATGATGAGCTGCTCATGGCATATATGGACGCAAGGCTCATAGTGCAGGTTGTAATTAACCTTATTAACAACGCCGTGAAATACACGCCTCGAGGCTCGCATATCTGCCTTGAAGCGTCGGCACGGGATGACAGAGTGCTTATAAGCGTTACCGATGACGGAAACGGCATAAGCGACGAGGCAAAAGAAAAGATATTTGATATGTTTTACACCGGAAACAAAGCAAGCAGCGACGCAAGACGCGGCCTCGGCCTCGGGCTTGCGCTGTGCAAAAGCATTGTTGAAGCACACGGCGGCAGCATAGAGGTTTCAGATAACACGCCGCACGGCGCGGTGTTTACATTCGATTTGAAAAGGGCGGAGGTGCAGCCTGATGAATAAACCGCAGATACTTATAGTTGAGGATGATAATGCCGTTGCTAATCTTATCTCGGCAACGCTTGAAACGCAGGACTACGCCTATAAGCGCGCAGCTACCGGAGCGGGTGCCGTTATGGAGGCATTATCGTGCAAACCGGATGTTGTTCTGCTTGACCTCGGTCTGCCGGATATGGACGGAGTTGAGATAATAAAAAAGATCCGTTCGTGGAGCAATATGCCGATCATTGTGGTCTCGGCGCGCAGCGAGGATTTTGACAAGGTCTCGGCGCTCGATGCCGGAGCGGACGATTATCTGACAAAGCCGTTTTCCGTCGATGAGCTGCTTGCGCGCCTGCGCGTTGCACTCAGACGTGTCAGATACGACGGTGACAGGTTCGGCGAGGAATCCAGCACATACGAAAACGGCGATATGCGTATCGACTATTCGGCCGGCTGCGTGTATATATCCGACGTCGAAATACACCTCACTCCGATAGAGTACAAGCTCCTGTGCCTTCTTGCGAAAAACACCGGCAAGGTGCTCACGCACAATTACATTTTAAAAGAGGTATGGGGAAGCCCAACCGCGTCTGACGTATCGTCGCTTCGCGTTTATATGGCAACACTGCGCCGAAAGCTGGAAAAAAACTCAAACGGCGTTCAGTATATCCAGACTCACGTCGGCATCGGATACAGAATGCTCAGAATAACGAACAAATAACTTGAAAGTGTATGCCATTGAGCACAACTATTAACAGAATTTTCGTGAAATATTGCTCTTTGCGGTGCTAAACTATACACAATATATATTTTGATGGGAGTAAGGCGTATGAACGAAGTTAAATCCCCAAAAAAGCCGATGATGTATTACTATACGATAGCGCTCATCCTTTTGCTTGTGTTCAATTTTGTCGCAATGCCGTGGATAAGTGAGCATCAGATCAAGGAAGTTGACTACAACACTTTTATCAATATGGTAGATAACGGCGAGGTCAGCGCAGTTGAGATCCAAGAGCAGAACAACCGCATTCTTTTCCAGGGAAATGACAACAGCAAGATTTATAAAACCGCCATGCTGCCGGATAACGATCTTGTTTCGCATCTGCTTGAGGCCAATGTTTCCACCACCGGCGAGGAGATCGAGCAGACCTCGGCATTGGTGAGCATCCTTGCGTGGGTTCTGCCTATAATCCTGTTTATTGCGATCGGCCAGTTCATGTCGCGCAAGATGATGGAGAAGATTGGCGGCGGAAACTCCATGATGTTCAACATGGGAAAGTCCAACGCCAGGGTCTATGTAAAATCTGCGGAAGGCATTAAATTTGCCGATGTCGCAGGTGAAGACGAGGCAAAGGAAAATCTCTCCGAGATAGTTGACTATCTGCACGACCCCGGTAAATACCGCGAGATCGGTGCATCGATGCCAAAAGGTATACTGCTTGTCGGCCCTCCGGGAACCGGCAAGACCATGCTCGCTAAGGCCGTAGCCGGCGAAGCGGATGTTCCGTTTTTCTCGATGTCCGGCTCCGAGTTTGTCGAGATGTTTGTCGGCATGGGTGCGAGCAAGGTGCGCGATCTGTTCAAGCAGGCAAAGGAAAAAGCACCCTGTATAGTTTTCATCGACGAGATCGACGCTATCGGCAAGAAGCGTGACGGTCAGCTTGGCGGAAACGATGAGCGCGAGCAGACGCTTAATCAGCTTCTCACCGAGATGGATGGCTTTGAGGGCAATAACGGCGTAATAATCCTTGCCGCAACAAACCGCCCCGAATCGCTCGACCCGGCGCTCACGCGCCCCGGCCGCTTTGACCGCCGCGTTCCCGTTGAGCTTCCCGACCTCAAGGGCAGGGAGGAGATCCTCAAGGTCCACGCCAAGAAGATAAAGATAGCCGAGGATGTTGATTTTAATAAGATCGCGCGCATGGCCTCCGGCGCCTCCGGCGCAGAGCTTGCAAACATCGTTAATGAAGCGGCCCTGCGTGCCGTGCGTGACGGACGGCGCTTTGCAAGTCAGGCCGATCTTGAAGAGAGCATCGAGGTCGTCATAGCAGGCTACCAGAAGAAAAACGCCATTATGACCGACCATGAAAAGCACATAGTTGCATATCACGAGATAGGGCATGCTCTTGTCGCCGCAAAGCAGACTAATTCCGCGCCCGTGCAGAAGATCACGATCGTTCCGCGCACCTCCGGCGCGCTGGGCTACACCATGCAGGTCGAAGAGGGCAACCACTATCTCATGAGCAAGGCTGAGATAGAAAACAAAATAGCTACCTTCACAGGTGGCCGTGCAGCCGAGGAGGTCGTGTTCGGCTCAGTAACGACGGGCGCATCCAACGATATCGAGCAGGCGACAAAGCTTGCCCGTGCGATGATAACGCGCTACGGCATGAGCGAGGATTTTGACATGGTCGCAATGGAAACGGTAAATAACCAGTATCTCGGCGGCGACACATCGCTTGCATGCTCTGCCGATACTCAGGCCGAGATCGACCGTCAGGTGGTCGCGCTTATAAAAAAGCAGCACGATAAGGCGATAAAGATACTCACCGATAACCGCGATAAGCTCGATGAGCTTGCACGGTTCCTGTATGAAAAGGAAACCATAACAGGCGAGGAATTTATGGACATATTAAATAAGTAAACAGCGCGTGAAAACGTAAGAAGTCGGGAAGTCCCGACTCCTTGCGTTTTCACCGTTTTTTCGGCTTTCGATGCGGATGCAAGGCAAATGCAGACTGTCAAAGTAATACGCAGAGGGAAACCGACAATCACACAGAAATTGTGCAATTATTAAAAAATGCTGAAAAATGCGCAAAAACACGTTGCATTTCGCGTTAATTTGTTGTTAAATAATAATGTTATAAAATAGTTTGACTTGTTGCTCTAATGAGGAAGGCGTATGAACCTTACAGACATTTTATCGGTGCTCGGCGGTGCCGTGCTCGGCGCTGCGGTGGCATATATCAATATGCGCATAAGCAAAGCAAACCTGAATGCGTCAAATATGGCGGCTGTAATGGGCGTTAATATGCTGCGGCTGCTGCTTGACGCGGCGGCTCTTGCCGTGTGTTTTTTTGTTTGCAGGGCGTATGATCTTCCGATGATGGCAACCCTCATTGCGGCGGCCGTCGGTCTGTCCGGCGGCGGAATGCTGTTTTTGAAGATGATGGTCAACAAAACTCAGCCGCAAAGTAAAGATACGGCGGACGGAGGTGAAAAATAATTGAAAGAATTCTTTGAAAACTTTTTGATGCCGACCAAGACTATCTATTCTATGTGGGTGATAATGGCGGTCATTTTGCTGTTTAGCATAATAGCGACGCGCAAGATGAAAGACGTGCCCGGCCCGCTGCAAAACATTGCGGAAATGGCTGTGGGCGGACTTTTGAACTTCTTTGCCGGAGTCCTGGGAGAGAAGAAGGCGCGGCACTATTTCCCGATGCTGGCGTCGTTCTTGATCCTGATCATCGTCTGCAACTATTCGGGACTTATTCCCGGATCGGGAGATCTGTTCACGGTCCCTACATCGGTGCTGACGGTAACGGCGGCGCTGTCGACCATATCTTTTGTCGCCATCCAGTCGTCCGGCATAAAAAAGCATGGCCTTGGCAAATACCTCGGCACGTTCTTTAAGCCATTTGCGTTCCTGTTCCCGATCCTGATCCTCGAACAGTTTACGCGACCGCTTTCCATGGCATTGCGACTTTACGGCAATATTTATGGCGAAGAGCTTGCAGCTGAAACGCTGTTTGAACTGTTCCCCGTAGGTTTGCCTATAGTCATGCATATACTGAGTCTTCTGTTCTGCTTCATTCAGGCAATGGTATTTACCATGCTGCTTGCCGTCTTTATCAATGAAGCCACCGAGGACGAAGAATAAACAAGTAAACACATACACAATTATAGGAGGAAACACAAATGTCAATAGCACAGGGTCTTATCGCAATAGGCGTTGCACTGGCCATCGGCCTGAGCACGATCGGCGTCGGTATCGGCCAGGGTCTTGCAGCCTCGAAGGCGCTTGAGGGTATGGCACGTCAGCCGGATATGAAAGGTCAGCTTCAGTCTGTCATGATCCTTGCAATGGGCTTTATGGAAGCGCTGGCCATCTATGGTCTGGTCATCGCATTCATGCTTATTGCCAAGATGTAAGAATAGAAATAGCATCTTGAAAGGGGGAGACCAGATTGATTTTAGACATAGTTGGACTGCAGATCAGCGTACCTGAGTTCATACTTACTATTATCAGCTTCTTCCTGTTTATGTTCCTGTTGAACAAATTCCTTTTCAAGCCCGTTCTCGGCTTTATGGACGCGCGCAAGGCACGCATTGACGAAGGCCTTGCCGAGGGAAAGAAAGCCGAGACCGCACTTGAAGAGAACAAGGCACAGCTTGCACAGGAGCTTGCTCAGACCGGCGCTGATGCACGCGGCGTTATAAACGCGGCGCGCAGCGATGCCGAAAAGGCAAAGGGCGAGGTGCTCAACGCCGCCCATGCCGAGGCCGAGCAGCTTCATAAAAACGTCCGTGAGCGAGTGAAAAACGAGGAAAAGGCCGCCGTCGGCGAAATTGACGGCAGTATGCCCGAGCTTGTCGCTCTGCTGTCCGACCGTCTTGTCGGCGGCGCAGAGGATAACAAGGCGCTCATCGACGATTGTGTCAGCAAAACCAAGGAATGATCCCGATGTATAACAGGAATTACGGGAAAGGAGGGATAGTTCTCAAGTGGATATCATATGGAAAATAGTTAACTTTATCATACTGTTTGGTGCTTTATATTTCGTCTGCCGCAAGATGAATCTTTTCGACAAGATGTTCGGCAGCCGCAGACGCGGCATAGGCGAGGAGATTGAAAACTCCGAAAAGGCAAAGGCGCAGGCCAAAGCCCTCGGAGAGGATATCGAAAAAGCCAGAGCCGAAAACGAAGAGCGCAAGCAGCAGCTTCTCAAGGATGCCGAGGCTCAGGCTAAGGCCGACGGAGCGGCGATAGCGGCTGCCGGCGAGCAGGAGGCAAAAAGCCTTATCGAGAATGCCGAAAAGAGCGAAGGCCAGCTTATGGCTCAGATGCGCGACAGAGTGTCGTCCGACGCTGTGCGCCGCGTGGCTGAGATAACCGCAGAGGTACTTCGCAACGGCAGTTTTGAGGACTCCAAGCAGGCGCTGAATGATAAGTTTATCGAACAAATTAAAGAATTGGTATCGGCAATGCCGAGTGACATTTTGAACATGAACGAACTTAAAAAACTTGACATTTCAATAAAGAGCGCGCAGCCGCTGAGCGACGAGGAAATGAAGAAGCTCACGCAGATAATATGCGAGACCTTTATCTCATGCCACAATGAGGTCGATTCCGATGTTATAGGCGGCGTGCGTATGCAGGTGGGCGATACAGTTTATGACGGAACGCTTGCCCACACGCTCGACAGGCTCAGCCAGGATGTTGAAGACAACACCCGCCAGAGCGACAGTCAGATGAGATCTATCGCCGACGGAATCAAGCAGCAGCTTGAGAAGGTCAACGGCGATATAGACGTATTCCAGACCGGCGAGGTTCTCACCCTCGGCGACGGTATCTGCCGCGTATCCGGCCTTGCCGACGTTATGGCAGGCGAGATGCTCGAGTTCCCCGGCGGACTCAAGGGCATGGTGCAGGATTTGGACAAGAACAATGTCGGCGTTGTTCTGCTCGGACCGTTCGGCCATCTTCAGGAGGGCGACAGTGTCCGCCGTACAGGCAGGATCGTCGAGGTCCCCGTCGGCGATGCGCTTATAGGCCGCGTTGTTGACGCAATGGGCAGCCCCATCGACGGCAAAGGCCCCATCAAGACCGACTCTTTCCGCCCGGTCGAAAGCCCGGCTCCGAGCGTGCTTTCAAGAGAGCCCGTTTCCGTGCCTCTGCAGACCGGCCTGAAGGCTATAGATGCGCTTGTTCCTATCGGCCGCGGCCAGCGTGAGCTTATCATCGGCGACCGCCAGACAGGTAAGACCGCGATCGCGCTTGATGCTATCATCAACCAGAAGGGCAAGGATGTCATCTGCATCTATGTCGCCATCGGACAGAAGGC
>ERZ779877.1975-NODE-1975-length-15933-cov-2.508376_pt1 | contig 15933 bp, 11 predicted proteins | sample MGYA00511556_ERZ779877 | MGnify/ENA primary metagenome ERZ779877 (study PRJEB29588, sample SAMEA2159338) | human gut metagenome | biome: human gut; feature: human-associated habitat; material: faeces | place: Denmark | collected 2008/2010 ...
ACAGTATCGCCGATTGTTGCAAGCCCGTCGTTAGTGTATTCGCTATGGTTCTTTCCCTCTCCGGAAACTTCTATTTTTTCCGATCTCATTGCCTTTGAAAGCCACTCGATATCGTTAAAATGGTAATGTATTTTAATTTCAAGTTCGCGCATTTTTTGATATACAACGACTCTATCCATCAGATTTTATCTCCATTGAATACAATTTTATTAGACAAATTCACTTCCACGGATTTACCGTTTTTTACTATATCGAACCAAGAAATATCATTTTTGTATCTGTCCGTCAAGCATAAAATGCGTTGATTTTCAGAGCCGAGTAAGCGCCGTTTTGTTTCTTTTTCTTCCAAAACGTATTCGCCATCAAGCACAAGGTCTATGCCGGCAAGGACGTCCGAAACATCTTCGTATTTTCTGCCTGTAAACGATATAATTCCGAGCCCGAGTTTTTTTATTTCGTCGGTTAAAAACGGAAGATTATGTTGACAAGTAGGTTCTCCGCCGGAATACGTTACACCTTCAATACCAAAGTCGTCAATCGACTTTTTTATTACCGAAATAATGTCGTCGAGCGACATAATATGGCGCGCAATAAACGGCTGGTAATCAGGGTTACAACACTCGTTGCAACGAATATCGCAACCCTGAAACCATATACATAATCTTTTATACGGACCTTCTGTTTCCGTACAACGGTTTATACTCGCAACGTTATACTTAATCATTGTCAAAATCAAATTCAAGCCCGTTTTTCGTTGTTTTTACTACGATTTTCGAGCCTTTCATCGACGGCAATTCTTCTTTGTTTTCAAACATAAACATAGCAAGTTCGTCAAGCAATTTATCATTGATGGCGTTAAGAATATCACGACCGCCTTTACTGCTGTCCGCTCCGCCGAGAACGTAATCTATAAATTTAAGTTCGTCTTCAAATTCAAGGTCGATACGATACTTTTCCGATATCGCTTTCTGGACCGGACGAAGTTTCGATTTCGCGATTTTTACGCTGAATTCTCTGTCTTTGATGAAGTTGAACGGCACGATATTGCTGTAACCGATACGACCGAGAATTTCGGGACGTTTGATTTCGTTATCGAAATAGTTTTTAACGATTTTTATAAACTCTTCAGCCACTTCTTCGTTTGAACCGTTCGAAGACACTTCTGACGCCCCGAGGTTAGACGTGAATATAATTACGCTTTCGCTGAAATAAACCGTTTCGCCTTTGCTGTCGGTAAGTCTGCCGTCTTCGAGAATTTGCAGAAAAATATCCAGAATTCTCGGATTCGGTTTTGCCGCTTTTTCGATTTCGTCGAATAGAATTATGCTGAACGGTTTTTCTTTTACGGCGTTAGTAAGTTGCCCGCCTTCTTCATAACCGACGTATCCCGGAGGCGCGCCGATAAGTTTCTGATCGCTGTTTTCCTGCGCATACTCCGACATATCGAAACGAATACAGGCTTGTTCGTCGCCGAATAAAAATTTTGCAAGCGCTTTGCTGAGTTCTGTTTTACCTACGCCGGTAGGTCCTACGAAAAACAGCACGCCTTTCGGGGCGGAACGGGAAGAAGATTTATGTACGCCTGTCAGTCCCATATAGGCTTTTACAACGACTTTTTCTATCTTTTCGATGGCTTCTTCTTGTCCGACTACGCGTTCGCCCAAAATCTTTTTGATGTTTTTAACCGACTTATAGTCGAGTTTTTCCCACGGATTATCCTTTTCACCGTACTTAAACAACAAATACAACTGCTCAAACGGCATTTTACCTTCTTTTCGCGAAAGTCTTGCCATCTGAACGATTTCGCGATTGGTAAAATCGTCAAGCATATCGACGTATTCATTAAACTTTTCGGACGTCAAAAGTGTTTCGCCGGGTTTAAGTTTTACGTCAAACCCGCTTTCGATCTTTTCCATCATTTTCGCACGCTCTTCGCGATCGGGCTTGGAGAGAGTAAGGCAAGCGACTTCGGGATTGCCCTGATAGAAAGAAATCGGGAACATCGCAAGTTTGCTTGTAATCAGGATAACGGTGCTTTCGTTGACTTCGGGAGACAAATACTCCGTCTTTTTATCCTTGATTGCTTTCCCGAGCATGGTGATAAGTTCTCTTTCGTCGGGAGGGAGTTGTCCGCCGCTTGAAAAGAGATAATCCGCCCAATTGAGAACAAACGCCGTCTTTCTGTTAGGCTTCTTCAGGTTTTTGAATACGATATTGAATATTTCGGCAAGTTCTTTGAATTGACCGCTACCGGTTTTTTCTTCGTCTTTCGGCGCTTCCTCTTCGTCGTCAAACGAATATGTATCGCCTTCGACTTCTACGTCGTCTATAACCGAAAGTCTCGATACGTCACCGTCGATGCCGTCGATACGATCCCAATACAAAACGTCGTCGTATTCCATACCTTTAAGCATATCCATAAGGTACTGTTTCAGATCGACGATTTGTTTTTTGTCATTCAGATACACGTCGCCGACGTTGCCGTCGATAATAACGCAACGTTTAATTCCAATTTCTCTTTTTAACCTGTTAAACGTCGTTTGCAAAGCCATATTTTCACCTCTTATTTGAATTTGTTTTTACCGCTTGGTACTTCATAGTGGAAATCTTATCGGGGTTGCTCCAAATTTCTTGCGTCTTTGTTATGTGCATACCGTAGACTTCCTCCAAGTCGTCAAGAAAGGGTTGAATATCTTTCTGACAAGCCTGTCCTTCATAACCGCGGAAATCGTAAATGAATCTACCGTCCAGAAACACTCTGAATTCCGCTTTTTCGCCACTTGCTTTCAGACCGACGAGAATTACCTCGTTGGTATCGCGTTTAATTTTGATATTTTTCTTATCAACGATAAAGCCTCTTTCGGATATCGCCGACATAATAATTTTCAACGATTTTTGACGAACTTTTTCGCCGACGATTTCTTCCGTCGCCGCCGACCTAATTTCCGAAAGCGATTTATTATCGGAAACGACTTCGTCGATTATGCTTTTTTCGACTTTAGCGGTTTCGAGTTCGCGACGAATCTTATCCCGTTCTTTCTCTATCCGCGATTCGTAACTTTCGTTTTTCAGATCGATACCGGCTTTCAGCAATGCGTCGCCGCTTAACGTATCGTCCTTTAAGTATGCAAGATAGGTAAACTGGCGCTCAACTTCGTCCGGAACGGAATCGAGGAGTTTCTGAATGTCCGCCGTAACCGTAACGACGCCGTTGGCTTTATTTCTTAACCTTCGCTCGTTATCCTCGATATTTTCCGCAAGCAAAGATTGTAATAATGCTCGCATCTCCACGATTCGTTTTGTTGCCGTTTCGTTGATTTGATTTTGCAGATCCTGCGCAATTTTTTCTACGTTATCCGATGGATTTAATCGCAGTCTGTCGCTATCTCCCGTGACGACACCTTTTTTCGCCACTTCTTTCGCTCTCATCCGCAAAGCGTTGATATTTTCGGCAAGCAAACTTCTCTCGGCTTCGATCGTTTGCTTTAATGCAACGACTTGGCTTTCCATTAAGGTTTTCGAGCCGCTTTCGATATCCGCAAGCATTTTATCGAGTTCCGCAATTTGTTTTTCGGCAACTTCGCAAATGCTTTCGCACCTGATGGCAATCGCCTTGTAATCGATTTGTACCTGATGACTCATTTTTGTTCTCCTTTTACGGCAAAGACCGTATCCCGCCAATTCTGAACCGTTTCTTTATTCACTTGTACTTGCGAGCGTTCGGGATGTTGGAATCCGTTGCGGCACATACGAAGTTTGTGTAAGACGACTTCCTGATTGCCGTCGATAATCCCTTTATTTTTCGCTTCGACAAGTAAATCGTGTGCGCTTGTCATAGAATCGGCGTTCAGAATCTCACGCAAATCGTATTGAAGTTTTACAAATAAATCGCATACGGCTTCTTTATATTTTCCGCGGTTGATGTTGTCGTCAATGTACTTCTTCGTAATTCTTTCGGGATGGGAAGCAGTGGTTCGTTCGATTGACAACGTTTCATGAATCGGTTCGTAGATCGCCATATATTTTTTTAACGAATAATACGGCTTCGGCGCATATTTTTCGTATTTTTGAACGGATTTGATTGCCGTTTTCAACGTTGCGTAAGTGTTGAAAAATTCCTCCTCGTTAAAGTCGTCTTTTATAGCGTATTCCGCAAGGCTTTCTATGCCGAGCATTTCATTCAGTTTACGTAAATTGTATCCGATGTTGTGAAATACGTTTCCGAGATCCGTATCGGAATAAATCTCTTCGCCCGATACTGCTTTTTCGGCAAAATTTTCTACAATGTTTACAACGCTTAAGACGCACTCGATTGTAAAACCGGCGCTAACAAGTGCCTCGTAAACAATTTCGTCGTCTTCGCTTGCAATCAGACTTGCCGCGAATTTTTGCACATAATCGAAATCGCTTAAACCTAGGACTTTTCGCAACGGGTTCAGAATCGTTGATTTGTAAATAACGTTATCGATTTTTATCTCGCTTACGCTATCGCCAAGCAGGGACGTTGCAACGGAATTAAAGTACTGTTGCCATTCAGCGTTTTTCGCAAACACGTCGTTAAGTTTCAGAAGAATTTCTATCTTTCCGTCCGTATTTTTTACAGACTCAAACTGCTTTTCGGTTGCGACGGCAAAATAAGAAGAATCTTTCAATGCGTTCACCGTAAACGTCACAACTTTTGCCACATCTTCGCCAAACGGCATTTGTATATACTTTTCAAAAATAGCCTTTACCGTTTCGCGATATAAAACTTCGTCTGCAATGTTTTCGGTGAGAAGTTGCATCTCAAACGTATCGCTTAGTTGCTCGCACGGCATTTTTACGTTCAATGCGGAATAGTAGCGAAGCGCAGATAAATCGAGCAGAGCGAATGCGGCATTTTTATCGACTTTATCCAAAAGCGTCCGTGAAAACGTTGTATCCGTTCTCAAAACGTTGTCCGTTCTGTCCGTTGCAAGACTACCGTCGTCAATGAAAATTTTGCAGGGGCGTTTTGCTTGTTTCGACACGTCGTTCGGAATATACGCTCCGACGATATCGCGTAGTTCAGACAGTTCGACGGTCGGCACGGCAACCGCATTCTTTAACACGTCGACAAACTTATACTTTTCTTTTGCCAAAAGGCATTTTGTCATAAACGGAGAGGAATACCATTTGTTGAAATATGCCGTTTCGTCCGATGTTTCAAATGAAAATTCAACTCCGTTTTTGTTTATTGTTACCTGCGTACCATCTTCTTTTCTGACCTGTTTTTCGTCTCCTTTTTCGGGAATTTCGACATTTACCACACGTTCTTCGGCTTTCAGACCGACCTTTGTCGGGTTAGCCTCGATATAATCTTTCAGTCCGCTGATATCAATCGTCTTGTCTAAAAAGGCTTCGATATCCTCGTAAAGCACGGACGAATCGAGAGACGTATAAGGGAGAGAAAACGACACATCGAACTTTCTTGTTACAGGACTATAAAAAATGTCTTTTGACTTAACTTTTTCTTCACCGGTCGGAATTGCCCCTTCACGGAACATTTTTTTGCCTTTTGCCGTAAGGGATACTTCGTTTACTTTGATTTCGGCAAAATATTTCGGGTTCATAAAGTGTTCCGCAGGGTATACGGACGATAAAATTTCCGTTCCGATTAGCCCTGATATTTCTTTGCCGAATATGTAATGCAAATCTCTCGGAATTCCGAATTTAAGCAATACGTCACATATTTTATCTCCCGAATTCGCCGTTTTTTCAATCACGTCAAGCAGTATAAAGGCAACGCCGGAAGCCTTTCGCACTTCGTTATACCTGACGTTGGTTTTATAGACGAGCAAAGGGAACGGAATCGCCGTTTTGAATTTTAACAATGCTTTTTCTTCCATATTACTCTCCTAAAACGTCTTTGGCGGTAAGTATTCTACCACGGAAATTGATTGTGTCGATAATTTCTCGATATACGGGATAGTTGACTTTATCCAGACTTTTGTTCCCTTCGAGATCGGGCAAATCGATCACGCCCGCTTCGGACAAGAACTTCTTTGAACCGACGATGATCAACAGTTTCCTTGCGCGGGATAAAGCCACGTTAATACGCTCGAACTTCTTGATAAATTCGGCGTCGTAACGATTTCCGCTCGGATTTCTTACCATCGAAACAATGATAATGTCTCGCTCATCGCCCTGAAATTCGTCAACCGTACTGATAACTAATCTTTCGTCCTGTTTGCCCGAGAAACCGTCAAATCGGTAACTTTTCCGCTTCTTTTTGATAAGTCCTGCCTGATCGCCGTATGTACAGATGATGCCTGCGCTCGGGCGTTCGTCGATTTTCTTTGCCGTATCGACAGTGATTCTGCGCTGTACGACAAGTTCTTTTGCCGACTTATCGAGTTCTTTCAGTAGCGTTATGGCAACCTGCGCTTCCTGTTCGTTTATCTTTGACGTACTGCCTTCAAATGCGCTGGACTCTTTTTGATCGCAATCGACGAAATAAATATGCCGTTTTGGATCGATTATCGTGTTTCCGCCGACTTTAACCATAAGTCCGTGTTCCTTTTCGTCGTCCTGTTGTTTTTTGCCGACAACCAGTCCTTTGCCGTTTCCGCCGTAGAAGTGGTTGAATACTTCCATAATGTGGCTGTGGCAACGGTATTGTTTGTTCAGCATAATACGGAAGTCGTCGGGGACTTTTTCATACAGCGTTTTGAAGAAACATTCTTCATACATTTTCGTGTATTCGTCGTTGATTTCTTTTGTTATTATTTCTTCGTTGAGTCCGTCAAAGTCGTCGCCTCTCATATGTCGCAAATCGTACATAGGCGGAAGTTGGCGGTGATCGCCGACGAGAATAACCGTTTTGCCGTACAAAATCGGAATCAGCAAATCGAGGAATGAGGACTTTGAAACTTCGTCCACGATAACCACGTCGATACCTTGCGTTCTGATATCCACCGAATCGATGCCGTATTTACCGAGTTCGGCAAGTTGGGACGGAGTAAATCTGTCGCGGCTCGTGCAAGTAATGCCGAAAACATTTGCGGAATTGTAAAGTTCTCTTGTGTATGCGGCTCTGTCTTCTTCCAAAATATCTTCCTGCGACAGATATTTCACGATGTCTTTATACATCGGAATTTTAACCTTATTCACGGCGGAAGAAGAATTATATTCGCTTTCGAGTTTTTTCCATTCGTCCTTAATGATATCGAACGCCGTTTCAAGATTATCGGCGTCGTATTCTTTGATAATGCCGAAATCACGGAAAAATCTTGTAATGCGTTGCTTTAATTTGGAATTAAGTTCTCCGTATTCCTCGATACCGGCATTTTTACCGAGTTCTTCATATTCGCGTTTTTTATCGCTTATCAGAATTTTGCGGTCGTTAAGATCATTTTCAATCGAAACTTCCTTATCTGCACAAATATCCATTGCCGATTCGATTGTATTTTTTTGCAAATCTACGATTTCGGCAAGTTTAGCCCTGAACTGCATGATTTCTTTCGGTAGTTGCTTCAGCAGTTCTTTCGAATGCGCCGCACCGGGAAGGAGAGCATATATTATGCTGTCGGAAATATCTAAATCGGCATTTTTTTCGTATTCCTTTATTTGTTTACCGACTGCAATCAGCTCGCTTTGATTCTTTTTATACTCTGAGTAATTGTCGTCGCCTTCTTCCGGAGCCTCGTCCGTTTCCGGATCGCGCAAAGCGCTCAACACGATTCTTAACTGTTTTTGCTTATTTTTCAGTTCGACAAGAGTATCTTCGCTCAAAAGGAGTGATAATTCTTCGTTGATCACTTGAATATCAACGCCGACCAGTTCGCCGACTTTATCAAGCGAAACGTCTTCAAGGCAAGAAAAACACTTCAAAAGATTCTCGACTTTATCCGCATAGTTTTTCAAGCATTCTTCGTCTGCGCCTTCACCGAAAAAGCGATAACTTTCCACATATTTGAGCGTTCGATTATAATGCTCGGTGGCTTCTTTGGCGGATAATAACCGCTCGCGCAGAGACTCCGATTCATCGTTCAGGCGGTTAATTTCAAGAAGCAGATCGTTTCTTTGCTTGTCAATCTTTGCGTTTTCGCGCTCCAATTTCAAAATGCAATCGTAATCACGGCGAAGCGACTTCATCGTATCGTCAAACTCGGATTTTGTTTCCTCAAAGTGGTCGAAGCGAGCGATTTGTTTTTCAAGATTGCCGCAAATATTCAGGTAGAAGTTATCTACGAGCTTTTCAGGACTGTAGTTCGTTTCTTTGCCGTTTTGCGACGGAATCAAACGAAGCGGTCTGATTTCCGGTATTTTCGGCAATCTGTCAAATACGTTGTCAATTGCCTTATGCGTTTCGGAAGAAATCAACACCTTTTTCCCGCGCTTTGTAAGTTGTGCGGTAATTTCGGCTATCACTTGCGTTTTTCCCGTTCCGGGAGGTCCTTGTAACAGGAAAATACTTTCGCTTTGAAGGGCACGCTTTACCGCAAGTTTTTGCCTGTCGTTCAAACTCTCAAGACACCACTCGGGATCTTTGCCTTCCGTCACGGTCGAATGCGCCAATGCTTCGGGCGAAAATAAATAAGTAGGCAAAAAAGGGTTTTTAACGTATCCGCCCAAGATAGAAGTCAATGCTTTTTCCTGTCTGTCTATCTTTGCCTTTTCGGCACGATTATCATAAGTCAGATATTTCGGTTCTAACGCATTGATCTGCTTTTTGATCTCCGCAACCTTATCCGTAGCGTCTTCCGGTCTGAAATATATGCGATAGCAACGTATGGTTTCATTCTCAATTTTTACATCTTTCGCGACATCGAATTGTCGCCTTAATTGATCTTGTGCGGCATTCTTGTTAGTGGTTACATCGGCTTTATATTGCGTTTCTAATTGAGATTTCTTTTGTTTTCTGTTCTCTTCGATTTCTTCCTGACACTTAATCGCCAGACTCTTTTGCTTTTTATCTGCAAGAGAAGTATTCCTGCGAGTATAAAAATCACGCAAAGACAGTTCTGCTTTGATTTTAGCCGCTCTTTCTGCATATTCGGCTTCAATTCCTATTTCACGGACACGCAATTCTTCAAGTCGTTCGTCTTTTTCTCTTTGAGACAACTTACCATGCTTGATTTTATCAATTTCCGCCTGAGCCGACTTGTGTTTTTGCTTTCTTTCGATTTCGATCGGAGCGAGCCGCTTATTCAGTTCATTTTGATATGCTTTTGCTATTTCTATGTCCGAATTATCCCGAACATCGGCATCGAGACGTTCTTCGAGATCTTTTGTATATTCTTCGAGAGACTCTTCATACTTTGCCGTAATGGCAGGGGTTATTTTCTCAATATAGCGGTTGAGTTCCGAGAGAATAATGCCGTTATATTTATTGTCGATAGCGGTATACGCCGCCGTCAGTTCTTTTTCGTATTTCTTTTCAAGCGCGATTAAATCCGGCTCGATATCAAGATACGTAAACAAATATCTTTCGCCGAGGAGATACGACTTTATGCTTCTGACGTTGCCTTTATCGTCCGATTTCGGCGGATACGGTGACAGCCCCATCGCATCGCGAGTATAACGATTCAATCCGACTTCGAATTTGGGCTTTCCTTTGCCGTTTCTTCCCACGGTTTCGGAAAGTACTTCTTTGCGATTCTTTTCTATAGCAACGCAAATAAGCGGAAAACCATCGGCTCCCGCAACCTCTTTCGATAATATTACCTGTTCGCCCTTACCGAAATCTTTTACTCCGTCCAAAAGTAATTCGGAGAACGTTTCTTCATTTCTACGATAGGTTTCTCTTGTAATCATGTATGCGTCGCACACAGAGACGTCCGTAATCGCTTCGCATCTTTCCGATTGTTTGCCTAAATAATATCTGCGAAAATCTAAGTATCTACGCCATTTTTCAAACGTCTGAATGACTTCGTGCGGTTTCTGAACAGGATATAAACATGTCGCAATTTCATTGACTACGTCATTAGTAAGTACGGAATCGTGTAAATCGCCGCCACCGTAATCGGGGATCGAAATAGTGCCACCGGAATTGCGGTTGTATACTTCTTTTTTTGTGAAAGCAGATAGAGCGTGGCAAAACAAGCGTTTTTCACCATATTTAATCGTGTGCCTGTCGATAAGATCGATACCTTTCACAGATATTTCCGTAACCGAGCCGAACGTGACATCGCCTATCACAATGAAGTCATAAGTATTCGGCAAAACATTTTTAGAAAACATATCTGCTTCCGGACGAATAACGATATTGCGCAAGATTTTGTTTCCACGCTTATTTTCATCCATGTGCCTGTCAAACGAAGGCAGGGAGATATTATAGAATTTTGGCAAACTTGTCGAAAAAACATATCCTACAAACTCTTGAAGCGATTCCGGAGCATATCCGCCGAGTTTTCTTTTTAACGACTCGTATTGATCATTCAAAGACTGTGTAAAAAAGTCGTTTCTTCCCCAAGCCTTATCACCTAAGCCTTTATCTAAATTATCGACGAAATTCAGATACAAGTAAGCCATGTCATTCTCCCTTCGTAAATTTACGATACTTATCGAATATGTCTATATAGTCCAAAAATTCCTTTATTTCGGCTGCCGAAGTTCCGTTTACGATTGCGGCAACTTTGTCTATAATAACGCTTTTTGTAAACGGATCGAGTCCGTTCAACGCTTGTCCTGCCGCAACCTGTTGCTTCAATGCCTCGTTTTCGCCTTGAAGCCGTTCCAATTCGCTTGTCAAATCTTCTATGGAGGATAGCGATTGTTTTTTACTTTGGATGCTTTCTTTTAGTATGCTTGATATGCGGTTGACATACTGCGCAAGAATATCCGGATCCGCTTCGTCAAGAACAAGTTCCAATTCTTCCTCACTCTCTTTACCAAACAGGTAAAAGATTTTGTACTGCTTGTCTTTGGGTATATCCGAAAAGTTTTCAAGGTTGCGATAGTTATAAATCGTCGCCTTGGATATTTCGAGATATTTGATCAAATCGGTAACCTTAATAGAGAATTTTGTAACCAGTCTCTCAAACAATTTCGTAGTCATAGCAAGCACCTTCTTATTAATTTGACATCATTATACCATAATAAAAACTAAAAGTCAATATGTTTTGTCTAAAATGGTCTAAATATATTTTCTGAATTTGTTTCAATGTTTTAGCACATTGTGATTTACAAGCAAAAACAATCAAATAAAAACTTTTTTGGACTTTTATTTTGGTAAAAATTCACCGTTAGAAAAAGAGTGCCGGATAATACTTGAACCGGAACCTCTTGTCTTTCTTTTTATATGTTACTTCTTTATCTTAAAAAATCGTATAAACTGGAAGAGATCCGAAAACTCGGACCTCTTCAACGAACTCGCTATTTGCTTATATTGTATTTAATTCTTCTTCTAAATTCCCCACGAATATTTAACTAAAGTTAGATAAATATTTCATTCTGTATCAAGTGTTGTGGTCTTTTTCAGACCACAACATTTGGTATGGAGTTTTACAATAAATACGACTAAGTAAGAAGGATAACGGAAAAATGTGGAATGGAAAGACAAAGGCGATTACTTTCAGCTTTGATGACGGTGTCAAGCAAGACAAGAGACTGATTGATATTCTTAATAAATACGGCTTGAAAGCGACGTTCAATCTAAATTCGTCTCATTTGGGACTTCCGGGCGACTTGTTGAGAAACGGTGTGTCGGTCAGACACGACAAGGTGCGCGCGTGCGAAGTTAAAGACGTCTATGCAGGACACGAGGTTGCAGTGCATACGCTGACGCATCCGAATTTAACGACGTTGGATGAAGAAACAATCGTGTATCAAGTAGAAAGCGATAGACAAAAATTGAGCGAGATAGTAAAGACGGAAGTGGTTGGAATGGCTTACCCTTGCGGCGGCGTGAACAATGACGACAGAGTTGCGGAAATCATAAAAAACCGTACGGGGGTGAAATATGCCCGCACTATAACGTCGGTAGAGAATTTTGACCTGCAAAAAAATTTATATCGGTTCAATCCTTCCGTTTATTATATAGAAGAAAATAAAATGTTTGAACTCGGCGAACGGTTTTTATCGTTAAAGTCCGATAAACCGCAATTGTTTTATATCTGGGGACATTCTTATGAGATGGACGCCGATTATATCAGTTGGGAAAGGTTTGAAGAGTTTTGTCAATTTGTTTCCGGGAAAGACGACGTGTTTTACGGCACAAACAAAGAAGTGTTTTTCAAATAATTTTTTATAAAAAGCAAATCGGATACGATCAACCGTTACGGCTTGGAGTTTATAAAGGGGTAAAAAATCATGTTAAAAAGATATTACGAAACGGATAAAACGGTAGGGGTAGAGCCGTCGCGCGCGTATTACGTGCCTTTTGAAAAGGATGCAGAACAATCGTACGACAGAGAGAAAAGCAAACGTTTTTTCTCTTTAAACGGCACGTGGAAAATCACGGCGTACGAAAGCGTAACGGCGGCAGACAGATTCTGGACGAAGGACGGGGAGAAGGATATTCCCGTTCCGTCCTGCGTGCAGTATTACGGGTACGATTCTTTTCAGTATACGAACGTTCGTTATCCCTTCCCGTTTGACCCGCCGCATATTCCTGAGAAAAATCCCGCTTATCATTATTCGCGCAAATTTACGTGGAAGAAAGACGGCGAAAAGGCGTATCTCGTATTCGAGGGCGTGGATTCCTGTTTCTATTTGTACGTAAACGGGCAGTTTGTCGGGTTTTCGCAAATATCGCACAGGATTTCCGAGTTCGATATCACGAAATACGTAATAGACGGCGAAAATAAAATTGACGTGCTGGTTCTGAAATGGTGTTTCGGCAGTTATCTGGAAGATCAGGACAAATGGCGTTTTACGGGGATTTTCCGTGACGTCTATCTTCTGAAACGCCCGAAACGGCATATCAAAGATTTTGCGATTCAGACGGATATAAAAGGCAAAAACGGTATCGTGACGTTTGAAAACAGGAGCAACGTAAGTGCGCTCATATTTTTCAACGGGCAAAAGAAAAAGATACTCGGCGGCGAACGTTATTCGTTTACGGTAAGAAATGCACGGTTTTGGAGTGCGGAAACACCCTATCTTTACGATTTACAGATTGAAAGCGGCGCAGAGAGGATTTTTATACGGGTAGGAATCAGAACGAGCGAAGTAAAGAACGGGATATATCTGTTCAACGGCAAGCCGATCAAATTCTACGGTGTGAATCGGCACGATTTTCACCCCGAAAAGGGCGCGGCGGTATCCAAAGAAGATATGAGAAACGACGTGCTACTGATGAAGGAATTGAATGTAAACGCCGTGCGGACTTCGCATTATCCGTCGTCACCGCTTTTTTACGAGCTTTGCGACGAATACGGATTGTACGTAATGAGCGAATCGGACGTGGAGAGTCACGGTAGCACGGATTGCGGAGATAAACTGAGTTATGAGGTCGGTATGGCGAAAATGGCGGAGGATCGCCGCTTTGCGAAATCCGTAATCGATCGTCAGCGTTGCAACGTGGAAGAGCATAAAAATTACGCTTGCGTAGTGATATGGTCGCTCGGGAACGAATCGGGCTGGGGCGTAAATTTTATCGACGCGATCCCGTTTGTGAAATCGTTGGATACCCGTCCCGTACATTACGAAAGTTTAAGTTGTCGGGACGTTTCCGTTCACGATGACGAGGCGTATTATACCGCACCGCTCGATATGGTGAGTCGAATGTATGCCGATATTCCCTGGATGAAGAGCTATTTGCAAGACGTTCGGGAAAGACGTCCGCTCGTATTGTGCGAATATGCGCACGCTATGGGCAACGGACCGGGGAGCTTCACCGATTATTGGCAGCTTATGGAGAGTTCCAGACGGTTTATGGGCGGTTTCGTATGGGAATGGGCGGATCACGGCGTGCGGTATCAAGGAAAGGGCTTGCGTTACGGCGGCGATTTCGGGGAATACGAACACGACGGAAATTTCTGTATCGACGGGATCGTATCAGCCGACAGAAAAATCAAGGCGGGAACGCTTTCGATGAAAAAGGCGTATCAGCCGTTGCAATTCGTCAAAACGGACAATACGCTCAAAATCAAGAATAAAAACTTCTTCGCAAACGAAACGGGCACGCTCGTGATTAAGGACAAGACGGGCGAGCAGACGACGGAAATTTCGATAGAACCGAGAAAAACGCTCGCAATCGCCTGCGAAAACGACGATTTTACCGTACAATATTTCAAAGACGGAAAGGAATACGCAAGAGGGAAATTCGGAAAAGCAGTATGTGAGCGTACGGAATTGACCGAAACGCAAGCGGTAGTACAAGAAGTCGGAAACAAGCTTTACGTAGGCACGGACGATATAAATTACGTGATAGATACCGATTCGGGCGAGATCGAGTCCGTTTGCTTTGACGGCGAGAAGATAGACGGGATTCAATGGAATTTGTGGCGCGCGCCGACGGATAACGACAGAAATCAGAAAAACCGTTGGAATGATAAATTTTTACATTACGTTCAGCCGAGCGTTAAGAATTATAAAGTCAGCGGGAATGAAATCGTATTTTCCGTTTGCCTTGGAAGCGTTTCCAAGCGTCCGCTTATTCAAGCAACGCTATCGTATACGTTCCGTAAGGAGGGCGTGCAAATCGGAGTGCGGTACGAAGTGCAACAAACGCATTATTTCGATTATCTGCCGAGAATCGGCTTTGTATTAAAGGCGGATAAGAAGTACGACAAAGTGAAATATCTGGCGTACGGACCGTATGAAACGTATGCGGACAGCTACGATTTTGCGTTCAAGGGCGAATATGAGAGTAGCGTGAACGAGCAGTATCATCATTACGTCAAACCGCAGGAAAGCGGAAGTCATTACGGAGCGGAGTACGCGGAAATTACCGACGGAAAGCATATAATCCGCGCGGAGGGAATGCAATCGTTTTCGGCGTTGCCGTATTCAGCGGAAACGTTGGAAAATACGGCGCACGACGACGAATTGCCCGAAACGGACGGCACGTATTTTTGCATGGATATCGCGACGAGCGGTTTAGGTTCGAATTCCTGCGGACCGATTCCGTTGGAAAAGTATCGCGTGAAGAAGAGAGGTAACGGAACAATCACGCTTTTATTCCGTTAACAAATTTCTGTAAAAGCGAAATATTTAAATCAATATTAACAAGTAAAATGACGGGAAAGATATGAAATATGAAGAAAGGATTTACTCTTTCGGAAGATAAGTACAATATTGAAATGCAATCATTTAAGACGAACAAGAGAAAAATGTGTTGGGAGAAAATGTATATTACGTTGCTTGTTAAGAGTGTCGAATACAATTTAATATAAGGTAAAGAAAAATAAGAATAGACATATAGCACTTATCGAACGAGAGTATATCTCGCGAGATAGGTGCTTTTTGTTTTGCCGTAAGGACAAAAAACGTGGGCAAGCGCGTTCTCGTTCTCCACCTTCTTAAAATTCAATAAAAAATTTTAAGGAGGAGGGTATGAAAAATAATTCAAAAAATAAAAAATATTTTTTAAAACCTGAAAATAGGCTTCAAGTTTTAGTGTTAGAATATCGCCACAAAGACGAAAAGGAGGTAAGAATATGCAAAATACGGCAGAACGTAGGCAGATGATTTTGGCTATTTTATGTGAACGCCGTACTGAATTGGCTGAAAATTTGGCGATAGAGTTCGGTGTAACGACAAGAACGATTTATCACGACATCGAAATACTTGCATATTCTTATCCGATTATAACATTACAAGGCAAAGGTGGCGGTATTCGCATAATGGACGGGTTTAGACTTGGAATGAAATATTTAACGGACAAGCAGTACACGGTATTAAAAGAAATATCCGAAGAACTATCGGGCGAGAAAAAAGTGGTCGTGTTAGAAATAATAAGAACTTTTGCTTATCCGATAGGAGAGAAGAATGGAAAAAAGCGTACATAATTTCCCAAACGCCAAA
>ERZ779877.1976-NODE-1976-length-15931-cov-45.162132_pt1 | contig 15931 bp, 33 predicted proteins | sample MGYA00511556_ERZ779877 | MGnify/ENA primary metagenome ERZ779877 (study PRJEB29588, sample SAMEA2159338) | human gut metagenome | biome: human gut; feature: human-associated habitat; material: faeces | place: Denmark | collected 2008/2010 ...
TATAATATATATATAAATTATACTAATTATTATATAAAAAGTTATAAAAATAAAAAAGAGAATTAGATTTTTGATTCTCTAATTCTCTTTTTAAATTATTATGTTGCTATCTATAATTTATATACACCTAAATGATTAGAACTTTCAGTATTACTGAAATTAACAATATTTCCTGACATATACTAATAATAATTTCTATTGATTTTAGCGTACACATATAGATTCATATCAATTGTTGCTGACATACTTGTTAATACACCTGTTCCTACTCCTGATTCTTCAAAATGATGTATCTACATCGTGTTATAAATATTAGCTAATTTTAAATTCTTATATTTATCCTATGTTACTAAATAATCATGTCCAGATAAATGTGTTAACCTACCTGTTGATAATAATGTACCTATGTCAGTACCCTCCCTAACTTTTTTATCTTCTGTATACATTAGTATATAGTCAGAAATAAATGTCTAATATCCTTCTTGATACTAGATATAGGTTTCATATGGATTAACAGGAATTTTGCTTGATGATCTTGTATTAAATAAAGCAAATCTAGTATCATTACTAATTGATAATGCATCCAGTTTACAAACATATATTGTTGTTATTATTGTACCAGATTTATCATATGTCTAATTAATTTTAAATATTGGTGTATTCTTATAGCTAAATGTAATTAATCTATCCTATGTACATTTATTTAAACTATATTTAATTGGAGCTCCTGTATTATCATTCTGTATTAAATAAGCTTTTGCAGAGCAACCGTCAGTATCAGAGTCTAATGTAGTTACCTATGTAGTTATAACAGACGATAATTTATTTGTAAATATTTTATTTGTATCTTCATATCCAAGATAAATCTATTTTTTTGTGCCATCAGTATAAAATAAATCATAAACATAATCTTTGTGTATACCACCCTCACTCCAAAATGTTATTTCAAGTACACATAAACTACTATCTGTTATAGCATCATTATGCTTTTTTATAGTAAATGTTGCAGGACAATTACTAAGTTTTGTATAATTACCATTGTCATAATAAAGCATTATAGGTTTTAATTTTTCTAATTTTTCTAATTTGTTCTATATAACATTCATTTGTATATTATGTGATATAGCAACGTTTTTAATATTAAATGTTATTGTTGTATTTCTTTCTTGTCCTGTATTATTTTCTTCACATGATATGACTGGTACAATTATTTTAGAATTATCAGTGAAATTATCAGAATTTAATGGTAACTTCAATTGATCTGCTACTTCTAATGGACTTTTAAATATAACACTACACCAATCCTAATTATTAGTAAATGAAACACTTAAATTAGTCGAACTATAACTAACTGGTATATTTTTATCTGTTTCTGTAACAGCAATTACATAATTTGCATCACAATAACTCACTTCACTACCATCAAGATTAATAGTAGGTATATTAGATTCATAATCTGAATTTATAACCGCTTTATATGTTATGTCTTCATCTTCTTCAAGCAAAACTGGTTCTTCATCTGTAATTGTACCATCACCTAATATTAATAATATAGGTGTTAAAGTTCCTGTTGTCTATGATGTTTCAGTACCATAAACTATTGTAGTTGATGGTGTAATGAAACCTCCACAACCTCCACCAGTAACTTCCTATAAATCATCTTTATTAAATTTATTATTTGTTGTTGCATTTCCACCAATAGTAGACTATGATGTACTCATATCAGTATTATATGTATTATCATTATTAATAAGATTACTTTCTTCCATAAATTAAAATATTCGTATATGATATTTCATTATTTATTTTAAACAATAAAGGGATGTAGAATTTGACAATAATCTACATCCCTTTATTTTTCTCACTTCATATTCAATATATCTAAAATATGTTCTGTTATAATGTCCGTTGCCTCTGTGGTTTTAACAGTGGTATATTCAATATTATGTTTTTCCAAAATATCTTTCAATTTTTGATCTGCTTCTTTTGCCTATTCAAGTGTATGAATTCTTCCATTCTGATTATATTCAGTGTCTCTATCAATAAAATATGTAATGTTATGAAATGTATTAAATTGCTCTATTACAAAATCTTCAAAATATTTACTTTTAAATTTAGAATAATAAATTGATAAAATTAATGGACTATCTGATATAACCACCTATACTTTATGATTCAATCTCCATACACGATGATATTGTTTTCCAAACATATAAATCTAATCATCCATTGTTGAATAACTTCCTTCCCAAACTCTGTCTTTTGCATATTCCAATGACTGCTCACAATCAACTCCTTTCATTTTTAATTTGTAAAAAATTCCACTTGCAATAGTTGATTTTCCTGCACATGCACCAGCAATCAGATTAATAATAATTGTGTCGTCGTACTACATATTTTATTTTTTTATATATTTTTCAATAAACATTTTATCATTAGTTAAAAAATATGTTGATGTGGATGCATCTGATAATAATGCTTTAAAAAAATAAAAAGTATCAAATTTTATACATTTTACTTCTGTAATATCATACATTATTTTTATGTGTGATATGTTAATTAAATCATTTGCACCATTACATAACAAATTACGTATATCAGTCATTACAATTGAATTATCTACATATTGCTCTAATTCCTTATAATTGTATAATGCATCAATAGATAAATCATTTTTATCTAACAATGATAATAAATCTTTTACATTTCCTGATATACCCTTAACTCTGATTAATATATTATCTGTATCCTTCTTTTTAAATTTTATCATTTTGCAAACATTTTAATAACAGGTTCAAAAATCTCTACTACTTTATCCCAGTTTACATATGGTCTTCTTGATTTTCCATATACTAAAGGACATCCAACATTTCTGTCATCAATAGAAAATGGTGCATATGCTTTAGGTGAATCTGTCCATTTTTCTTGTTCTGGATCTTTACTGATACCATATAATTTAATTCCTTTTTCTTTACACCATGCAACAGCTTCATCCAATGAATCGCCGCTTCTCATAGTATCAAGAATAATTCCTACATTATATTCATCAACCCATCTCTTCAATGTTTCAACACAACCTTCTACTTCTTCACCAATATCAGGATATTCATGTTGAACCATTGTTCCATCAAAATCAACACATACAGTAATAGATGGTTTAATTTTCATCATCCCGTCATCTTTCAATCCTGTTTCGTGAAAAGCACCTATATTATCTTGAATTTCCTGCATTTCTCTTTTAATATCTTTAAAAATTTCAGTCATTAAATAATAACATTTTATTTTTATATTTTATATAAAAAAATAAGGAAATAGTTTATTACCATTTCCTTATTGGACAGCCGTCTATGCTAATTCCCTCTTTATCTAACAAAAAGTCCACTCTAGTTTTTGCTTTAAGAATACATCCACATTTATCACATATACCATGATTATAATGTTCACATTTTTTACATATAATCATTCTCTTTTTAGAAAGCCGAGATTCCTTAAATGTTATAATATCAAATAACCATTTTAAATAGCCTTCTATAATATATAATATATGCTGTAAAAACATAATTACAAAAGATAATATATTATTCATCAGTATGTATTCTTTTTTATATTTATTATTTAGAATATTTTGGTAATATAATCTCTTGCCAAATCTTTTAATGTATTAATCATTTTTATTTTTCCATTTTTATCTATACTGTCAAAATTACAATTAAATTTATTAACATCATATTCGAAATCAGACGAATATGCAAATTCGTTCAACCCTAAATTTGTTAACAAATATAGACGTGCAACAAATCGTGTTGATTCAAATTTTATAACAATTTTTATTTTCTTCCCTTTGTACTTTACAAATTCACTGTAATAATCTGTATATTTACGACTTTTTGTTAAAATATGTAATCTATTAATCATAATTTTATATTATTATCATTGTCATTATAATTATCTTTATCTTTCTTCAACCGTTTATTACGTAATAATTCTTCATATCTTATATCTTCATCTATAGCATTAATAAGACTATCTATTATACGTCGTGGTATTGAGAACAACAAAAAACATGCTGCCATTAATGGCCAAAAAATAATACTCATTACAATTGTTGAATATTCATCACCTTGACATACTGATTGCTTATACTCTTTTCGAACATCTAAAAAATCGTATTTATAACCAATTCCGAATATTGTAATACCAAAAGCAATATAAAATGCTATAAACATAATAATGTAAAATACTGTCATAATCATTAAAATTAAAAATTAAAATTTAGAAAAGAAATAATAAAAAGTTTATTTAAATCATATAAATTTCTTTATTTATCAAATAAATGCTAAAAATGATTATTACATATTTTCAAAGTAAAAACTTTTATGTATCTTTGTAATATCAGTTTTAAACATAAATATTAATTTTTAAATAAAAAGAATTATGCCAAGTTATAAGAATGGTAATTACATTGTAACGATTTTAAGTGACGGAACAAAGATACGTAGAACAGAGGATAATGAGTTCATTCCCGAATTTAATGAGTCATGTGATTGTAAATTAACAGATAAATGTAGAGAGTTATGTAATTTTTGTTATGAGGGTTGTACACCAGAAGGGAAACACGGTGATTTGTTTTCATATCCTTTTATTAATACTCTTCATCCGTATACAGAGATTGCTCTTAATGGTAATGATCTAGATCATCCTGATCTTGTTGCATTCCTTGAATTTTTGAAAAAGAAAAAGGTTTATGCAAACATTACAGTTAATCAGAATCAATTTTTGAGAAACTATGATAAATTGAAAACATGGTCAGAACATAAGTATGTTTATGGTATTGGTGTTTCTTTGATTCATCCTACAGATGAACTTATTGAAAAGATGAATAGTATTCCTAATACTGTTCTGCATACTATTGTTGGAATTCTAAAAGAATCTGATATTCAAAAACTTCGTGATCATGATTTGAAGGTATTACTCCTTGGATATAAGGATTTGCAGCGTGGTATTAATTACCATAAGCAACATGATGAATTCATTAAGAATAATACAAAATATCTTTTTGATAATCTTGATGAAATTAAGACATATTTCAAGGTTTTGAGTTTTGATAATCTTGCGATTGAACAGCTTAAAGTACAGCGTATTCTTTCATCAGAGGAATGGGATGAATTCTATATGGGTGATGACGGAGGTTATACATTCTATATTGATATGGTAAAGGGTGAATTTGCAAAGAATTCAATTTCAAAAGAGCGATTCCCTATTGGTGATAAAACAATGGATGAAATGTTTCATTTTATTCAAAACAAATATAATAAAAAGTGATATAATATATTATGAAAGTACAAATTAGACGAGGTGTATTTGAAACAAATTCAAGTTCTGTACATACATTAACTATATGTTTGGAACCAGTGAATATTGAAAAATATGCAGGTATGACATTTAAACTTGGTATACCATGGGATAAACGTCAAACAAATGATAAACTTCAGGAACGTCTTGATTCATTGTTTAATTACATGACAATGAATGATTCTTTAACAAATTTCATTTATTGCAAAAACCGTATTAATAAGGTAATTTCAAAATATGAAATTAAGTTTGATTACCTTATTGATGAAAATGGTGAATATGAATCAAGCGGTTGGGGTGAAGATGTATTAGATAATATTTTCAATAATAATGTTGATGATGAAACATTTGAAAAATATCTGTTAGGATATATTTTTAACAATAAATCGTCATGTCAATGTTTTGATAATAATTATTTTAGCAGTGATAATGATCTTCCACAAGGTTCTAAATATAAAAATTTTTATGAATATTGTTAAATATGAAAATACAAATTAGAAGAGGAGTATTTGAAACTAACTCAAGTTCTACCCATAGTTTGCAAATTACTAAAGGTTCTATAGATTCAGTTAGAGATAATATATTCAAAGCTATTATAGAGCAATATAAGGAAAACATTGATAATAATATGTTTAATCCTTTACTTTGTATTGATAAAGAAAATAAAACATTTACACTTACAGGCATATATTTTGAAAATGGCGATGAATGTGGAAATGTTTATTATATTATCTCAAACTGGATTGCAAAACTTCAGTATATTGCAATGGCATTAAATGAAAATGCATATTATATAGAAGATTATAATAGAAATGCATATGGTTCAACTTATTTTGAAAATGAATATCATGATACATTGCTAACGGATACTAAAGTATATGCAAGATTTGTTGAGCGAATTAAAGAATATACAAAAAGTAAAGGTTATGATATTGTACATGTAATCAATAATCTTGAACATGGTGTATATACAGAAACAATAGAAAATACAGATACCCATGTAAAATATTTTTCTGAGCATGGTAATAATAAATGGATTACAGTAGATGAGTTTGATAAATTCTTTGATGATGTAATGAAAGATGAAAATATTATTACATTTCAAGATATTGCATATGCACCTTATAATAAGCCAAAAATTTATATTTTGTAATATATGAAAATTCAGATTAGAGAAGGTGTATTTGAAACGAATTCAAGTTCTACACATTCATTAGCATTATTTAATGGTAGTGATTGGCAAGCATTTAAAGAAGGAAAAATGGTTATTGAAAATGGACCATCAGCAGACAAACTTATTAATGTAAAAGATGTTCCAAAAGATCAATTAATTTATGATCCTAATAATGTAGATGAAGATATTTGGTTCGATGAATATGATTATATTCCTTATGAAGTATGGAAGGATATTTATAATTATGCGGATGAAGGTTGGGATACTATTACAGAAGTTGTAAAAGACTCTAATGGTGTTGATTCTACTATCGTTGTTTCTACATATCAACCATGTTAATCTATTAATTTTAAAAAATAAAGTAAATGAAAGTACAAATTAGACAAGGTGTATTTGAAACAAATTCAAGTTCTACACATGCAATTTCTATTATTAAGAAATCAAACATTACTGAATATCCAGATGAAGTAAAATTTGATAAAGGTGATTTTGGATGGGATTTTGAAATCTATTTCAATACATCAGATAAAGCATCATATCTATGGGAAGCTATTATTGGATATTATTGGAAAAATATCGATAAAGTTAAAGAATGTATGCAAGCAATTAAAGAAACACTTGCAAAATATGGAATTAAAGCCGTATTTGTTTATGATGATATTTCTATGCATACATATACATATGATAATGGTGACACAGATACTTACATAGTATGTAAGAATGCTGATGGTGAAAAAGATGATGGTTATATTGACCATACAGAAGACCTTGGTGATTTTATTGAGTCAACAGTATTTAATGAAAAAATACTTTTGAATTATTTGTTTGATTATAATAGTTATGTATCAACAGGTAATGATAATGTTGATGAAGAAGTAGAAACACCAGATTTTGGTTCTTCTTGGGATTTTGATAAAGGTAATTAAAAATTAAGATAAATTTAATAAAATGAAAGTATAGGTAAGACAAGGTGTATTTGAAACCAATTCAAGTTCTGTCCATACACTTACTATGTGTTCTGATTCAGAATATAAGAAGTGGGAAAATGGTGAACTTCTATATGGCAAATATAGTGAGGTTTTCATTACAAAAGAAGAGTATGAAGCAAATCAAGAGAAATATGATTCAGATGATGATTATAAATCATATGATGATTATTTTAATGATTATGATATGGAAACATATGATGAATCATATAAAACACCAGGAGGTGAAATTGTTCATGCATTTGGACGATATGGTTATGATAGTTAATTAAATAAAATGAGATATAACCACCGCATGTTATATCTCATTTTTTATACCATATTCACTCTGTATTGACTTATAATTAATAATATATAGAAATACTAAGCTAACTATATATTAAGCAAAATATGAGTAAATAAATATAAAAATAAATTATATATCAATTTATGGATAAAAAGAAACTTTATAAAAATATTATAACTTCCATTGCAAAATCTGTTAAAACAAAAATTAATGAAAGTTATAGTAGTAGTTCAGATTCTTACTCTGAAACAATAGATACAGAAGGTGAAAAATTAACAGTGGTTATTGGTGATCCTTGTTATGTTTTAGATAAAGATATTTATGAAAATTGTTGGGGACCTGATTATGAAGATGGTATAATTACAGATGATAATAATATTATCGGTTTTGTTCATGGAACTGCATTTGGTGATGGTTCATATGATTCAATGTCTGGTAAAACATATGGAGTAGATGCAGGTGCTTTAGGTATCTTTGATTCTTCATATTGTAAAGATCTTAATGAACTTAGAAATGATGATGATGTAAAAGTTATTGATGTAGATGATGCAGATTCACACACTATAAAGTTATCATATGAAGATGGAACATTCACATTTTATATTGATAATGATAATGTAGAGGAAATATATACAGGAGATCCTCAAGAAGATGAGGAATATGATGAGGAATCAGATTCTGATGATTATTTTTATGATGAAAATGATGATGAAGATTTATATTAATATATAAAAAGGACTAAGATTTATTTCTTAGTCCTTTTTTCTACTTCTTTTATAAAATCACAATATTTGTATAATTTATTACATACGCAATCATCTGACATCATATAATTACTACATGATTCACATGGTGATTTATACATTTCTTTTAATAATTCTTTCTTAATAATATTTTTCCCATATTCAACACCACGCCTAAAAATAAGTTCGTACTTATTTTTCTCTAATTGTGATAAATTAGGAAAGTGTTCATCTAATTCTTTATCTATTGCTTCTTCATCAGCAGATTTTTCATCTTTAACTCTTGTTATATTAAAATGAACTTTACCTACTTCATTTTCTGTTGGTCTAGAAGAACCTGTAAATGATATATTATATTCTCTCTGATATTCTGGATCCCATACAACTAATTTTGCATTATCCCATTCATTATCATTATATATCATTGCAATATCCTTCAATTCATGCATACTTGGATATTTATATATCATATATTCAACTACTTATTTTTCTTTTAATTTTTTTCTAATTAACTTATGTATTTCACTAGTAATAGAAATTATTTGTTCATTAGAAAACTTATATGTTTTTTGAAGATAATTACCAAAATCTTTAAATTCTTTTGGTTCTTCTAATATATTCATATCTACTATCATAACTTTATTTCTTTTTCTTCTAATGCTCTATTATATAGATATAAAGATTCATACATATCTTTATAATAAGTACGTTTTACTATTACTGATACATAATAAATTGTATGTGTTTCTTGATAACCATATATATATATGGAATTACATCCGCATATACAATTTCATTTAAATATTTTCCATTATTATCATTATTGGACATTATTTTTTGAATAACATTTGTTAGATGTTTAACTCCATCGTTATGTGAATACGAGTGTCCTGTAATATATGTTAAATATCGAATTTCAGTTTCTCTTTCAACATTTTTATTTTTAAACTTTATCATATATAATTTGTATTTAAATAATTATAAAATGTTTATATAAAAAGAAAAGGTTTAAAGAATATTCGCTAACATTCTTTAAACCTTTGTAAAATACAGTAGGAAATATTTAATCTACATCAATATAGAAATCTCTATTACAAGTAACACAATGTGCATGTTCTTGATACTTCATATTATCATAACCGCAATCAAGAACTTCTGATGAACCACATATAGGACATGGTTCTAAAATATAATTAACTTTTGATTTTGCATTGTTAATTATAATAATTCCTACTGTAATAATAACTGTAAGAAGTGTTATTTGTATCTTGAGTTTCTTATCCATATCTTTATTGTTTTATTATTTAACAATACAAAGATACACATTATTCTTTAAATAAAAAAAATTATTCAAAGGTTTTTTTAAATATATCATAATTTATACCTCCAGGTATAGCGAATATTACTTTTTTAAAATGATAGTAATTAGTAGAATAAAGTAAATCTTTAAATGTTGAAGCTACAAATTCTGGATCATTTTTAAAAACTCCACATCCAAATGCACCTAAAATTAATTCAGTTTCATTATTCTTTTCAGCAATATCGAGAATAAATTTTATTCTATTTCTAATTGTATCATATGCTTTGTATTTAGGTCCTTTAAATATACTCAAATTAGGTGCAGCACATGTTATAACATTAACAACTGCTTTACTATTACTAAATACAATACTTGGTGAATAAATTGCGGCATTTCTATATAATCCACCATTAGTATTATTTTTATTACCTTCATAGTAAGACTCAAATTTTTCAGATGAAATAACATTAAATAATGTACTATCATGACAAATAGATTCTTCTTGAGCAATAGCACCATTTATAAATCCTCCACCAGGTTTTTTATAACTTGCAAAATTTAAAACACAAAGTTTTTCATCATGCTTATATTTAGATACTGCATCTGTTGTTGTCATGTTTTCAACAACAACAATTACATTATTGTTGTATATATTATCATCTGTATATATAATAGAATTAGTTATAGAAGCATTAATCATTATAGAATATTCCTTATTCATCTGTTCTGTATGATTAATAGCTTTTTCTTTTCTTGCACTTTTATTATCCATATTAATAAATTATTAGAATGGTTAATAGATTTTTGATTTAATCTATTAACCATTTTATTTTTTTACATATTAATATCAATACCACACATCTGAATAACTGCATTAAGTTCTTCTACTGTATCTGCATAACTTACAGATGCACGTTTAATAATTGCACCAGTTTCATTACATCTCCAACAATTAATATTAAATGCAAGTTTATTACTTAATGGAAGGTATTCCTGTTTTACACTAACTCTCCACTCTGGATTCTTATTATTTGTTTTATAAAAACGACATAAAACTCTATCAGGATGATTAGTTTCATATCCATGTTCCAACAGATATTCTTTTGTAAGTTCCATAATATCTTTACTTTATTTTAAATGTTAAAATTTTTCTAATAACTTTAAATACATACTTTAATCCAAACATCCATACAATTAACATCCATATTGCAGTTATAAATTCTGCAATAAATCCATATAATACTACGATTAATTTAAGTAAATAATCTCTTATCTTACATGCTTTCTCATAATCTTTACAACTTCTGCTGTCTGCATAATCATCAGGATTAAAATAGTTCATAAGTATTACCCAGTTAAATATTGGTAATAATGTACATACAGTTAATGCAGGAATTCCATCAAATTCTACAGCATTTACATAATCATTAAGAGATGCACCTTTCTTTAATTCAAGATATGGAATAATATAATATATATAAAATACAAGAAATGCTGGAATTAAATGTATGAATATTAAAAAATTTACAAATATACTCATAATTTTAATTACTAAAATAAATTAATTCATAATGTACATCCGGCCAATATTCTTTCCTAAATGCAATACGTTTCTTAAACTCATTATATGGTAAATCTTCAAATCTTGTACAATGATCTTTAATATAAGTATTTCCATCAGCAGATTTTACATCTATATGCATATGTGATGATCCTTCACCACCTTCATCTTGCATTTTTTCACGCGTAATTATTGCTTTTATATATTCAAATTTATGTACTTCTTTTACTACAGAATCAGTTTGAAAGAAATTATAATAAACATATGTTTCCATATTTTTATTTGTTGCAATTTGTTCATCTGTACAAAACCATGTATTCGGTTTATCAATAATATTATATGTAATCTTAAATGATGCAATACACATAAATAATATGACTAACTTCAAAAACCATGTTGAATGTCCTTCATCTCTTCTAGTACCATGTAAAGTATTAAGTGACAATATTATTACTGATGTTATACCGAATGACAATATAAACAAAATTAAAGAAAAAATATATGCTCCAATCATAATACACTTATTTTTTTCATAGAAATATCATGTCCAATAGGTACATACTTCTCTTCATATTCACGAAGAGCATCATAATATTTCTTTCTAATTAACTTAGTAAAATTATTTCTTGCAATAATAAAATCTCTATCTCTATTATCAGAAATAAAATACATTGTAGGAATTCGACCATATATAAGTGGTCTCTTATATGAATTTACCTTATTAAATCTCTTAGGTATACATACAGCTAAACGATATACTGCTTGTTTTCCGGTAGGGCAAGGTACATCATTAAGATTATCATAAAGTTTAATGGTATCTTTTATCTTTCTTGCTATTGATCTACCAGTACAATATCTTTTCTGAATTTCTGGAGCTTTAGTAGAATTACCAAATAAATCTTGCTCAATAGTTTTATATATACTTGTACTATTAATTAAATCAATATCTTTAATGGTAATATCCTGTATTTTTTTATCAAAAAAAGATGTTCGTTTCTTATTATTATCAAAGTCTTGGGATGTCTTTGCAACCTGAGCATACAAAAGTAAATCATCTAATGACAATTCTTTTGTAATCTTCTCACGAAATACGGAACATGCATTATCAATAATATCCTCAACATACTTTTGAATCTTATTAATATCATCCAAATATCCAGCAGTATTATTCGTAATAATTTTATGTGCCCATTGAATATTTTCAAGACTAATATCCATTTTCTTAATAGCATCACTAACAAATGGATATAATTCCTTTGTTTGTACTTCTTTTTCTTTCATATTTAATTATAAATTAGTAATCTTATGCAATATCTACTTATTATAGTATAAAATATAGTAAATGTTTATTTTTCTTCAAACCAATGTTGATAACTTGCAATCGAAGAAGCGAGTCTACTGGCATCATTCAAAATGCCGATAATAGCTACTTTTTCTGCTTTTGGCAGATTATCAAAATGATTCTTAAAATCACCTTCTTGCGGTTCATAAACAATATTCCAGAGTTTATCTCTGATTTCATCTGTTATATCAACAAGTTCACAAATCTTATCGTATCTTTCTTTCTGTGTCATAATTTTTTTATTATTCTAACATTATTAATTAACGGTTCACCATCAGTACCAGTTTCATCTAATAAATCACCGGTTACTAGATATTTGTTACCTGTAAAATATCCTATATGATATATAAAATCATTAAATGCTTTTTCATTTGTCGGAAATGGAATAACAGGAGTATATTCTCCATTTATATTTTTATGAGCTTCATAAACGGACACCCCTTTTTCTTTACCTATTACTTCATCATTATTATTCCATATAGATGAGCATTCATCTTCAGGAATATCACCAAATCTATAAAATACCATTAATATAATTTTAAATTGTTTTTTATGTTACAAAGATACATAAAATATATGAAAATAAAAAATCACAAGAATACTTTTAACATACTCTTGTGATTATTAATTGTATCAAATAGATTTTTCACTATTACATATTCTTTTCTTTAATCCCATTATATTCTTATATTGAGATTTTAAACAATATCCTATATAACTTCTTATTTCTCTTTTAACATCTGGTTTCCATTTTGGATTTATTAATGATCCTCCTACAAAATTATATCCTATTTTATTGGGATTATTTAATTCAAATGTTAAATCATATGGTATATTGGTTAATGAACCTATTTGTTTCTTTATATCTTCTATATCATTTTCATCTACAGGTTCAATATTTGATTCATATCTTAAATTTTGTAATTGTGTTGGACATCCAGACCAATCTTTTGGTAAAGAACTTCCCCAAAAATACAAAGATATATTATAATCATTTTTAGGAAATCCTTTGAATGATATTATTTCACTTATCCATTGAAAATCATATTCACTCCATATTTTAGGAAAACCTTCTAAATTTTTTAACTTACCATAATTAACAGAAAAATCCTAGATTCGTAATATATCATTATATTTTGTCAAATCCAATAATTCTTTAATAGAATAAAAATTATCTGTTTTATTCTCTAATATAAAAATTAATGAATTAATATCCAATCTTACATTATACTCATATAATATATCAAAAATATCTTTAAATATATCTATATTATTTTCATATAATGATATAGTTATTATAGGAATATATATACCGTTTCCTTCCTGTGATTTAATTGATAATTCATTTAAATTTTCACATGACAATAAATTATGTTTAAATAAGGTATTTTTTGGATCATGTAATTGTTCTAATAATGATTTCAATTCATTTAAAGAAAACATGTTATTTTCAAGTTGTTTTGAAACATCATTATCAGTCATACCTTTTAAAATATCATCAATATCATCATCAAATAATGATTCAACTAATTTCTTAATATCTGTATTCATATATACATAATCTATATTTAAGTTATGTTAAAAGAGATGTAGTTTATCACTTAATTCTTTTTCTGTGAAAATGAAAAATTTGCATCCTCTCTTTTTAAATTCATAATTAGCAGCACGCCATTTTGCCTAATTAGTTAAGAATGTTTTCATCTCTCTATTATAACGGTTAACTTCTTTTAACTTAGCACCAGGTTTTAATGGTTCTGGTTTAATAGTTTGAGCATATGGTTTAATTTCAATGAATACTTTTATAACTTCTCCATCTTTCTTTTTAAACTCAACCCACATATCAACATAATATTTTCTTATTTTCCAGTTCTATGGATTATTAGGATCCAAATTATGTTTATGACAATACTCTAAATTTGCTACAGGATCTCTATACTAAATTGCACAAGGTTCTGATCCAACTCTTAAAACCTAAGGATTTCTATCCGCCCAGTTCATGAAATGAAATTCCCAACTCGAACGATATTCATTAGTTTTAGTAACCCATTTCTATGGATTTTGTGGATGAAAATATCCTTGTTTAAATCTTGAATTTCTTGATGGCTTATGTTGATTTTTATAACTTTCATTCATATTAATTATGATTTATATTTAAATATATATTATTATTGATTAACAATCGCTCTTAATTTGTTTATTATTAAATTTCTTATTTTTGGTTTAAGCTAAGGATTATCATTAATAAACATATTCTTTATGTAATTCTTATAATATCTTAATTTACCAAATGCACCATGATTAATAAATAAAACTTCTGGTATATTTATTATTTCTTCTGGCATATTATTAAAATGTAATAAATGTTCTATGCCAATAAATTCCCAGCTTTTATAGTCAACTTCTAACTAAAACAAATTCATATTTTTCAAATTAGACCAATCAGTTACAGATTCAATATCAGTATCATATACAAAAGTTAATTTCTGTAAATTTGAACCTAAACCACTTATAGTTTTAACATAAGAATTATTAAATGATAATCTTAATAATCTATCTTTATTTAATCCGGATAAATCATCTATTATACCGCCAAATACCTATAATGATGTAATATTTAAATTATTAGGAATATTATTAAAAGAAAAATGTAATTTTGGTTTCATTTTTCTATGAAATGTAAAATCAAATTCTAAATATTTAATATCAAAATTAATAGTATAATTTTCAAATGAATTAAGAAACTTATCAAATGTTTCCTAATTATCAAATGATAAAGATAATGCATAGATTCGTATTTCTTTATTATCATTTATTTTTGACGTCTATTTTAACATTTCAATATAAAGTTCATAATCATATTGTTCATTAAATAATCCAAAATTTTTCCATTCCTATAATAATTCACTAAACTATGTTTCTGGATCATATAATGATTCTATTGATGAATTATCATCTGAAACAATATCATCATAATCATCAAATAATGTTTCATATAAAAAAGATAATTTTTCATTAATAGATTTATCAAAACCAAATTTCATTATTAAATTAAAAAAGAATATTTACTATATTTATTCTCTGAAAGGATCTACCTTCAAAAAAGAAAAAACCAAAGAAAAAGTAATCAAAAAGAAAAGAACCAAAAGAAAATTAATTTTTCAAATTTAAATAAAAATTTTAATTAAGA
>ERZ779877.1984-NODE-1984-length-15866-cov-4.255265_pt1 | contig 15866 bp, 12 predicted proteins | sample MGYA00511556_ERZ779877 | MGnify/ENA primary metagenome ERZ779877 (study PRJEB29588, sample SAMEA2159338) | human gut metagenome | biome: human gut; feature: human-associated habitat; material: faeces | place: Denmark | collected 2008/2010 ...
GGCGTGCTGCTCGAGGCTCTCGGCTGCCATGAAGGTGTGGGCGATGCCCGTCGGGCAGGCCGTGACGGCGAGGACCTGGATGTGGTCGCTGGCCGGTTTTTCCTCGGCGGCTGCACTGTCGCCTTCTGCGGCCTCAGCCTTCGGCGCTTCGAACTTGCCATCTTCCTTGAGGTCGATGAGGTGCAGGAACTCTTCCTTTGTCTTGGCGGCAATCAGAGCTTCCTTGAAGTCCGGGTCCATGATCATCATGGCGAGCTGCTGCAGAATCTGGATGTGTGCATCGTTGGCGGAATCCGGAGCGGCGATCATGAAGAACAGGCGGGCCGGGTTGCCGTCCATGGACTCAAAGTCCATGCCTTCAGGCACCGTCATAGCGGCGAGGCCTGCTTCCTTGACGCCCGTGCTCTTGGCGTGCGGCGTTGCGATGCCGTCGCCGAGGCCCGTCGTGCCGGAAGCTTCGCGGGCGAAGACGTCCTTGAGATACTGTTCCTTGTCGGAAAGATTGCCAGAGGCTGCCATGAGGTCAGCGAGCTGACGGATTGCTGACTTTTTGTCAGCAGGCTTTTGGCCAAGCGCGATGCTCTCGCTCTTGAGCAAGTCAGTAATACGCATAGTTTCCTCTCCTTACACTGTATGTAGAATGAATCAGATGATTGTCTTTAAGAGTGCTTCGACTTCCGGACGCGTGGCGAGGTTCTCGCTGAATGCGGAAGCGGAGCCCGTGGCAACACCCATGTGGAAGGCCGTCTCGAAGTCGCCCTGCGACTCGATGTAACCCGTGATGAAGCCTGCGACCATCGAGTCACCGGCGCCGACGGAGTTGACGAGCTTGCCCTTCGGGGCCGGGCTCTTGTAGTGCTGGCCATTTGCCGTCAGCAGGATGGCGCCGTCGCCGGCCATCGAGATCAGGACGTTCTGTGCGCCCTTCTCCTGGAGCTTCTTGGCGTAGGTGATGATCTCCTCGTCCGTCGTGAGCTTGACGCCGAACATGTCGCCGAGTTCATGGTTGTTCGGCTTGATGAGGAACGGATGGTACTTGAGGACATTGAGCAGGAGTTTCTTCTCGGCATCGACGATGATGCGGATGCCGCGGCCTTCGAGGCGGGCCATGATCTTCTCGTAGATGTCATCCGGCAGCGTCTTCGGGATGGAGCCGGCGAGCACGAGGGTGTCGCCCTCGGCGAGCGTATCGAGCTTTTCGAAGAGCTCTTCGCGCTTTGCCTCGCTGATGTCCGGGCCCTGGCCGTTGATCTCCGTCTCTTTATCGGCCTTGACCTTGACGTTGATGCGCGTGAAGCCCTCCGGCAGCTGGACGAAGTCGTGCTTGACGCCGAAGCCGTCGAGCTGGCGCTTGATCTCTTCGCCCGTGAAGCCGGCCGTGAAGCCGAGAGCCGTGCTCTCATGGCCGAGGTTGCCGAGGACGATGGAGACGTTGATGCCCTTGCCGCCGCCGAGAACCTGTTCGTAGTTCACGCGGTTGATTTCGCCGGCCGTGAAGGAATCGAGGCGGACGATGTAGTCGAGCGAGGGGTTGAAAGTTACGGTGTAGATCATTCTTCTCTTACTCTCCTTCCAGGATTGTCGTGCAATCCCGATACTTCTTGTCTCTTAGATGTCCGGTGATGATGGTCGCACTCGAGATGTTGGCGAAGGTGATCGGCGAGATCTTGTTGAATTTCGACTGATCGGCCAGCACGTAGGCGTGCTCACAGCGCGAGAGGGCTTCGCTCTTGACAAGGCCCTCGCTCGAATCCGGCGTAGAGAAGCCGGACTTGATGCTGATGCCATTGGCACCGAAGAATCCTTTGGTGAAATTGTAGAGCTCTAGGTTATGCAGGGCTTCTGTGCCGATGACGGCCTCGGTGACAGCCTTGAGGCGGCCACCGAGCAGGAAGACCTTGAAGCCCTTGAGGGACAGTCGCGAGGCATGGGGCAGCCCGTTTGTCACGTAGACGGCCTGGCGTTCCTGCAGGAAGTCCACCATGTGCAGGGTCGTGGAGCCGGCGTCGATGTAGACGAAGTCCTTGCGGGTCACAAGGCTGGCCGCCCGTCGCGCGATGGCGATCTTCTCTTCGGTGCAGCGGCTGCTCTTGGTCGGCATGTCTTCTTCCATCGCGGTGTAGTTGCTGTCGATGGAGGTCGCTCCGCCGTAGACCTTGTAGAGCATGCCGCGCTTGTGGAGCGCGGTCAGGTCGCGTCGGATGGTGGATTCCGATGTGCAGAGCGCCCGGGTAAGCTCGGGGACTGTCACAGCCTGTTTCTCTTTGAGGATGCGCAGGATGGTCGCATATCGTTCTTCCGTAAGCATGGCGTTCACCCTTTCTGTATTTTCATAATATCATCAAAGTCAATCAAAGTCAATCACAAACAGCAAACAATATGAAAGAATACGAAGAAAGGCGTGCGAAGGCTGGGCGGCTTTCACGAATGAGCAATACGAAAAGATTTTTGTAACAGATGGAAGCTTTTTCACGATAATTTCATGGATGAGCGTATACTTTTTCGCTATAATAAAATTATATAGGAAGAAAACCAATTGGAAAGTAGGAGAATTGTATGAGTGATATCCACAGCCTGCCCGGCGTGACGGAGGCGAAGGCAAAATCTGTCATCCGCCAGCATCGCAAGGCTTCGTTCTATGTCAAGAAGTACCTGATGATCTTTGTCGGTGCGCTGATCGCGGCAATCGGCCTCGAGCTTTTCCTGATCCCGAACAATGTCATCGACGGCGGCGTCGTCGGTATCTCGATCATGATGTCATCGATCACGGGACTGTCGCTCGGCGTGTTCCTCGTGCTCTTGAACATCCCGTTCCTCTATCTCGGGTACAAGCAGATCGGCAAGAACTTCGCGATTGCGACGACGATTGCCATCTGCATCCTGTCAGTCTGGTCGGCGGTATTTGCGCCGCTGCCGAAGGTCACGGATGACCCGTTCCTCGCAGCGATCTTCGGCGGCATCATCGACGGTCTCGGCGTCGGCCTGATCATCCGCGCGGGCGGCTCGCTCGACGGCACGGAGATTGTCGCCATCATCATGGACCGCAAGTCGGTCTTCTCGGTCGGCGAGGTCGTCATGTTCATCAACCTCTTCATCCTGTCGAGTGCGGGCCTTCTCTACGGCTGGGACAAGGCGATGTACTCGCTCGTCGCGTACTTCGTCATCTCGAAGATGATCGACGTCGTCATCAAGGGCCTCGACGAGTCGTACGCCGTCATGATCGTCACGAATGAGCACGATGAGATTACGTCGGCCCTCAACGACCGTTTGGGCCGCGGCGTCACGCTGCTGCACGGCCAGGGCGGCTACACCGGCGAGCCGAAGGAAGTCCTCTACTGCGTCGTCACGCGCCTCGAGGTCGACAAGCTCAAGGAAATCGTGCTCGAAAAAGACGAGAATGCCTTCGTCACCATCAACGCCGTTCACGACATCGTCGGCGGGCGCTTCAAGAAGAAGGCAATCCATTGAGATTGGCAAGGGAAGGTGGCTTGTGGCCGAGGCACTGCCGACGCTGCGCTCGGCGATGGCCTAAAAATTTTTTCAGGCATTTAATCAAGCCTTGCCGGGAATCTAAACGCGCTTTGCTTGGACGACGATTCACGGCAAGGACAGCTTGTAGCCTGAAAAAATTTTCTTGACGGCCATCGCCAAAGCTCCGCTTACGGCAGCGCCCCGGCCACGGCCTTTGGCTTCGGTGCTCTCGGACATTTTCTTGACGGCCATCGCAAATGCTCCATTTACGGCAGTGGCCTTGCTCGGGCCTTGGGCTCCGTTTCCCTCGTAGAGGTCCTCGGGGCGCATCTATTGCTAAATCTACCCTGGCCGAGGAACACTATCTGCCTAGAAAACTACGATGAATGAAGCTGTATCTAGGTGGGAAAGCCCTGCAAACCGATGGCCGCCCCCGAGGCAGGCAGTGATGGCGTGGCATGCCGGGAGGGGCGGGGACAGGAGCGGAGTGTTCGCAGCTGGCGTCAAGAAAGATTTTTCAGCCCACACTACTTCCCTTGAAAAGAACGATCGTCCAAGCGCAGCGCGTTTTCGTTCCTTTTCAAGGATCAATTAAAGGCTGAAAAATCTTTTAGCCAGCTGTGTCACGGAGCGTTGTCCCTGCCCCTCCCGGCCGCACTAGCCCCGCCTCCAACCCTCGATGTCAACCCTACCCATCCCATCCATCCCTAAACGTAACTCCATCGCCAAAAACTAAAGGAGGTATTCCCATGCGAAACATCATCACTCGCTCGTGCATCGCCATGCTGATCCTGCTCATCCTCGTGGTGGTGCATCGGAGCGGCAGCCGCAGCGCATCGCGCAGTTCCCGCTTGTCATCGAGAGCTGGCAGCAGCCGGACGCTTCGGTGCAGGACCAGCTGGAGCGGAAGATCGACCGCGCTTTGCACGTACCGCTTAACGCGACGCTCAAGGCCGTCACCTACATCCCCGAGAAGGACTGCCTCACCGCCTGGGATGAGGTAGAGGGGGATATGACTGGCAAGGTCCGCATCAAGGACATGGCAAAGCCTATTGCCGAGAAGCTCCAGGTTGATCTCGTCGTCATCCCTGTCGTCGCGGCGTATGAACAGTACACGACGATGAGCTGGTACTGGGACCGCGGCATGATCTTGCACAGCCGCGCGGAGGTCCAGCTCATCGTCTATGATCGCGCGCAGGACAAGCTCGTCCACAAGAAGGCCTCTGACTTCTTCGATGACGAGTACTCATCTTCGGGTACGGCTTCGTACCTCGCGCTGAATTGCATGGACCGCGTCATCCGCGACGCTGACCTGCACGGTTTCCTCTGGCCGCTGGACAGGGGTTCAGTCGCTGCGGACAGCGCGAAAAAAGCTGCGGCCAAGTCCTGATTTTTTCGTGATCTTAGCTTGACAAGTTACATGGTTACAACTATAATGTAAACATATTAATCAAGTATGTTTACGAGCAACAAGCTTTTTGAAAGGGGCCGGTTTTCATGAGTGAAGAGAGAAAGTATCATTTTGAGACGCTGCAGCTGCACGTTGGCCAGGAGCAGGCTGATCCTGCTACGGATGCGCGCGCTGTGCCGATTTACCAGACGACGTCGTTCGTCTTCCACAATGCACAGCATGCAGCGGATCGCTTCGCACTCAAGGATGCCGGCAACGTCTACGGCCGCCTGACGAACCCGACGGAGGATGTATTCTCCAAGCGCATCGCGGCACTCGAGGGCGGCGTCGCAGCTGTCTCCGTCGCTTCTGGCGCTGCGGCTGTCACGTATGCACTCGAGGCACTCGTACACCACGGCCAGCACATCGTCGCGGCTACGACGATCTACGGCGGCACCTACAACCTCTTTGAGCACACCTTCCCGAACTACGGCATCGAGACGACGTTCGTCGACCCGACGAAGGGCGTCGAGGTCTTCGAGGAGGCTATCAAGGAGAACACGCGCGTCGTCTACATCGAGTCCATCGGCAATCCGAATGCCAACCTCATCGACATCCAGGCCGTCGCTGACATCGCGCACAAGCACAACATTCCGCTCGTCGTCGACAGCACGTTCGCGACGCCGTATCAGCTGCGTCCGTTCGAGTATGGCGCGGACATCGTCGTCCACTCGGCTACGAAGTTCATCGGCGGCCACGGCACGACGCTCGGCGGCGTCATCGTCGACGGCGGCAAGTTCGACTGGATTGCCTCGGGCAAGTTCCCGCAGTTCGTCGAGCCGAACCCGAGCTACCATGGCATCAGCTTTGCCAAAGATGTCGGCGCGGCAGCTTTTGCGACGTACATCCGCACGCTGATCCTGCGCGATGAGGGCGCGACGCTCTCCCCGTTCAATGCCTTCCTGCTGCTGCAGGGCACGGAGACGCTGTCGCTGCGCGTCGAGCGCCACGTCGAGAACGCGCTCAAGGTCGTCGACTACCTCGCCAAGAACCCGCATGTCGAGAAGGTCAACCATCCGGCTATGCCGAACCATCCGGACCATGAGCTCTACAAGAAGTACTTCCCGAATGGCGGCATCTCGATTTTCACGTTTGAGATCAAGGGCGGCGCTGAGGCGGCCAAGAAGTTCATCGACCACCTGCAGGTCTTCAGCCTGCTGGCCAATGTCGCGGACGTCAAGTCGCTCGTCATCCATCCGGCTTCGACGACGCACTCCCAGATGAACGAGCAGGAGCTCGCTGCGTCCGGCATCACGCCGTCGACGATTCGCCTGTCCATCGGCACGGAGCACATCGATGATATCATTTACGATCTCGACCAGGCCTTCGAGGCTCTTGATTGATCGTTTGATATACTTTTCTCTACCCAATGGGGCTGCGGAGCTTCTCCGCAGCTCCTCTTTTTTTGACAAAATCTCTCCTTCGTGCCATCATAGGGGATGACGGTACGCATCAATGGGGATGCGACTGTACAAAGGAGGAAAACAATGAATAAAAATATACGAAGAAATGTAAGCCCATATATAGCATTAGCATTTATAATGATAGTGGTATATCTTGTTACGGGTGGATTTGGTACTAGTTCTAAAAATATAACTTATTCACAATTCCAAAAATATTTAAAAGATGATAAAGTTGAAAAAATAGTAATAGCACCAAGTAAAGAGGGGTCAACATATAACATTGAAGGTAAATTGAAAAAATCAAAGAAAAACGAAACTTTCTATGTTGTAGCACCTTTAAGTGATGATACATTAAATTACATTAATTCTATGAAAGAACAAAGTAGCTTTGATATGACTGTATCTGCAGATCCAGCATCAAGTTTATTTGTTAAATTCTTGAATTGGTTACCATATTTATTATTAATAGGAGCAGCTGCTTTCATTTTAATGAAACAGTTAAATGGTATTGCTAGTAGTAATAATAAATCTATGGACTTTGGAAAAAGTAGAGCAAAACTTCAAGAAGATAAAGATAAAGTAACATTTAAAGATGTTGCAGGTTTATCAGAAGAAAAAGAAGAATTAGAAGAATTAATTGAATTCCTAAAAGAACCTAAAAAATTTACAAAAATGGGAGCAAGAATTCCAAAAGGTGTACTTTTAGTAGGTCCTCCAGGAACAGGTAAAACATTACTTGCTAAAGCTGTTGCTGGTGAAGCAAATGCACCATTTTATTTTATAAGTGGTTCAGATTTCGTTGAATTATTTGTAGGTATTGGTGCATCAAGAGTTCGTGATATGTTTAGACAAGCAAAACAAACAGCACCATGTTTAATATTCATAGATGAAATAGATGCTGTTGGTAGACAAAGAGGAGCAGGTGTTGGTGGAGGACATGATGAAAGAGAACAAACATTAAACCAATTACTAACTGAAATGGATGGTTTTGGAAGAAATGAAGGAATCATAATCATTGCTGCTACTAATAGACCTGATGTTCTTGATCCAGCATTATTAAGACCAGGAAGATTTGATAGACAAATTACTGTTTCACTTCCAGATGCAAAAGGAAGAGAAGAAATACTTGAAGTACATGCCAAAGATAAAATACTTGCAAGTGATGTTAATTTAGCAAACATTGCAAAACGAACTGTAGGTTTCTCAGGTGCAGACTTAGAGAACTTACTTAATGAAGCTGCACTTCTTGCTGTAAGAAGAAATAAAGATTCAATTACTATGGCAGAAATAGATGAAGCACATGATAGAGTAATTGCAGGACCAGCTAAAAAATCTCATAAATATACTGAACATGAAAAGAAGGTAGTAGCATTCCATGAAGCAGGACACGCTGTTGTTGGTATTAAACTAGATGGAGCAAATGATGTTCAAAAAATAACAATCATACCTCGTGGTATGGCTGGTGGATATAACTTAATGCTTCCAAAAGAAGAAACATATATGTCTACTAAGAAAGAATTACTTGAAACAATTAGTGGATTCTTAGGTGGAAGAGTTGCAGAAGAAATTGTATTCAATGAAGTTACAACAGGTGCACATAACGATTTTGAAAAAGCAACAAAAATAGCTAGATCAATGGTAACAGAATATGGAATGAGTTCACTTGGACCTGTTCAATTAGAACATCAAGAATCAAGTGTATTTCTAGGTAGAGATTATAATAAGAGTAAGAACTTCTCAGATGCAGTAGCACTTGAAATAGACCAAGAAGTTAGAAAAATAATTTCTGAACAATATGAAGTTACTAAAAAGATTATTTCTGAAAATATGGATTTACTTAACCTAATTGCAAATGCCTTATTAGAACATGAAACAATTACTAAAGAACAAATTGATTATTTAGTAAAATATGGTAAAATGCCAGAAGAAGATTCTAAAGAAACAGATGCAACTTTAAAAGAATTAAAAGAAGAAGCAAAAGAACTTGGAATTAAAGGTTATAGCAAATTAAATAAAGAAGAATTAGAAAAAGAAATAAATGATAAAAAGGAAGAAATGTAATCTTCCTTTTCTCATATAATTAAAAGAGCAAATAATGCAATTGGTATTGACATTTTAATGTAAAAAGTGTTATATTATTAATGCTATTAATTAGAGTTTTGTATTATTTACAAAACTTTAATTTAAAACAAATTTGATACACCAGGTTGTGTGTAAAAGAAAGGAGTAGTAAAATGGCTACAATTAATCAATTAGTAAGAAAAAATCGTACTAAAAAGACTAGAAAGAGTAAATCACCAGTTTTAGGAGTAAGATTAAATAGTTTAACTAAAAAATCTACTGAAACTGCATCACCTCAAAAAAGAGGAGTTTGTACTCGTGTTGGAACTAAGACTCCAAAGAAACCAAACTCAGCTTTACGTAAGTATGCTCGTGTAAGATTATCAAATGGTAAAGAAATCGATGCATATATCCCAGGTGAAGGACATAATTTACAAGAACATAGTGTTGTTTTAGTTCGTGGAGGACGTGTTAAGGACCTTATCGGTGTTCGTTATCACATTATCCGTGGTACTTTAGATACAGCAGGTGTTACTGATAGAAAACAAGGTCGTTCAAAATACGGTGCTAAAAAACCAAAAGCAAAGAAATAATAAATAAATAGAAAGGAGAACACAATGAGAAAAAGACGTGCAGTAAAAAGAGATGTTTTAGCAGATCCAATTTATAACTCAAAAGTTATAACAAAACTTATCAATCAAATTATGCTTGATGGTAAAAGAGGAAAAGCTCAAACAATCGTATATAAAGCATTTGATATGATCCAAGAAAGAACAAATGAAAATCCTATGGACGTATTTAATAAAGCTTTAGAAAATATTACTCCAGTTCTAGAAGTTAAATCAAGAAGAGTTGGTGGTGCTAACTATTCTGTTCCAGTTGAAGTTAGAGCAGATAGAGCACAAGCTTTAGCACTTCGTTGGTTAGTTAATGCTTCAAGAAGTAGAAGTGGTAAATCAATGGCTGAAAAATTAGCTAGTGAAATAATTGATGCTTCAAATCAAACAGGAGCAGCATATAAGAAAAAAGATGATACTCATAGAATGGCAGAAGCTAATAAAGCATTTGCTCATTATAGATGGTAGGAAAGGAATAGAATATGGCTCGTGAATATTCGTTAGAAAAAACAAGAAACTTTGGAATAATGGCTCACATTGATGCTGGTAAAACAACAACAACTGAACGTATATTATTCCATACTCACAAAATCCATAAAATTGGTGAAACTCATGATGGTGCTTCACAAATGGACTGGATGGAACAAGAACAAGAACGTGGTATAACTATTACTTCAGCTGCTACAACAGCATACTGGAAAGGATATAGATATAACATAATAGATACTCCAGGTCACGTTGACTTTACAGTTGAAGTATCTAGATCACTTCGTGTACTAGATGGTGCTGTTGCACTTATTGATGCACAAGCAGGTGTTGAACCACAAACAGAAACAGTTTGGAGACAAGCAACTGAATTTAAAGTTCCTCGTATTATTTTTGCAAATAAGATGGATAAAACAGGTGCAGACTTCGAATATAGTTTAAAAACAATTAAGGATAGACTTGGTGTACTTGCTAAACCTATTGAATGGCCAATAGGAGCAGGTGATGAGCTAACTGGTATTATTGATTTAATCACTAGAACAGCTTATAAATATGATGAAAAACCTGAAGAAAATCCAGAAATAATCGAAATTCCAGCTGAATTAAAAGATTTAGTTGAAGAAAGACGTGCTGATTTAATTGATACAGTTGTTGAATTTGATGAAGCAATAATGGAAAAATATCTTGAAGGTGAAGAACCAACTATTGAAGAAATTAAAGCTTGTATTAGAAAAGGTACACTTGCTGCTGAATTCTTCCCAGTTATGTGCGGATCTGCATACAAAAATACAGGTGTTAAATTATTACTTGATGCTGTTATTGATTATTTACCAGCACCAACTGATATAGCATCTATAAAAGGAACTGATATGGACGGAGAAGAAATCGTTAGACATCCATCTGATTCAGAACCATTCTCAGCATTAGCATTTAAAGTTATGACTGACCCATTCGTTGGTAAATTAACATTCTTCAGAGTATATTCTGGACACTTATCAAGTGGTTCATATGTACTTAACTCAACTAAGAATGTAAAAGAAAGAGTTGGACGTATATTACAAATGCATGCTAATAACAGACAAGAAATCACAGATGTATACACAGGTGATATAGCCGCAGCAGTAGGACTTAAGAATACTACTACAGGTAACACTTTATGTGATGAAAAACATGCTTGTATTCTTGAATCTATGGAATTCCCAGAACCAGTTATTGAATTAACTGTTGAACCAAAGTCAAAAGCTGACCAAGAAAAAATGGGAATTGCACTTCAAAAATTAGCAGAAGAAGATCCAACATTTAGAGCTTCTACAAACCCAGAAACAGGTCAAACTATAATTGCTGGTATGGGTGAACTTCATCTAGATATAATCGTTGATAGAATGAAGAGAGAATTTAATGTTGAAGCAGCTGTTGGTGCTCCACAAGTTGCTTACCGTGAAACAATAACTCAAGCTGCTGATTGTGAAGGTAAATTTATCAAACAATCTGGTGGTCGTGGACAATATGGTCACGTATGGGTTAAATTTGAACCAAATCCAGGTAAAGGATATGAATTCGTTGATGCAGTTGTTGGTGGTGTAGTTCCAAGAGAATATATTCCAGTAACTGATAAAGGATTACAAGAAGCTATGGAATCTGGTATTTTAGCAGGATTCCCAATGATAGATGTTAAAGCAACATTATTTGATGGATCTTACCATGATGTTGACTCAAACGAAATGGCATTTAAAGTTGCAGCTTCACTTGCTTTAAAAGAAGCTAGAAATAAATGTAAACCAGTTCTTCTAGAACCAATAATGAACGTTCAAATAATCGTTCCAGAAGAATATTTAGGTAATGTAATGGGTGACATTACAGCAAGAAGAGGACGTCCTATGGGACAAGAAGCTAGAGGAAATGCTCTTGCTATTGAAGCAATGGTTCCACTTGCTGAAATGTTTGGTTATGTTACAACATTAAGATCAAATACACAAGGTAGAGGAAACTTTACAATGACATTTGATCACTATGAAGAAGTTCCTAAGAATATTACTGAAGAAATTATTAAAAAAATGGGTAAAAATTAGGATTTAAATAAGAATAATACTTGATATTTTTTCAAGAATTAGATACAATAGTTTTGTACATTAAAAAAGGAGGAAATTTAAATGGCAAAAGAAAAATTTAATCGTGGAAAACCACATGTTAACATTGGTACAATTGGACACGTAGACCATGGTAAAACTACTTTAACTGCTGCTATTACTAAAAGACAAGCAGATAAAGGATTAGCTAAATTTGAAGCTTATGCTGATATAGATAAAGCTCCAGAAGAAAGAGAACGTGGTATTACAATCAATACAGCACACGTTGAATATGAAACAGAGAAACGTCATTATGCACACGTTGACTGTCCAGGTCACGCTGATTACGTTAAAAACATGATCACTGGTGCTGCACAAATGGATGGTGCTATCCTAGTTATAGCTGCTACAGACGGAGCTATGGCTCAAACAAGAGAACATATCTTACTTGCTCGTCAAGTTGGTGTTCCAAGAATCGTTGTATTCATCAATAAATGTGATATGGTTGATGATCCAGAAATGCTTGAATTAGTAGAAATGGATGTTAGAGACCTATTAACTCAATATGGATTTGATGGAGACAATACTCCATTTATCTTCGGTTCAGCTTTAAAAGCTCTTGAAGGAGATCCTAAATATGAAGCAAAAATTGATGAATTATTAGACGCTGTTGACGAATATATTCCAACTCCAGAAAGAGATACTGACAAACCATTCTTAATGAGTATTGAAGATGTATTCACTATCACTGGACGTGGAACAGTTGTTACAGGACGTGTTGAAAGAGGTCAATTAAAACTTAACGACGAAGTTGAAATCGTTGGTTTACATGATACTAAGAAAACAGTTGTTACAGGAATCGAAATGTTCCGTAAACAATTAGACTATGCTGAAGCAGGAGATAACGCTGGTGTATTACTACGTGGTATCTCAAGAGAAGAAGTACAAAGAGGACAAGTACTTGCTAAACCAGGTTCAGTTACTCCACATACTACTTTCGAATGCGAAGTATACGTATTAAGTAAAGAAGAAGGTGGAAGACATACTCCATTCTTCACAAATTATCGTCCACAATTCTATTTCAGAACTACTGACGTAACAGGTGTTGTTACATTACCAGAAGGAACTGAAATGGTTATGCCAGGTGACAATGTTAAAATGCACATTGAATTAATTGCTCCTATCGCTCTTGAAGAAGGAACTAAGTTCTCTATTCGTGAAGGTGGTAGAACAGTTGGTGCTGGTATTGTTACTAAGATTGATAAATAATAAATAAAAAAGGTTCTTGAAAAAGAACTTTTTTTGTGCATAAAAAAACCTTAGTTCTTTTTGAACAAAGGTTCATTTAACCAATCAACTATTTTAGATGCATTCTGATAACTTTTATATTTACCTTTATTTATTACTAAAGTAAATTCTCCTATGTATTCTTCTATTTCTGCTGCAAATCCAAGTTTAAATCTTGTTAGTCCATAAAATATACTATTTCTATTAAAGTCACCAGAAATTCCGTTTAAATGCATTCTAGTATATCCTTCTTTTCTATAAAAATCCATGATTTGATATTTTAAATAATGGTTTGGACAGTATCTTTTAAATTCTTGTTTATATCCATCAATTAAGAAGAATATTTCTTTATTATATTTTATTATAGCGCTTGCACCTACTATAACTCCTGATGGATATTCCTTATAAAGATTAGTAGCATTTATTACGTTTTGTTTACAATTATTTAATAAAATATCAGAAGCCATTTTTCTTTTTATTATGTTTGTTGTATTATTACTATTTATATTTTCTTCTAATTCTTGATTTATTTCATTATTTCTTTTTTCTTCAGCTTCAAATAATGTTTTACTCTTTTCGATATACTTTGCGGTATCTAGTTTAGCAAAATATAAGTTAATCATATCTTTTTTACCAAGTATTTCCATCATATCTAAATAGTAATTTAATTTTCTTGAATGTTTCTTATCAATTAATGAATAAAACTGTTTTACGCTAGATGCATCACCTTCAAGTATTTCAATACCCATTTTATCTGCTTTTCTAATTTTATTTCTAATTTCTTTACTAAATCTTGAAAATAAATCTTCAGTACTATTTGTTGTTGTTACTGCATTCCATCTTGGTTTTAAGTTTTCGAAATTTAAATTAAAACCTGTATGTTCATAACCTATATGAATAAGTTCATTAACTATTTTAGAATTATCTATTCCAGGAATGACATTTCCTTTTTTATCTCTAGATTTATATATTATATATGGATCTATTTTAACAAACATAAAATTTCTTTTATTTAAAAATTGAGTAAGTAATTTAGTAAATGTTTCAAGTAAATTAAAATCATTAAAATCAATTAAATATCCTCTTGGACAATATCCCCATTTATAACCTAATAATTCTTTTTTTATTAATATTAAAGTTGCTGCTTTATAATTACCTGATTCATCTTTCATGGCTAAATAATAATCATCAAATGAATGTCTATCCATAAGTGCGCCATATGATCCTGTTTGATAAAAATTCTTGTTTTCATAATTTTCAGCAAAATTGTCAAATTCCTCTTTAGTTATTTGAATTATTTCCATAAGTTATACTCCTTTACTTTTATATTATATCATAAATAATGTTAATATTATACTGTTATTTTACAATAAAATGTACAAAAAGTATGTCATAAATTAAAGTTTGAGTTATAATTAATTTGGAGGATGATATTATGAGTAAAATAATAGATGTAAAAGCAAGAGAAATTTTAGATTCAAGAGGTAATCCTACTGTAGAAGTAGATGTACTTACAGAAGATGGTGCATTTGGTCGTGCAAGTGTACCAAGTGGAGCATCAACTGGTAGTAATGAAGCTTTAGAATTAAGAGATAATGATAGTAGATTTATGGGTAAAGGTGTTTTAAAAGCAGTTAATAACGTTAAAACAAAAATTACACCTGAAATACTAGGAATGGAAGTAAAAAATCAAAAAGAAATAGATAATAAAATGATTATGTTAGATGGAACAAAATCAAAAAGTAATTTAGGCGCAAATGCTATGCTTGCAGTTTCATTAGCTTGTCTTAAAGCTGCTGCAAATGAAGAAAATGTAGAATTATATGAATATGTTGGAGATGGAAAAGATTTACCATATCCTATGATGAATATTTTAAATGGTGGAGCTCATGCAGATAACTTACTTGACTTCCAAGAATTTATGATATTACCACAAAATAAAGATTTTAGAGAAAGAATCAGATGTGGTGCGGAAGTATTCCATAACCTTAAAAAAGTATTAAAAGAAAAAGGATATAATACTTCAGTAGGTGATGAAGGTGGATTTGCACCAAACTTAAGTTCAAATGAAGAAGCATTAGAATATATAGTTGACGCTATTAAACAAGCAGGTTATACTCCTGGTATTGATGTTAAACTTGGACTTGATGTTGCTGCTTCAGAATTTTATGATGAAGACACTAATTTATATGTATTCTCTGGAACTGGTGAAAAGAAAACCAAAGAAGAAATGGTTAGCTATTATGAGGATTTAATAAGTAAATATCCTATTGTTTCAATAGAAGATCCATTAGATGAAAGTGATTTTGAAGGATTTAGATTATTAACTAAGAAAATAGGTGATAGAGTTCAAATAGTTGGAGATGATTTATTTGTTACTAATAAAGAATTACTTGCACGTGGTATAAAAGAAAAAGCTGCAAATGCAATACTTATTAAATTTAATCAAATAGGTACAGTAACAGAAGCTTTAGAAACTATTGACATGGCTAAAAAAGCAGGATACAAAACAATTATTTCACATAGAAGTGGTGAAACAGAAGATACATTTATTGCAGATTTAGCTGTTGGACTTTCTTTAGGTCAAATAAAAACAGGTTCTTTATCTAGAACAGATAGAGTATGTAAATATAACAGATTACTTAGAATTTATGAACAAATAAATGAATAATATAAATATTTTGTCCAATTTATTAATATACTTCATTAGAGGGTGATAATTTGGACGGAATATTTTTTTTATTACTAGCTTTTTGTACAATATATATGAGTATAAAACTATCATATTATGGTGATGTTTTATCGAAACAATCTAAAGTGGGAGCTGCTTTTGTTGGTGGACTTTTAATCGCATCAATAACTAGTCTCCCAGAATTTGTTACAAGTGTATCTGCGGTTGTTTTAGATAATGCATCATTATCTTTTGGCGACATTGTTGGAAGTAATATGTTTAATATATTTGTTTTAGCGGTCTATAACATATATTTTTTTAAATCTAATTTATTTAGAAGCACATCAAATAAAT
>ERZ779877.1988-NODE-1988-length-15846-cov-3.103983_pt1 | contig 15846 bp, 9 predicted proteins | sample MGYA00511556_ERZ779877 | MGnify/ENA primary metagenome ERZ779877 (study PRJEB29588, sample SAMEA2159338) | human gut metagenome | biome: human gut; feature: human-associated habitat; material: faeces | place: Denmark | collected 2008/2010 ...
GGTATCCGCAGTATGGGCTGGCCAAAAACAAGGGCTACGGCACGGCGGAGCACATAGCGGCGCTTAAAAAATACGGCCCCTGTCCAATACACAGACGCAGCTTCATAAAAAATTTCATGGGAGAATAGGCCTATGCCGGATACCAGCAGGATAAGCAAGGGAAGGCGCGGAGAGAATATTGCCGCGGAGTATCTTGTGCGGCAGGGCTTTGTACTGCTGGAACGCAACTATAGACGGCTGGGCTGTGAGGTGGATATAATCGCAATGGACGGCGAAACAACGGTATTTATAGAAGTCAAGGCCAGGAGCAGCCGGAATATGGGCCTTGGCAGGGAGGCGGTAACATACGCAAAGCAGCGGAACATAATAAAGGCTGCCTCGGCCTATCTTACCGAGAACGGGCTTTGGGATGCCCCGGTTCGCTTTGATGTGGCGGAGGTGGATCTTGTGGAGTGCAGGGTAGAATATATCAAAAATGCCTTTCAGGCGTGATTTTTCTTTATATGGGTGTGGATACGGGCGATTTGTGGTAAAATAATACATATAAATTACACGCTGAGGTAGTATGCGAAGATTTGTTCTTATAATTTCTGCTTTTCTCATGGCGCTGTTTCCGTTGTGCGGGGCATATGCCGAGGAACAGGTATATATCGAGAATTCCGACTTTCAATATATGGATGCGGAATCTATGCCCTCGGGCTGGTATATTGACGCCTGGTATACCGGCGACGGGGATTTTTTCGTTGAGCTGGACGAAGCTGACGGGAATACCTGCCTGCATATGACCAATCCGGTCCAAAACGACGTAAGGCTTTGCCAGGATATAGACGTTGCGCCTGATTCATATTACTGCATAAGCTGCGATATAAAGGCCCACGGCGTATCAGACGGAGGCGGCGCGAACGTTTCTGTTGCGGGCACCATGGCAGCCTCGGAGCCCATAACGGGGGATGCCGACTGGCAGCGGGCGGAGCTTGTGGGCAGAACGGGGCAGGATCAGCACACCATGACGGTATGTATGCGCCTGGGTGGCTACAGCAGCCTGTCCTCGGGAGAGGCGTGGTTCAAGGATTTCTCCGTGACAAAGCTGGACGGCGCTCCCGCAGGTGAAGTACAGGACTTTTATTATTACAATAATGCAAACGCAAACAGTGAAAGCGGCAGCCACAACGTGAACGAGCTGCACGGCGGCGCTATGCTCCTTGCTGTGCTGCTCAGCGGCGTGATCGGCGCTATATGCTACAGGAAGGGCATACTCAAAAAGCCCGAGCCCGATGGGGAAGGCGTCAATGTCTGTACGCTGCTCGTGCTGGCGTTTCTTATGCGCTGCCTGCTGTCGCTGGTATTTTACGGGCACAGTACGGACATAAACTGTTTTATGGCATGGAGCTACCACCTTGCCGGGGACGGCCTGGCGAACTTCTATAACAGCGGCATGTTCGCGGATTATCCGCCTGGGTATATGTACATACTCTGGCTTACCGGCAGCATAGCTAGGGCGCTCGGCCTCGAATACGGCGGCGCGGGATATGTGCTGATAACCAAGATGCCGGGCATATTGGCAGATATCTTCGCGGCATATATGACCTATAAGCTGGCGAGGAATAAGCTGACAGGGAGCCAGTCGACGCTTTTGTGCTGCATAGTGGCGTTCAACCCGGCTATGGCGTTCATATCCGGCGCCTGGGGGCAGGTGGACAGTATCCCTGCCATAATGCTGCTGGGCGTGATATATCTCTTTGATAGCGGCAAACTGGAGCTTGCGGGCCTTCTTTACGGAGCGGCTATCATAACCAAGCCACAGTCTCTCATGATAGGGCCGCTGCTTGCGGTGGCATACTTCGCTAAGGTGTACGATAAGGGCTGGAGGTATGCCCTTCGTACATTGGCGGCGGTAGCGTTGGCTGTAATAGCCATATTTGCCCTGGCATGGCCGTTCAAGGGGGCGCAGCAGCCGCTGTGGTTCATGGACAAGCTGCTGGGCACCGCAACGTCCTACCCCTATGCAAGCGTGGAAGCCTTCAACATGCCGGCGCTGCTGGGGGGCAACTGGGAAGATGTGAACGCACCGCTGCTGGGCCTGACCTATGGCAAATGGGGGAGCATTATGATAGCGCTCTCATGCATAGCCGCAGCCGCAGGATACATAAGGTCACGGGATAAAAAATACAGCCTCACTCTGTCTGGGGCGCTGCTGCTCTCCGGTATATTCACCTTCGGCCAGTATATGCATGAGAGATATATTTTCCCGGTGCTGCCGCTGCTCATTGCGGCTTTCCTGCTGAGCGGGGACAGGCGGCTGATAAAGACGTATGTGATATATACCTGCGCTCTGCTGCTAAACGTCCTTGCCGCCTTTGTGGTGGTGAAAAGTGCAGCGCTCAGGGGCGCTGAGTATAATGTGATAACTCTGATAGGCTCTGTGATAAACCTGATGGCCTTTGCAAGCATGATTACTGCCTATTGGAGCATGACTGTAAGGCGGGAGATATATCCCGCATATTGTGAGGAAAGAATGGAAAAGACGGACGGAACCGTATATGAAATACAGGGTGATACGCCTGTCGTTACCTTGAGGGACAGGCTGTACTGCTTTGCCCTGACGCTGGTGTACGCCATAATCGCCCTGACGAACCTCGGCACAACGCAGGCGCCCGAGAATTACTGGATAGGCAGCGTTGGTGATACGGCGGCCATAACCCTTGAAAGCCCCCAGGAGATAAGCGAGATAAGGATATTCGGCGGAATATATGAGGGAAGAGCCACTTTTTCCTTCAGCAACGGACAGAGTATGGAGTACGTTCAGGAGAACGACGATATGTTCCGCTGGATAACCGTGAGTGGCGATGACGCGGTTTATACCGATAAGATAGGCATAGAGGTAACGGAGGGCAGGGTATGGATAAATGAGATCGCCCTGTTCGACGGCGACGGCAATATAATAAAATCCGCTGCGTCCGATGGGGCGGAGGCCCTTGTGGACGAGCCGGAGGAGATACCGGCGACCCCCTCCTACCTCAACGGAATGTACTTTGACGAGCTGTACCACGGCCGCACGGCTTACGAGCACCTGCACGGAATAGCGCCATACGAGAACTCTCACCCGCCCCTCGGCAAGATATTCATCATGCTGGGAATTGCCATATTCGGCATGAACGCCTTCGGCTGGCGAATAATAGGAACGCTGTTCGGAATAGTCATGGTACCGATAATGTACGCCTTCGGCAAAAAGCTGTTCCGCCGCAGCGACTATGCGCTGCTTTCCGCCGGCCTGTTCACCTTCGACTTCATGCACTTTACCCAGACCCGCATAGCCACCATTGACGTATACGGGGTATTTTTCATAATACTCATGTACTACTTCATGTACGACTATTACTGCATGAACTTCTTTGACGACGGCCTGAAGGCCACATTGAAGCCCCTTGCCATAGCCGGCCTGTTCTTTGGTTTGGGCGCCGCGAGCAAGTGGATATGCATATACGCAGGCGGCGGCCTCGCGGTGATACTATTTACCTCGCTGGGCCAGAGATACGCCGAGTACAGGCGCTTCAAAAATGCCCCCGGCAAGGCGGAGCGCCGCAGGGTGCAGGGCTTCTGGCGGAATACCCTAATGACGCTGCTTTGGTGCTGTGTATTCTATATCGCGGTGCCTGTGGTGATATATCTGCTGTCCTACATACCCTATGTGCTCTGTGAGAATCATTACGGGCTCAGCGGTATATGGGACTTCCAGAAATTCATGTTCAACTATCACAGCGGTCTTACCGCTACCCATCCATACGAATCCCCATGGTGGCAGTGGCCCCTTGACCTTAGGCCGGTGTGGTATTACATAAGCTACAGGGTTCCGGAGGGTATGACTTCTACCATATCCGCCTTTGGCAACCCGGCGGTATGGTGGGTGTGCTCAGCCTGCACCGGAATACTCTGCGCGCGGCTGATCGCGGGCAGGTCCAAGCCGGACAAGGGCATATTTGTGCTGCTGATCGGTTTGGGGGCGAATTACCTGCCCTGGGTGCTGGTAACTCGCTGCACCTTCGCCTATCACTTTTTTGCCAGCGTTCCGTTTATCGTATTCATAACCGTATGGCTGATACGTGAATTTGACGAGCGGCACCCTAAACTGCGTCGGATGAAGTGGGCGTATCTGGGCCTTGTGGTGCTGCTGTTCGCGCTGTTCTACCCGGTGATATCCGGCGCGCCTGCAAGCATCGGATACGTAAGGGCCTTTGAGTGGCTGCCCGGCTGGACATTTATGGGGTATTGACAATGAACGGAGAAAAGAGAAAAAAAGAATTAAAGGACGGTATCGTCCAGCTTGTAAAATACAATATAGTCGGCGTAATCAACACGCTGGTGGACTTTTTGGTCTACCAGCTGTTGACGTATCTTGGCATGAAATACGCCATAGCCCAGTGCATATCCTACAGCTGCGGCATACTCAACAGCTATTTCTTCAACAGCCGCTGGACGTTTAAAAGGGACAACGGAAGAAGCAAAAAAGAATTCATATACTTTGTGGCGATAAACCTGGTGTCCATGGGCCTTTCCGTGCTGCTGCTGAAGGTGTGCTATGATATCCTTCATATCGACAGCAACCTCATAAGCAAGGCAATTGTTACGCCCATAGTGATGCTGGTCAACTTTTTCGGTTCCAAGCTTTTCGTATTCAAAAAATGACGCTTCAGATAAAATAATCTATCCAAGGGGGAAAAGCCATGCTGTCAAAGGTAAAAAGCTTCGGCCTGTCAGGTCTTGAGGGTTTTATGGTTACGGTGGAGGTAGACGTTTCGGCATCGCTGCCGGCCTGCGAGATAGTGGGACTGCCGGACGCTGCCGTGCGTGAATCTAAGGAGCGGGTGCGCTCCGCCATAAAAAACAGCGGCTTTGATTACCCGGTGGGCAGAATAACCGTAAACCTTGCCCCGGCAGATATGAAAAAAGAGGGTTCGATATACGACCTGCCCATAGCCTTGGGTATCATATCCGCAACGGGGCAGCTGAAAGGGCCGATGCCGGACTACATCTATCTGGGCGAGCTGGCCCTGGATGGCAGCATACGGGGTATACACGGCCTTCTGCCCATGGTGATAAGCGCCAGCGCCCAGGGCTATGATACCTTCGTGGTGCCCAGTGCCAACGCCCCGGAGACGAGCTATATTTCCTCCGTTACCGCCTACGGAGCGGCAAGCCTGAGAGAGGCGGTGGATATAATCAACTCCAAGGGAAGTGCCGTACCGTGGGAAAAGAAGCAGTGGAGCCCAAAGCGCATAAGCTACCACAACGACTTTGAGGACATAAAGGGCCAGTACGGGGCAAAGCGGGCGGCTGAGATAGCCGCAGCCGGCGGACACAATATGCTGCTGGTGGGCACGCCGGGTTCAGGCAAGACCATGCTCGCAAAGAGCATGCCCTCTATACTGCCGGAGCTTACATTCAATGAAGCTCTTGAGATAACAAAGATACAGTCCATAACCGGCATTATGGAGGCCGGTGAGGGAATAGCCTCGGAGCGGCCCTTCAGGTCGCCGCACCATTCGGCCTCCACCGCGGCTCTTGTGGGCGGCGGGCAGAAGGCGATGCCGGGAGAAATAAGCCTCGCCCATTATGGAGTACTTTTCTTAGACGAATTTCCGGAGTTCAGCAAGGACGTGCTGGAGTCATTGCGGCAGCCCCTCGAGGATGGCGTCGTTACCATAACCCGGGCCAGCGCCAAGGCAACATATCCGGCGGACTTTATGCTTATCGCCGCGATGAACCCATGCCCCTGCGGCTATTATGGCTCCCGTATGCAGGAGTGCAGATGCAAGCCCTATGAAATAGCAAAATACCGCAACAGAATATCGGGCCCGCTGCTCGACCGGCTGGATATGCACGTTGAGATGGCTGAGGTGGGGTATTCGGACATCACCTCAAATAAGCCGGGAGAAAGCTCTGCGGCTATTCGGGAACGGGTTGATGAGGCGAGGCGCATACAGAGGGAAAGGTACAAAAAGGACGGCATAATATGCAACGCTCAGCTTTCCGCCCGGCTGGTGAAAAAATACTGCGTACCGGACGAAAACGGCCAGCGGCTCATGCGGCAGGCCTACGAGCGGCTGAACCTCAGCGCCAGAGCATATAACAGAGTAATGAAGGTGGCGCGAACAATAGCGGATCTTTCAGGCGGCGGCGACATAACATACGAGCATATCGCAGAGGCTATACAGTACCGTACGGTGGATAAAAAATACTGGGGGGAATAATGCGTGAAGGAGGATATGAGGCGGTACAATCTGTGGTTGGCCTTCACCGCAGGGCTGAGGCCCATGCGGCACAATGAGTTAATCGAAGAATACGGCAGCGCATATGATGTGTTCCTTGCGGTGGCAAGGGGAGATATACCCTCAAAAACGGCTGCGGACGGACGCATGCTCGCGCTCATGAAGGCGAAGGCAGAGGAAGGCTACATCGACAGGTGCCTCGAGTATCTCCATAACCAGAACATATCCGTCGTGCTGTTTAAGGATAAGAACTACCCGGCGCTTTTGCGGGAGATACATTCGGCGCCGGCGGCGCTTTTCGTAAAAGGCCGCCTGCCGGATAAGATAAGGCTGCCCATAGCCGTCATCGGCTCCAGAAGGTGCTCGGACTACGGTAGAAAGGCCGCCGAGATGATATCCGGACAGTTGGCGGAATGTGGCGCATGCATAGTATCCGGAATGGCATACGGAATAGACAAGGTGGCGGCCATCGCGGCTCTGGAAAGGTCAAAAGCGGAAATACCTACAATAGCGGTATTGGGCAGCGGCGTAGACGTGGTATATCCCGAAGAAAACCGGAAGCTTTACGACGAGATATGCGACAAGGGCGCAGTGGTATCCGAATTCCTGCCGGGCACAGTGCCGGATTCAAAGCATTTTCCTCAGCGAAACAGGATAATAAGCGGCATATCAAGGGGCGTGGTGGTGGCCGAGGCCGCCATAAAGAGCGGCACGAGGATAACCGCGGACTTTGCCCTTGAGCAGGGGCGCGATGTGTTCGCCATACCCGGCCGCATAACCGACCCCTTCTGCCAGGGCACGAACCAGATGATACAGCAGGGCGCGGCCAAGCCGGTGTTTTGCGTGGACGACATACTGGAGGAATACGGAATGCGCTCGGATAAGGCGATACGCATGACGGAAATAGATGAGAGCGGCCTGAGCTTTGAGCAGACATTGATAGTGAGATTGCTTAAAGCGGGAGAGAAAACAATAGATGAATTGTGCGAAATGACGCAATTTGAACCGGGCAAATTAAATTCCGCCTTGACAGAGATGGAAATATCGGGAATAATTAAGCAATCGCCCGGAAGAATTTACGGGATTTGATGGAATGGGCGAAAAACAGTAAAATAGCCTGTCCATAAAGGCAAAAACGGAGGTAAGCAGAAAAATGTCAGAAATGCTTGTTATCGTGGAGTCGCCGGCCAAGGCAAAGACGATAGGGAAATTTCTCGGCAGTAAATATAAAGTAGTGGCTTCCAACGGCCACGTAAGGGACCTGCCAAAGAGTCAGCTGGGTGTGGACGTGGAGCACGATTTCGAGCCTAAGTATATAACCCTCAGAGGAAGGGGAGAGGTGCTGGATAATATACGCAGGGAGGCCAAGGCCGCGAAAAAGATATATCTCGCAACCGACCCTGATATGGAGGGCGAGGCCATATCCTGGCATCTTGCACATATCCTGAAGATGGACGCGAATTCTCCATGCAGAATAGTGTTCAACGAGATAACCTCCAATACAGTCAAGAAATCAGTCAAGGAACCCCGAGCCATAAATATGGACCTTGTGGACGCTCAGCAGGCAAGGCGGGTGCTTGACAGGCTGGTGGGCTACAAGATAAGTCCGATACTCTGGGCAAAGGTGCGCAGAGGCCTTTCCGCAGGCCGCGTGCAGTCGGTGGCTGTAAGCATCATTTGCGACAGGGAACAGGAAATAAACGACTTCGTTCCGGAGGAATACTGGAATATCACCGCCAAGCTCAAGGTACAGGGCAGCCGCAAGCCGCTTGAAGCCAAATTTTACGGAATGGACGGCAAAAAGCTGGACGTTCACGACGAGAAAACCGCAAATGATATAATCGCCCGCAGCGGAAATGAGTTTACCGTAAGCGACGTAAAGACCTCAGAAAAGAGCCGTCATGCCCCCGCGCCCTTTACCACCAGCAGCATGCAGCAGGAAGCCGCGCGCAAGCTGGGCTTTACTACCAAGCTCACCATGCTGATCGCCCAGCAGCTCTACGAAGGCGTCGAAATACACGGCAAGGGCACTACCGGCCTTATAACCTATATCCGTACCGATTCCGTGCGCATAGCCGACGAGGCCCAGAAGGCGGCCCTCGAATACATATCCGATACCTACGGTAAGGATTACGTTCCAAAGAAGCCCAACATATACAAGGGCCGCAAAGGCGCACAGGACGCCCACGAGGCCATACGTCCCGCGGACATACGCCTTACCCCGCAGGAAGCCAAGGCTTCTCTCAACGCCAGCCAGTATAAGCTTTATAAGCTGATATACGAGCGCTTCATAGCGAGCCAGATGACTGAAGCAAAACTTGAGACTACCTCCGTCTCCTTTGACGCCAACGGCTGCACCTACCGATCTGCTGGTACAAAGGTGCTGTTCCCCGGCTATACCGCAATATATACCGAGGGCCGTGACGACAGCGCTGAAGAGGAAGCCGCCATACCCACGGTTAGCGCAAATGATATATTCAGGGCGGAAAAGGTGGAGAAGGAGCAGAAGTTTTCCCAGCCGCCCGCCAGGTATACCGAGGCGTCGCTGGTAAAGCTACTTGAAGAGAAGGGTATAGGCCGCCCCAGCACCTACGCCCCCACAATCTCCACAATAATCGAGCGGGGCTATGTACGCAGGGAAAAGAAGCAGCTTGTGCCCACCGAGCTGGGCTTTGTGGTCACAAAGATAATGAAGGAAAACTTCAGCGACATAGTTGACATAAAGTTTACCGCCGATATGGAAAGCAAGCTTGACCTCATAAAGGACGGAGAGGAACCATGGAAAGAGGTTATAAGGGAATTTTACGGCCCATTTGAAAAGACACTTGAGAAGGCCTCCGAGAGCATAGAAAAGGTGGTCATACCCGACGAAGTATCCGATGTAAAGTGCGAAAAGTGCGGCTCCATGATGGTATACAAGATGGGGCGCTTCGGCAGGTTCCTCGCCTGCCCCAACTTCCCCAACTGCCGCAACACCAAGGCCATAGTCGAAAAGACCGACGTAAAATGCCCCTTGTGCGGCGGCGAAATAATAAAGCGCAAGTCAAAGAAGGGCAAGGTATTCTACGGCTGCGAAAAGTACCCGGAGTGCAGCTTTGTATCCTGGGATAAGCCGGTAAAGGAGAAATGCCCAAAATGCGGCGGCCTGATGGTACACAAAATGGGCCACGGAGGCGGATTCGACGCCTGCATAGCCGAGGGCTGCGGATACACCACAAAGCAGAGCAAGCAGGATAAAAAGGGGAGCGAGGAATGAAGGCTTCTGTAATAGGCGCTGGCCTTGCGGGCTGCGAGGCGGCATATCAGCTTGCCAAAAGGGGCATAGAGGTGGACCTCTATGAAATGAAGCCCAAACGCAGATCCCCTGCCCACAACGCGGATACACTCGCAGAACTGGTGTGCTCCAATTCACTCCGTTCAGACCGGCTGCAAAACGGCGCCGGTCTCATGAAGGAAGAAATGCGCCATCTGGATTCGCTGATAATGAGCTGTGCGGATTCCTGCCGGGTTCCCGCCGGCGGCGCACTGGCAGTTGACAGGGATACCTTTACCCGGTGCGTTACGGACAGAATAAAGTCAAACCCAAATATAAATCTTATATGTGAGGAAATAACAGAGCTGCCAAACGCCCCGGCTATAGTTGCTACCGGGCCGCTTACCGACGGTGCGCTGTATAAGGCGATAGAGGACTTTTTCGGCGAGGGACTGCACTTTTACGATGCCGCGGCTCCCATAGTCCGGGCCGATTCGCTGGATATGGGCAAGGTGTTCAGGGCTTCCCGCTACGAGCGCGGCAGCGACTATCTGAACTGCCCTATGACGAGGGAAGAGTATTTTACCTTCGTGCATGAGCTGGTGAACGCCGAGACTGCGCCGCTGAAGGAATTCGAGACGCCCAGAGTATTTGAGGGCTGTATGCCAATTGAGATAATGGCAAAGCGGGGGGATATGACGCTGGCGTTTGGCCCACTCAAGCCGGTAGGCCTGAAGGATGAGCGCACCGGCGTAAAGCCCTTTGCGGTGGTGCAGCTCCGTCAGGACGACTCCGACGGCACGCTGTACAATATCGTAGGCTTCCAAACCAACCTTAAATTCGGCGAGCAGCGCAGGGTGTTCGGGCTGATACCCGGCCTTGAGCATGCAGAATACGAGCGCTATGGAGTGATGCACCGCAACACATTTATCAATTCCCCCGGCAAGCTCAGCTTTAACTATGAGGCGCTCAGCCGCCCCGGACTGTTCTTTGCGGGGCAGATGACGGGTGTGGAAGGGTATGTGGAGAGTGCGGGCAGCGGCCTTGTTGCGGGCATAGCCCTGGCGCGGGAACTGACGGGGCTTGAACCGATAGACTTTACCCGACAGACCGCCCTCGGCGCAATGGGCCATTATGTTTCCGAGTACTGCGGTAAAGACTTTCAGCCTATGAACATAAACTTCGGCATAATGGACGGCATAGTGAACGCCCCGAGGAAGAAGGAGGACAGATACACCCTCATTTCACAGCGCGCAATTGAGACAATTGATGACATAATCGAAAACAAGCTGTAAACTAACGCCGCAAGCGCCGCATAAACGGCGTTTGTGTGATATTATAAATAAAATATTCAAATCAACACAACCGAAAGGCAGAATAAATATGTCCCTTAAAGGAACCACTATAGTTGCAGTCAAGCGCAACGGCAAATGCGCCATAGCAGGCGACGGCCAGGTAACGCTGGGCGAAAAGGTAGTAATGAAGGGCACCGCAAAGAAGGTGCGCAGGCTCTATAACGACAAGGTGGTGGTAGGCTTCGCCGGCTCTGTGGCAGACGCCTTTTCTCTTTGCGAAAGGTTTGAGGCAAAGCTTACCCAGTACAGCGGCAGCCTGAGAAGGGCAGCCGTATCCTTGGCGCAGGAGTGGCGCAGCGACAAGGCGTTGAGGCAGCTTGAGGCCATGCTCATCGCCGCAAACGACGAGGACCTATTGGTCATCTCCGGCACGGGCGAGGTTATAGACCCGGACGACGGCATAGCGGCAATAGGCTCAGGCGGCATGTATGCCCTTGCGGCCGCCAAGGCCCTCAAGGAGAATACTGACCTGGATGCAAAGGAAATCGCGGAAAAGGCCATACGCATAGCGTCGGAGATATGCATATTTACCAATGGCAACATAACACTGGAGGAAGTATGAGCGAAGCAATGACCCCGAGAGAGACCGTCGAAGCTCTCGATAAATATATCGTCGGGCAGGACGAGGCAAAGCGCGCGGTGGCGATCGCACTCCGCAACCGCTACAGAAGAAGCAGGCTGCCCCAGGAACTCAGGGACGAGATAACCCCGAAGAACATCATAATGATGGGACCCACCGGCGTGGGCAAGACCGAGATAGCGCGGCGCCTTGCAAAACTGGTGGACGCGCCTTTTGTGAAGGTCGAGGCTACAAAGTTCACCGAAGTGGGCTATGTGGGCAGGGATGTGGACTCTATGGTACGCGACCTTGTGGAAGCGGCAATCCGCATCTGCAAGGAGCAGAAGATGAACGCCGTCAGGACGGTTGCAGAGGCCAATGCCGAGCAGCGCCTGATAGACATACTGGTGCCAATGCACAAGGATAAATGGCATGCGCCGGAAAACCCGCTGCAATTTCTGCTTGGCGGCGGAACCAGCAAGGAGCCTGAGCTTACCGAGGATGAGAAACGGGAGCGGCTCACCAAGCGCGAGGAAGTCACCAGGGATCTTCGCGCAGGCAGGCTTGAGGACGAGATAGTAGAAGTACAGATAGAGATGCCCAACAACGGCTCCAACGCCATGATAGCCATGGGCATAGATGTGAACCTCAACGAAATGATGGGAGGTATACTGCCGCCCAAGAAGAAGACCCGCCGGGTAAAGGTATCCGAGGCCCGGAAGCTCCTCGTACAGGACGAGAGCGAGAAGCTCATAGACATGGACGAGATCACTCAGGAGGCCATAGAGCGGGCGGAGCAGGACGGTATAATATTCATCGACGAGATAGACAAGATAGCCGCCAGCGGCAATACCAGCGGCGCAGACGTATCCCGCGAAGGCGTGCAGCGCGACATACTGCCGATAGTCGAGGGCAGCACGGTTACCACAAAGTACGGCCCGGTGAAGACAGACTTCATACTTTTCATAGCCGCGGGCGCATTCCATGTATCCAAGGTATCAGACCTGATACCCGAGCTGCAGGGCCGTTTCCCCATAAGGGTAAAGCTTGAGGCGCTGACTGTAGATGACTATAAGCGCATACTCCCCCAGCCACAGCACGCCATAACCAAGCAGTACGAAGCGCTGCTGAAGACTGATAATATACTGCTCAGCTTTACCGACGACGCCTTGGGCGCCATAGCCAAGTACGCCTTCACAGCAAACGAGCGGGAGGAGAACATAGGCGCGCGCAGGCTGCATACCATAGTTGAAAACCTGCTGGACGACATATCCTTCAACGCGGGCGGCGATCACCCGCTCACAAAGGTGGAGGTCGACGAGAAATACGTAAAGGAGCACGTTTCGAGGGAATACGAGGGCGAGGATCTGCAAAGGTTCATTCTCTGATCCCGGACAAAGGCAAATGACAGGCAAGCTTACTGCAATAGGTATCATCTCCATGACGGTGCTGCTGACCGGCGCCGGCTGCGTGGAGGCCGCCACCACCGCCAATACCGTCTTCAAAACAGAGACGGAGGGGGTGTATGCTGCTGCGGAGCAAGCTGACGCTGAGGAGGGCAAATCTCTCTTTGACCTGCCAACTCCACGACCTACCATAGCCCCGGTCAAAATCAAAATAAGCCAGTCCCCGCTGCCGACGCCCCCTGCGGAAAACCCATATACGGTGGACGGGAACGTCTCCGAGGACGCCGCAAGCCCTGCCGCGTCTCCCGTGCCTGCGAACACCCCGGATTCTTCGGACAAGCCTGAGTATACCGTGGAGGAAATGGATGATACCGCAGGTTATGTCTATGCCAAGAGCATAAACCTGCGCTCCGGCCCGGGAGAGGATTACAAGATCGTCCGGGAATACCGGCAGAACCGCAAGGTGACGATCACGGGCAAGTCGGGCGACTGGTACAGGGTAAGGGTCGGCAAGAGGAAGGGCTTTATGCTTATGGAATACATAAAGCTGGGGGACCCGCCGGAAAGCACCCCCAAGCCCACAGAAAAGCCCAAGGCCACAAGCAAGCCCAAGGCCACAAGCAAGCCCAAGGCCACGCCCAAGGCGGAGGAGATCGAGGTGATAACACCCGTTGAAACGCCGTCGGGCGGGCAGGGCAGCATGAACGGCGGCGGGGGCTATACCGGCGAGGAGCTGTACCTTATCGCGCAGGTGGTGCGTAAGGAGGGGGACAGCGAAAGCTATACCGCCGTTGCGAACGTAATATACAACCGCCTGCACAGCAGCAGGTTTCCAAGTACTGTAAACGGCGTGATATACCAGAAGGGGCAGTTTTCCACCTCCAGCCTAAAAGCGCCAAATGCCGCGGCCGAGGCTGCGGTGACATCGGTATTTATCAACGGCAATACCGTACTTCCCTCCGATGTGCTGTTCTTCAGAAACAGCGGCAGCTGGGATCATGAGCTGTATGCCAAGATAGGCGGCAACTATTTTTACTATTAAGGCTTAAAACTAAATAAAAAGGCTCTTTACGGGAAAAACTAATACCGCAATTTCCAATAGAAAAGGCGGTATTTTTATGTGTAAAGCTGTAATAATGGCGGGAGGAGAGGGAAAACGCCTCCGTCCCATAACCTGTACCCTTCCCAAGCCAATGGTACCCCTGCTGAACAAGCCGGTGATAGACTACTGCATAGAACTGCTTAAAAAGCACGGCGTAGAGGACATAACGGCCACGCTGCATTACCTGCCAAACGTCATAATGCGGCACTGCGGCGACGGCGATAAGTATGGCGTAAAGCTAAGCTACTCTATCGAAGACGCGCCTCTTGGCACAGCGGGCAGCGTGCGTAAGGCTGTGGGCGCCGATGCGCGGCGGACCATAGTCATAAGCGGCGACGCCATGACGGACGCAGATCTGACCGAAGCGATGTGCTTCCATAAGGCGCGGGGAGCAGCGGTGACAATTGTGCTCAAAAGAGTGAGCGTGCCTACTGAATACGGAGTCGCCATGACGGACTCCAAGGGCAAGATATACAGGTTTCTCGAAAAGCCCATGCTGTCAGAGGTGTTCAGCGACCTGGCAAACACCGGTATATACATACTGGAGCCCGAGGTCATAGAGCGTATACCGGCGGGCGAAAAATACGACTTCAGCAAGGATCTGTTTCCGGCGCTCCTGAAGGAGAAAATGCCGGTGTATGGCTATGTTACGGACAGATATTGGTGCGATATAGGCGATATAGCTCAGTATAAGGCCGCGCAGCGTGATATGCTGGACGGAAGGTGCACGTTTACTACTGCTGCAAAACAGAAAGACGGAGCGTGGATAGAAGACGGTGCAGTAATATCCGAGAGCGCGGAGCTGCTTGGCCCCTGCTATATAGGCAGCGGGGCGGAGGTTAGCGAGGCTGTAGTATCGGATTACTCTGTGGTAGGTAGCGGGGCCAGGATAGGCCGGGGAAGCAGCCTAAAGCGTACGGTACTTATGGAAAACACCCGCGTACGGGAAAATGTGGAGCTGCGCGGAGCCATACTGTGCGAAGGGGCAGAGGTTGAAAGCGGAGCTTCAATATATAGCGGCACGGTGATAGGCAGCGGCAGCCGGGTAGGCAAAAACTGCACGGTATGCAACGGTGCGTCCCTTTGGCCGGAAAAAGAGCTCCGGGAGGACGAGGACTGTACAGAGAATCTCCAATGGGAGGAGGATACCCCGAAGCCAGGAATAATGAGCCGAATACGAGGCTATTGCGACAGGACTATGACCCCGGAGCGCGCTGTGCGAATAGGCGCTGCCTTCGCCCGAAGCAGCGGCAGGCTGCCCCTGGAGATAGCCATATCCACCGACGGCAGCCAGCAGGGCGTGATGCTCAAGCACGCCGTTATAGCGGGGCTGGTATCACAGGGCGCGGATGCGGCAGATATGGGCTTTTGCGGCTATTCCGCATTCGAACACGGCATACGGGCCTTCGGCTACCGGGGCGGCATGTATATACGCATGGGCGATGACGCCCACTCAGGGGAGATTGTGCTTTGCGACGGCACGGGCACAGAGCTTACCGGCAGCGGCTTTCGGGCTTTTCAGCAGGAGCTTAAGGCGGGCGCGGTGCGGCCCATCACCACGGAGCGCCTCGGCATAGTACAAAGGGTAAACGGCGCGGCAAAGTCATATGATGCGCATCTGAACCGACTTGCTCAATCGGTGCGCAGCGGTCCAAATGGCGTGACGGTGCTCATAGGCGGCAACCCGGAGACATATGATGCCGTTGCGCGTGTGCTGCTGCCCTGCGGGTATTCAGTCAGGTACTACACCGGGCTGGACAGCGACAAGCTCTTTGAAACCGCCAAGGAGGAAAATACAGATCTTGCATTCATGGCGGACGGCATGGAAGGCGTTATGTGCGCTATAGCATACGGTAAGCATATAACCCGTCACGAGCTCAACGCAGTGCTGGCAATGGCAGCGGG
>ERZ779877.1989-NODE-1989-length-15840-cov-21.716820_pt1 | contig 15840 bp, 14 predicted proteins | sample MGYA00511556_ERZ779877 | MGnify/ENA primary metagenome ERZ779877 (study PRJEB29588, sample SAMEA2159338) | human gut metagenome | biome: human gut; feature: human-associated habitat; material: faeces | place: Denmark | collected 2008/2010 ...
TCATCTTCAATACATTTTACAGTTCCATCCTGGAACTTCTCATAATGCAAATTATTGATACAAGTAGTAAGTTTAAGGTACCTTCGTGGAAAATAAAAAAGTGGAGCCCACGCATGGAACTCCACCGGCTACGGGCATCGCAAGTTTCCGTAGCGCAACCATATGTACATTAACATTACAAGATGTGTATGTCAATAAACTCATGTTAGATATTGAATTATATTTTCCTGTATCGGCTGATTTTATCCCAGTTAGCAGGAAATCCCATATTATCAAGCAATTGTTTCTCTGTAAGATGAGGACACTGCTTAATTACAGTTTTTATAAGTTTTGAAAGAGCAGTTTTAAAGAGTCTGAATTCATCATTATTTATCAGGTAGCGTAGGGCAATTACAACTGCGAATAAATCCTGCTTGCCGTATACATAGTGATTATTGTTTTGATTGATTTGAAGCTTTTGGTGTAGCAGGGTATCAGGAATTGTCTCGTTTATTCTGAATGAAAACAGACGCTCCCCATGGGCACATACATTACGGCATTTGCCTATAATGTTGATAAACTGATGCAATTGTTTTTCTGAAACATTCTGAAAGTTTTTGCTGATTTTGGTTCTAATATCAGTAGTTGCATATTGATACATTTTGGAAATCTGCCCAAATGTTAAAGCATTTGTTGCAACCCATAATGGTACATTGTGATATGTATTGACTGAATGCTCAATATAGGCATATTTGCTAGGTGTAGCAATAACTTTTTGTAATGAATGAGTCAGGCGAAGCAGTTCACGATGGTTCTTTCTGGTGTGATTATAATTATTTATATCAAGATACATGGACTGCTGTTCACCATATTTTTCACAGAAGTGATAGGAAAACATGGATTTTATATGGCGTTCTACATGAAGAATGTATTTCAGAAACAAAGTGCGTAGCTCTTCATCAAAGTAGTAGAAAGAAACTAATTCATCAAAAGTAACGCCATGAATATATTTATTTGACGGAGCGTGTTTGAAAAGAGATTTGTATCCACCTATTAGAGAATAGTAGCTGAGTTCTTCCAGTTTTTTAGTGGCATATTCGTGATTAGGAATAGCAAGTTGCTTGTCATATTCAAGAATATGTAGCTGCTGCTCATAGGTGAGAAAGTTTTTTGCCATATAGTATTTCCTTTCTGAAACAGGCATAAAAAAAGTGGAGCCCACGCATGGAACTCCACCGGCTACGGGCATCGCAAGTTTCCGTAGCACAACCACTACAAATAATATACCATTGATATCTGGCGATGTCAAACAGTATTTTTTTAGTGGCATTAATAGTTTATGCGTTTCTGTGTGTGATATTCTTATTTTGTTCATTCTTGGCATTCAGCCATTTTTCTTTATATTCCAGTGCTTTCTCAGGCTTGTGCCATCTGGCATATAGATTATTCAGATATCCGTATACAGATTTCAGATAGTTATTCTTAGAAACATAATTATCAAATGCTGAAACAGCAGTATCAGATGAAGCTAAATCAGAATCACTGGTATCCATAGCAGCATTGATAATACTCTCTGCTGCCAGTAGATTCTTTTCGGCTTCTACTGGTTTACCTTCCTTTAATGCAATTATTCCGGAAGCAAGTCGGCAGCAGCCATAATCTAAAGTGTTGTAGCCTTCGTTATCTGTTACAAGAGCATCATATTGATTAAGGACAAGCCGTGCAAGCTCTAAATCACCAGCAAGTATCAGCATATTTACAAGATTAAGCATCTGTTGGAGCATATCATGCGTTTCAATTATGCCGGTGTCAGCATATGAAATCCTTATCTCAAATGCCTTGTGTAAGGCTTCGGTTGCTTTATCAGTTTTTTTAAGTGCAAGATATACATTGGACAGATTGTTATAAAGATTTGAGAGTAGATTGATATAGCGCTTCTGATTCATGGTGTTCATAGTGTCATCTTCATTTTCAAGCAGGTGTATAGCTTTTTCACGTTTCTTTACAGCCACATCATAATCCTTTCTCATGTATGAAAGCTCTGCTTTGTAGTCTAAAAGTAATGCTCTGTCACAGACAGAATCGATATGCTCCTGTTCCATAAGGTATGATATTCGGTCAGCCAGTTTTGACATATAATCCCTGACAGAGTATTTTTCAAGATATGGAAACATATCCTGAAGGAATAACAGATAACAGGCAGAATTATCATTGATGATGTTTTCTACAACACTTATCATAGCCTGTATCGTATTATCGGGCTTTTGGACTTCTAAGCCATGCATCAAGCAGATTGAGTGAAGACTGTTTACAAGTGTCTGACAATTGGAAATGCAAGGATTTAATTCCTCATATATGATTTCCTGTATCAGAGGATGCAGGTTTATTTTCTTATTCTCTATGTCATCTGTTATAAAACCATATCGGGCAAGATAATTAACATCATGTAAAGAGGCGAGCTGCAGCCAGTTCCTGAAATGATTCTTATACACGCCGGATACCGGAAGGATTGACAGGTTCTTAAGTATATCGGTTTGAGAAGAATTAAGCCGGCTGATCTGCATAAGAATACGCAAATGTTCAATCATAAGCCCATCATAATAATCCCCATCTTTATATAATTCCACATTTTCACTATCTGTGATATTAAGCCCACACTGCTTTAATTCATGCAGTAATTCATCAGGCTCAAGACCGCCTGCTGCAAGTGAAAGAGCTGATAATACGACAGTCAGGGTGTGGGAATGAACTTCTCTTATTATCTGTTTAACTGTTTCAGTATCATCATCCGAATAAGGACAATGCGAAGCAAAAAGCTGTAAAAGGTCTTTTTCAGATGCTATCTCTTTAATCTTAATCGAAGCATATTGTTTTACTTCACAGCGTGTCGTGACAAGCAATTCAAAATCATTCTTTACAAATTCTTTGAAAAAAGCATCATCCTTAGGAAGTGCATTAAAGTTATCCAGTATCACAAGGCTGTCCTGATGCAGGGAGCGTAGCAGTCGGTAATGTGAGTCAAATAGAGCATCCTCATCCATATCTGATGTATCATCTGAAAATTCCATGGCTGCAATGTCTTTTCGCAGGCTGCCGGAATAAAACAGGTAGATGATATTGGTATATTTCTTTTTATTCCTGCTGGCATAATATTTTGCCAGTTCACTTTTTCCTATTCCTGCGATTCCATTTATGAAAACAACGGATTCAGAAGCAAGCAGTCTGCCACATTCTTTTATCTCATCATTTCTTCCGATGAATTCTTTTACAACAGCCGGCAAACGATTACTTAGCAGAATGTCAGTAAGCTCCGGTGAATACAGGTTCTTTCTGTTATGGTCAGATAATATGGCGTAAAGCATAACATCTGTAAAAAATGTGGCATTATCATCAATGGCAATTAATTCATCAGCTTTGGTAATGCCAATTATTTTTCGGCTGTTATTAATCATATCTTCCAACAAATATCTGGTATTAGAAACATTTATAAGATTAGGAATAATCTTGTTCTTAAAGTCCGTAATCATCTGATTACGCCCGGTATCATTTTTGTATTCATTCAGAATATCTACAGGAACAGGTCTTGCTCCATTACACCAGCGGCTGAATGTGATGTTATCATCTGAAGCTTCACCATAGTCAGAGGCTTCATCCAACAGGCAGAGCGAAAACAGGTCACGCACAAGCCGGTGCTGTGGGTAAGTCTTTATTTTATTGTCAAGTAATGCACCTGTCACATGTGCAAATGTCAATTGATTTTTCATACTTTCTCCATGTCTATGTCAACTTCCAGTCAACATGTCGTCAATGTGTTTCATTCTCAAAATTTACTATCATTATCACAACAAAACATAGCCAGCAGACAGCAGAAGATATCTGAAATGGCTATAAATATTATAACATAAAACAAACATATGTTCTACAACTTTTTTGCACATTGAAAACTAAATGAGCTTTATCATATGCCAACAGAACCAGCGAAGATGTTTCCGGTAGGAAACGGAGCGGGTGAAGACACTTCCGTCAAGGGTGGGAAACGGACTCGAACAGGAGTAGCCCACAGGTCACGAAGCGATTCGGGGGACTAAAGGTCAGCTGTGAGACTGACAACATGTGATATGCAGAAAGCCAAATGAAGTATCTTTCAACGGTATGATTATCACAATTGAGATTTCGGTAAAAGAAGGTGATATGTTTAGTATTTTAAGAAGGGGGTGTTTACACATGGCAAAAGAATTAGAATTAGCCAAGAAACTGGCTGTACTTGGGTGGATTTTCCGCAAGAGACTGATTACCGAAGATGAGTACAGTAGAACAAGAATTCATATTATGAGTGAATATGATGTTATAACTTTTATGACAGCATAGCCGCACATTCGTTAACATTTATATTTTGAATTATAGTGTAGGCAGTAGCAGAAATGATGTTACTGCCAATTTATTTTATACAGACAGATTTTAGGAAAGGAGCGTTTTCTATGGATGAAAAACAGGTAGAAGTAATAAAGAAAGTGGATGGTCCTGTTATCAGAGACCGCAGAAAGATGGGAAAACCACTTACTATTACAAGAAAAAGAGTAGCAGCATATGTCCGTGTCAGCACGAATGGAGAAGAGCAGATACAGAGCTTTAATTCACAGAAGCAGTACTATCAGGATAAGATAGATTCCAATAAAGAGTGGGTTATGGTTGGGATATACGCTGATGAGGGTATCACAGGAACCAAAACAACGAAAAGAGAGCAGTTTCTTAAGATGATTGATGATTGTATGAATGGTCTTATAGATATTGTAATTACGAAGTCAGTATCAAGATTTTCACGAAATCTTGTTGATACACTGCAATATACCAGAATGCTAAAGGTAAAGGGAGTTACAGTAATTTTTGAAAAAGAGAATATTGACACATCAAAGATGGAAAGTGAGATGCAGTTATCACTTTTATCTGCTCTTGCACAGAATGAGGTTGAGTCTTTATCCCAGAATGTGACAATGGGTGTGCAGATGAAAATGTCCAGAGGAGAGCTGATGGGATTTAACGGATGTCTCGGATATGATTATAACCCGGAGGATAAGAGTATAACTATCAATGAAGCAGAAGCAGAGACAGTTCGCCTGATTTATGATTTGTATCTGCAGGGATATGGTGCATATAGAATTGCGAAGGAGCTTACGAGGCTTGGTAAGGTCAATAAAAAGGGCAATGTTAAGTGGACAGACAGCGGTGTTAGGGGAATTCTTAAGAATGAAAAGTACAAGGGCGATTTGCTTATGGGAAAAACTTACACAGTAGACCCGATATCAAAGAGGCGTCTGGATAATCACGGTGAATCCAATAAATATTATACGAAGAATCATCATGAAGCCATTATTTCAGAGGAAGAGTGGGATAAAGTTCAGGATATTTTAAAAAGCAGATATCGTACTAATGAAAATGTATCAGATGCGGAGAGAATCAAGTTTGCAAGAAAATACGCTTTTAGCAGTATGTGTCAGTGTGGTTTCTGTGGAACTAATCTCACCAGACGTTCTCATAATCAGGATACAAAGCATAAAAAGCCGGTATGGAAATGCCGGACGGCAACGAATAAGGGAATTGCAAACTGCCCACATAGCAAAGCCGTAGATGAAGTGGTTATCGAAAATGCGTTTCTTGAGATGTTTAAGTTGCTTGCAGAGAATTTTGATGATGTACTTGAATCTGTGTTGTCATCAGTGGAAGAAACATTATCCAAAGACGACAGTACAGAAAAATTGAAGCGTATTGAGAAAGAGATTTCCTCGCTTGAAAAGAAGAGAAAAAAATTGACTGATATGTATCTGGATGATAAAATTTCTAAAGAAGCCTATGACGATAAATACAGTGAGATTAGCAATAAGTTGGATAAATGTGAAGAAGAAAAGCATTTATTTTCTGACTGCGTATTATCACAGAAGAATATTGCTGATAAGATGAAACTCATCAGGCAGAAGCTTAAAGGGGCTGATGTACTTGATGAATTTGACAGAGTAGTATTTGAAAGCATTGTGGAGAAAGTCGTTGTCGGTGATATGGAAGAGGATGGCACAGCTGATCCGTATAAGCTGACATTTGTGCTAAAGGGTATGGATGACAGAAGCATACCATATGCCAGAGACCGATATGTGAATCTTTGTGAAAAGGCTGTGTAGACAACAAGGAGGAGCTTAAAAATGAGCGATAATCATGACTTGTTGAATGATAAAGATGTGTGTTCTTTTGAAGAACACGAGGCAGAAAATGTGTGTTCCAACAAAGATGCTGTTGCATGTGGAGACGGTGGTACTGCTTTCCCACAAAAAGCCAGACGGACATATCAACGTAAAAGTTGAGTTTGGTGAGGGTGAGGGAAAAGTTCCGTTTGATAACATCGCTAAAAGAGCCTAAACATACAAGCCCAAAGAGCGAGTGACCTACAAAATGATAAAGGAGTACATAGAAGCTAAATACGGCTTCAAAGTACATACCGCATATATCGCAGAGGTAAAGAGAGATTTAGGCTTGCCAATGTATGATGCTCCTAATGCGGTAGAAGAATTGAAACAGCCGAGGAAGCATCCGACAGCGGAAAAGGTAGAAGCAATCAAAGATGCTTTGAAATATTTTGGGGTTATTTAATAGGTAGCCTGTTTATAGAATATCACATGGATTAGTAAAGCAAATAAATGATGGAAAGGGTGAGGATTATGGGTGGAAAAGAAGCATCACGGGGATTTTTATACCAGGGGTTTGCTTCAGTATTAGAGGCCTTAACTGATAAAGGTAACTGGGATAAGATATATGTCGAATTTCCAACATCAAATGATAAGGTTGATATAGCATTAGAGCAGCAAAATCAAATTGTTAAATGCATACAAGTAAAATCAACGATAAATACTTTTACCAAATCAGACATCAAAATATGGCTAGATGACCTTATAAAGGATATAGAAAGTCCTGAATATGAATTATTTTTAATCGGGCAATGTGATAAGTCCGCCAACACATTTATAAAGTCAATCGAAAAGTATTATGGGAAAGTGCTTGATAAAGAAGCAAAGTCGTCGCTAAATGGGTTTGATACAGATTTGCTTGATAATAAGAGAATACGGTTTTTTATTTTGCCGTTTGAAATAGAAGTTTTAGAAAAAATTGTAAGAGATTCGTTGCATCAGTATATTTCAGATAGCAATCAAATGATGACGTTTGACCAAATTAGGTTTATTGCTTCAGCGACTGTAAATGATCAGATGATTTCTTCAACACATGGTAAAGGTATTGATAGAAAAGACTTTGATGAAGAAATGGAAAAACGCATTTTTCTTGTTGTCGATAAGTATTCCCCTAAAAGAATATCTATTGGTGTGAAAAGCTTTACCCGTGGAGCAGAAAACTTGGAAAAAGACACAGAGAGTTGTTTATCATTCATTAATAAGTTTGATGGTCGCAATATAAAGGGTGAATACGATTGGAATAAGGATATTTATAGAAATTTGGAGGAATTTTTGCTCACAAATACAAGCAACAAGTATGCATATCAAATATTTTTAGATACACATGCGTCTATAGCCTTTGCAGCAGGAAGAATTCTTGATAGTAAATCAGGTATCAACGTATTTCCGATACAAAAATCGTCGACCAATGGCACTGTATTATGGGATGTGAAACTGTCATCTAAAAAGAACTATACTAATTGGGATATTTCCCACGAAAAGTTTAATGAGAATCAATATGATTCTGCATTAGTATTAAATGTCACTCGTAACATTTACAATGACGTGGTAAAATTCATAAAAGAAAACAATCTATCAATTGGATGTATCATTAATTGTACGCCAAGCGATGTTGGTGCTACAAATTTTTCGATAGAAGATGGAACACATGCAACTGCTTTAGCTAATTCAGTTTATAACGCTATTGGCAGAAGAAGCACTGTGGAACGGCGTGCAACACTACATATTTTTGCTGCTGCTCCAAATGCATTTATGTTTTTCTTAGGTCAAAATTCAGTTGGATTTGGCAAATGTATTCTATATGAATATGATTTTGAGCAAAGGAATTCTTGTACATATTCACAATCAATAAGTTTTACTAATTAAGGGAGGATTATTTATGTCTACTGTACCGTCATATTTTAAAGATTTTCTATCTAATATTCGTTTGTCTGACAATCAAGTGAAGGATTTGAAAACAGGGCATACGACATTAAGAAGGAGATTAGAGGAAGATGAAACATTATCAAAGATTATTATTAGTACTTTCTTACAGGGAAGTTACCGACGTTCCACAGCAGTAAAACCCAAAAACGGCAATAAATCAGATGTCGATGTAATTGTTGTAACGAAATTAGACTCTGAAGAGTTTACACCAGAGGAGGCTTTGGATTTATTTGTTCCATTTTTAGAAAAACATTATAAAGACAAATATAGAATTCAAGGCAGGTCAATTGGTATAAGTTTAAGTTATGTTGATTTGGATATCGTACCTACTTCTGCACCTGGTGAAAGCGAAACAGGAGTACTTCAAGATGAGGCGATTATTTCGGAATATACAATTGAAGATTTCCAACAAAAGTTACTTACAAGATCGTTCAATAATGACTTACTTAAAAGTGCATATAACATATTTTATAAATCAGATAACGAACCTCAATGGAAATCCGAACCGTTGCTAATTCCTGACCGTGAAGCGGAAAAATGGGATAAAACACATCCACTTGAGCAAATTCGATGGACGGTTGAAAAAAACAAGAATTGCAATACCCACTATATAAATGTTGTTAAGGCATTGAAGTGGTGGCGCAAAACACAATATCCAGATATGAAACATCCCAAGAGTTATCCGTTGGAACATTTTATTGGTGATTGTTGTCCAGATGATATTAAAAGTGTTGCCGAAGGTGTTGTATTAACTCTTGAAAATATCGTTTCCCAATACACTAATAAACCTTTTTTAGCTGATAGAGGCGTTCCTGAACATGATGTTTTTGCACGAATTACAGATGAAGAATATTCTGATTTCTACGATACGGTTTGTGATGCTGCTAAAATAGCTCGTGAGTGGCACTATCATCCAAATGCATCGTCGGCACCAAGTAATATTGATAAAAATCAAATGATAGTTTTATCTCAAGACCAAAAACTAAAATGTCCCGAACCTATATTAATTATTGTTGGAGGTTATCAAGACAGTTGGAATATAAATGCTCGGTTATTTGTTAATAAGCAAGAAATTATTCTCAATAAGCGGTAGCACTAGCCTCTTGATAAGACGCAGATTTTTGTGTCAAATTATAAGCTGTACTTGTTGAGTGAAAAGATGAAAGAAGATAATGATACTGAAGTAATGGAAAAAGTAATTGTGCCATAGGCTGTTGCACAATTAGTATGGTGCAAAATTAGTACCATCCATGATTTTGTGGGAAAAGGCTGCACGAACGGTATTAGTACTGTAAAAATATTGTCCAGATATCCATAGTTTTGTGGGGATATAATTTGAATTTGTACGCATGTGGAGACGGTAGTACTGCTTTCCCACAAAAAGCCAGATGGACATATCAACGTAAAAGTTGAGTTTGGTGAGAGTGAGGAAAAAGTTCCGCTTGATAATATCGCTAAAAGAGCCGAAGAATACAAGCCCAAGGAACGAGTGACCTACAAAATGATAAAGGAGTACATAGAAGCAAAATACGGCTTCAAGGTACATACCGCATATATCGCAGAGGTAAAGAGAGATTTAGGCTTGCCAATGTATGATGCTCCTAATGCGGTAGAAGAATTGAAACAGCCGAGGAAGCATCCGACAGCGGAGAAAGTGGAAGCGATAAAGGATGCATTGAAGTATTTTGAAGTGATTTAATAATGATGAGCGTATCATTAAAAATAGTGGTACGCTTTTTCTTTAAATATTTGGGAAGCAATATATAAGTGTTGAATATGCTTGAAAGGAGGAAAATGGAGTGAACCGTATTACAGAAATAACAAAGCGAGATATTTTAGATTTATTTCAGAATGGATTGGAGATAGACGAATTTTTTCAAACTCGAACCGTTACTTACAATTATTATGGTCGCCTTGAAGAAATAGATTTTCTTAATAGATTATATGATTTAGAGAGAATGCCAAGTTTTGATTCAAGATTTGTAAATGCAGAACAGGATATTTGGCAACACACAGTGAATAATGATGATTATCCATACTGCTGGGTTTTTGAAGACAAAAGATTCAATTTACAAGATGGTAGCGATGAAGTATATTTAAAATTTCTTTGTGAAGTATTTCACCCTGCTGTTCGATATGATAAGGGATACTGGAAAGAATTTTTAGTGGCAATTAACAAGCTATTACAAAATGACGGTTATGAGATTTACCCTGCTGAGAAAATATCCAATCGTGATGTTTATGGATGGAGAATATATCAGCAAGAAGATAATACGTTGTTTATTCCATATTCTCAACGAAATGCAAAGGACATAAAAGCAAAAAAGATAGTATTGTCCATAAAGCGGAAAGCGAGAAATCAAATTTATCAGTTTCTGGAGCGATATAATATCGTATATCAAGCGACTGACGAAACGGGATGGAATTATAATACAACAGTAGCTGAGGATGTTTTCAATGAAATAAGGCAATTTTATGTGCCAAAGTGTTATAATGATAAAAAAGAATATGTTGAAACTGCTGATTTGCAAGCATTCATACTTTCTAATTCTCCATTTTGCGTGTTGGACGCAATAGAGTTTTTTGCGAAACATAGTATCTCAGATGACTTTGAACCACAGATTAATGCTATATTAAAACTGAATGAGATACCGTTTCAGCTTTCCACGGGGAAGCTAATGAATACATTTGATACCCAGATAAATAAAAATTCATTAGTGTCTGTTCAAGAAGTAGGACTGAAAGAGTTATTACAAGAGGCTTCAAAATATTATGATGAAAACAATTTGCAAATTGCAGTGGAGAAACTTTGGGATGCATTTGAGAGACTAAAGACATATTACTGCTCATCGACTGTAGATAAGAAGAAATCAGTTAATAAGATTATAATGGATATGGGTAATAATCAACAGCCGTTTTTAGAATTATTTGAAAAGGAATTTTATGAGCTTACCATACTTGGCAATAATTTTAGAATTCGACACCATGAAATAACAAAAACGGATATTCAGGATAAAAGGCATTATGAATATTTTTATAAACGTTGCCTGTCTTTAATTTCAACCGCAATCCAGTATTTAGATGGAAGAAATTTATGATAGGAATGAGTTTTTATCAAAATCTCCCAGTTATAGATTTGTATATTATTTTTCCGAAACTTATAATGAAGCTAAAGATGTGGAGGTGTGCTTATGAGAGAGAAATTTAATCATCTATATTTGGATAGCCACGAAAGAAAACTTTTGATACATAGCCTTGTAGAGTTAAAAAATCAGCTCATACAGCAAGGCAGATATACGGATTGTGTTGACGAGCTTATTTTTAAGGTCATAAATGCACCGACCAAGAGAATGAAAATTGAATATGTCTAAGGCAAATTACAAAGCCGCTTATTCTTATTGATTTTAAGAGTAGGCGGCTTTTTTGCGTTCTCTGGTACTGTTTTACATAGCCACCTTGACAAAGTGGCTAAATCTATGCGAAAGGAGGACGCATCTATGTCAAATTGCAAAGTGATTGCTCTGACTAATCAGAAAGGCGGTGTTGGAAAAACAACCACAGCGGTCAATCTGGGCGTAAGTCTGGTGCAACAGGGTAAAAAAGTCCTGCTGATTGATGCCGATGCACAGGCAAATCTCACGATGGCTCTGGGTTATAACAGACCAGACGATATTCCCATAACGCTCTCTACTGTGATGCAGAACATCATAGACGATAAAACGCTTGATGTTACACAGGGTATTATCCACCACAGAGAGGGCGTTGACCTGATTCCGTCAAACATTGAACTGTCGGGCTTTGAGGTAAGGCTTTGATAGAAGTTTTGGAGCTTCGGAACAGGCTCAGCGATATGCAGCAGGAAGCAATCTATTTCAGAGGGTGCTATGACAGCGTTGGGTATCTCAAAAAGGCAGGAATTTTATAACCGAGAACGGCGGCATTGGCGTGGAACTGATGCCGCTTTTAAATAGCCGCAGAGGTGGAAAAACTTACATCTATGTGGTATAATAAAAAAAATTCAAATGATAAGGTGATAGTATGAAATATTCTTTGTCAAGTAATTGGAGTGGAGATTTTGAAAATGATGGCGTTCTTTTCTTTGCACAACGATTGGAAGAAATGCTGTTTGACTATTCTATTGATTTATATCGTATGCCATTGTTAAATACACATGGATTAGCAGAAGAATATTGTGATGTTGCTAATAAGGTTAAATCGGGTGAAGTGAAAGAATATCAAAGAAATATAATTTTCGATGAGTTAATTGAATCATTGAAAAATGATATAGTATTAAAAAAATGTTGGAGTTATGAAAATATAGAAAAGGTTATAAAAACCTTTGGCTCAAGCTCTCAGCAAGAAAAGTACAATACTATTTCTTATATAAGTGCAACATTGAGCAATGGGAGATATTATGATTGGTGCGTTAAAACAATCATTAAATATACAAATCATCCGAAACAAAAAAAGAAATTAGAATCAGCTTTAAGATGTTTTCTCCCAGAACTAATATCCATGGGTTATGATGCACACTATGTTTATAGCGAATTGCGGAAATGTTTTTTTGAAAAAAATGTCGTTGATAAAGACAGCGTCAAAAAATTTTTGGATGTTTTCAATTTCGAAATACACAAATATACCGTTTATTTTTCTGTGTCAGCTCTTGCAATTAGATTTAAAGACATTTTAGTAAAGAGGTTACGATTGAACTTTGACGATGACGGAAATTTTAGTCATTTCAAAAAAGATAGCAATAAAATCATTGTATATTTCGAAAATATCAAGGCTCCGTGTCCAAATACTGCTGCCAAAATAGCGTATAATAGATTGGATTTATTTTTTAGTTTTTATAAATTTGTTGGTAATAAAAGACGCTTTTCAGTTCAAAAGAAAGCGATGGTCATAGAGGAAGGACAAGCACCCATTTTTGTAGATGCTCAAAAGACATCTTATAATATTATTGAAGATATTGACTTTGAGGAGATAGGAACTACATCAGATAGATTATTGACGGGATTGTTAATCAATGCGGAATCTGAATATGCACTTTTAAGTAAATCTATTGAATTGCACAATACAGCACTATCAATACCTGATATGAAAAGTGGCTTTTTAAATCTTTGGGCATCAATAGAAGTATTGTGTCAAGATACAAATTCAAATAGTAAATTGGAAGCAGTTCTAAAAGTGGTTGTTCCCATATTAAAAAAAGATTACTTGATTTCCATGATAAATAATATAAATGAGTGCATGAAAAGTAATATGACTGAGCAAAGTTATAATAGTATCATGGAAGAAGTTACAGAGGTAGGGTGCGAAAAAAAGAAGGGTTTTTATTTGCTTTTACTTCCTAAATATAATGATTTAAGAAAAGAACTTATGGATGAATTAAAAAATTATCCAGTATTAAGAAGTCGTGTTTCAATGCTTGGAGATATTAAAACTACAAAGAATTTGAAGGGGTTAATTGATAAGTATGTCCAAAGAATTACATGGCATTTATATCGCATGTATAGGACAAGAAATGCTATCATACATTCTGGTGAAATTCCTGCAAATATAAAATATTTGGGCGAACATTTACATTCATATGTTGATTCGACTGTTACGGAGTTTATTGCAAAATTATCAGGAGATATACCATTTGAGTCTGTGGAAAATGTAATGGTTGATATAAAATTTGCAGTTGATAATTTGGAAAACGCGATTACGAAGGAAAGAGATATTGACGAAAAAATAGTAAATATTTTAATTCATCCAGAAATGGGAGCGGTTATGCATTGTGAAGAACATACTAAAGAGATGTTATCCATAGAGTGATTTTTACATAGCCGAGAGGTTTTCGTTTAACGAAAGCCCCTCGGCTATTTCTATTTTCTGGAGGTGATTTTATTGAATGAGAACTAACAGACCCTATGTGCAGATTGACCCAGATGTGCTTGAATGGGTACGCCAGATTGACCTGTTATCCTATCTGCGTGAGTTTGAGCCGAGCAATCTCGTTAAGGTCAAAGGCACAAGTAATGTGTACTGTACCGCAGAACACGACAGCTTAAAGATTTCCAACGGCAAATGGTATTGGTGGTCGAGAGGTTTCGGCGGCTATTCTGCCCTCGACTATCTGATAAAAGTCAAGGAATATGACTTCGTAGAAGCCGTGGAAATTCTTACAGGACAGGTGTTGGCGGACTGGAAACCGCCGCCCCCTGCCGAGAAAAAAGATGAGCCAAAGGTGCTTCTCTTGCCGCCGAAGTTTAAGAACTGCGACAGAGTTTTGCAATATCTTTTCGGGCGTGGTATTGACTATCAGCTCATACAGGAGTGCGTTGCAGACGGTACAATTTATGAGAGCGCCGACTATCACAACGCCGTTTTTATCGGCAAAGATGAAAGCGGAACACCCAAGTATGCGGCTCTCAGAAGTACGCTCGGCAGCACTTTCAAACAGGATGCATTGGGCAGCGACAAAAGGTATTCGTTCCGACTTCTGGCAAGAGAGCCGACAGATACCGTGCATTTATTTGAAGCCGCCATTGATTTACTGTCCTATGCCACCTACCTCAAATGCGAGGGCAAGCACTATAAAGCAGAAAATTACCCAAAGCGATTACGTTGTGGTATTTGGTGACGGAATAAATGATTTGGAAATGTTTGAGGTTGCTGATGAGTGCTACGCTATGGTCAATGCCGAACCTGAATTAAAAGCAGCAGCTACAAAAATAATAGAGAGCAATGACAATGACGGAGTTGCCCGTTGGTTAGCAGAAAATACATAAAATTTTTAACGGAGGTTACATAAGTGAAGATTGCGGCATATCAGTTTGCGGTATCAGGAGATATCAGAAATAATTTTGAATAAATTAAAAAAGCGATAAGTATGGCAAAAGAAAATTTGGTTGAATTGGTTATTTTCCCTGAGTGTGCCTTAACCGGTTATCCTCCGAAAGATATTCCGGATTCAACCCGTATTGATTTTAAGCTTGTTGATGACATATGTCACAAACTTCAAATGTTAGCAGATGAAAAAGAGATTTCGTTTATTGTAGGAACGATATATAGGGATGAAAAGATTTATAACAGGGCAATTCTTTTTCAGCCATATAAAAATTGCCAATTTTATGACAAACGAGCTTTATGGGGATGGGATAGAGATAATTTTACAGAAGGGCAAAACGAAGGCATTTTTAAAATAGGCGGTATTACTATCGGAGTCCGTATTTGTTTTGAAATAAGGTTTCCGGACTATTTTCGTGAGTTGTATAAACAAAGGACAGACTTAAACGTGGTTTTGTTCTATGATGTTTCGGATGTTGATGACCATGACAGATACAATATGATTAAGGGACATTTGCAAACACGTGCGGTAGAAAATGTGACTATCGTTATTTCTGTTGATTCAATTAAGCCGTTCCAAACGGCACCTACTGCCGTAATAGGAAAATCCGGTGAAATTATAAAAGAATGTGACAGGAATAAAACAGAACTCTTAATATATGATTTTGAAAAGTCGGATGATGATTTTGGAGAACATGGAAGAAGAGAGATATCGGATTCGTTTGTACTCAGTTGATGATTCAGAAGATTGAGACATTAAGTTGTAGACAAAATGCAAATAAAAAGATGTAAAATTTTGTTAAGTGTGATATAATACGAGTGACGGATAATTTTTAGTTATCGGTTATGTGATATATGAAGGAAAGTGTTG
>ERZ779877.1993-NODE-1993-length-15822-cov-3.256866_pt1 | contig 15822 bp, 14 predicted proteins | sample MGYA00511556_ERZ779877 | MGnify/ENA primary metagenome ERZ779877 (study PRJEB29588, sample SAMEA2159338) | human gut metagenome | biome: human gut; feature: human-associated habitat; material: faeces | place: Denmark | collected 2008/2010 ...
GCGACTTCTACGTTTTTGCTCGTCAGAAAGCCGTCGACGATAATTGTGAAATTACCCTCTTTATACGGCACGTCGCAATTGCGGCAAGTGGGCTTCAGCCCGTCCGAATAGTCGACAGCGCGCACCGCGGCGGGATAGGACTCCATCATTTCCGCGGGGAACGGCATCGCCCAGCCGAAATCGACCTCTTCGCCGCCGTTGAGTTTCTGCGTGGAATCGCCTGTAAAATCGTGATTGAAATCGCCGCCCACGACGCAATAATTACCCTTGTCGTACTCGGACTGTATCTCGCCGAGAACCATATTCATCTGCGCCGCGCGGATCTCGTCGCTGCCGCCGTAAGCGGACAAATGCACGTTCACCAGCACCAGTTCCTTGCCGCCGACTACCGGTACGCGCGAAACGCTGTAACAGCGGTCGAGGTCTAAAAACTTCGAAAAACCCGTGGAAATTGGCAGACTTCTGCGGGTCGCCGAAGCGATCGTCGCTTTTGAGAACGTGAGCATGCCGCTGTTGGACGCGCCGTGTGGCTCTAAAATAGGATAGAACAGATACGCCGAATGATAATTCACCGCGAACGACGACGAAAACCCGCCGAAGTACTCTTTCACGATCTCGCGCTCGTCTATCTTAAAACTGCGGGTCGAGCCGGTATCGACTTCCTGAAAGAACGCGAAATCGGGATCAAAAGACTTGACCTTTTCCGCTCCCGCCTTTACGCAAGCCTTCACGCTGTCGGCGCTTCTTGCCCGCGACTCCTTGCCTCCGTCCATAAAGAACGTAAAGTCCGCGGTGTACGCGCCGAACCCGAGGTTCTGCGTGACGACCGTGTATTCCTCGCCCGTCGCGATCTCGACGCTTCCCGAGCCTTCGGGCGTAAGCGCGAGGTTATCCTCTATTCTCGAGTACGAAGCCACGACGTAAATAACGTAGCAGCCGACGACAAGGATAATCGCGCCTAAAATCGCGCCCGCCGAAATCAAAATTCTTTTAACGATTTTGTTCATAATTTTCCCTTTGAGTTCGCCGGTCAATATATACAAACGACGAAATTTTTTATATTTTCGGTGCTGTCCGCGTCCTTGTCGTCGTACAGTCTGAAAATCGCGCGGACGTACTTTCTGTCGCCGTCATAAGCCGTCCAACGTCTGCCGTAGTCGCGCACGAGCGCCCGTCCGGATGATTTAATCGTTTTTGACGTGAACGTCGAGTTGGTTGTACGGAATTTCGATACCGTTTTCGTCGAACGCGGTCTTGACCTGCTCCATAAGGTCGAAGTACACCGTCCAGTAATCCTCCGCTTTGCACCAAGCCTTGCTGCCGAGAACGATACTGCTGTCGCCATGCTCGGCTACGCGCGAAGACGGCGCGGGATCTTGTAAGATAAGCGGATTTTTCGCGCAAACGTCAAGAAAAATTTCCTCGGCTTTCTTAAAGTCCGCGTTATACGAAATCGTAAAGTTTATATCCACTCTCCGCGTACTTTTCGCCGTATAGTTTACTATCTCGCCGGTAGACAGTTTGCCGTTCGGTAAGTACACGAGTTTGTTGTCGTACGTACGTATAATCGTATAGCAAATCCGGATATCTTCGACCGTGCCTTCGTAGCCGTTGGCCGCGATATAATCGTCGTCGCGGAACGGGCGCGTGATAATCAGCAGTACGCCGCCCGCGAAGTTCGACAGCGTGCCGTTCACCGCCAGACCCACGCCTACGCCGAGCGAAGCGATAAGCGCCGTTATCGCGCCGGTGTTGATGCCGAGGTAACCGATAAGGCACACCACGACTATGACTTTCAGCCCGACTTTGAGAACGTAACTCAGCGTGCGGTAAAGCGTTTTGTCGACCTTGTGCTTTTCCTCGGCTTTCCGACCGTGCTTTTCCACTTTTTTCGCGATGAAATTTATGATCGCGAACGAAACAATCAGCAGAATTATCGATATAACGATCTTTATGCCAGTGTTCATCAGCCACGACTGCACCGTCTGCCATATCTGATTCCAGTCCATTTTATGTCAATCCTATTTCGTAATTCAGTCTAAAAATTTGTCGAGTTCGGCGGCGACCTTTTTGTTCGCTTTGACTTTCGGATCGCGGTAAACCTTGCCCCTCGCCACGACGTAATCGAGCGAGCGAAGCGCTCTGAGATCGTCGAGCGGGTTGTTTTTCGTGACGATAAAGTCGGCGCGCTTGCCCTTTTCTATCGACCCGGTTTCGTCGCCTATCCCGAGAAGTTCCGCGCTTCTCTTCGTCGCGGTGTAGAGCGCGAACGCGTTGGAAACCCCGACGTATTTATGGAAGTAATAAAGTTCGCGCCAGAAGTCGTACTGCGTTATCCACGGACAGCCGACGTCGTTGCCCAAAACTACCGGTATGCCGTTCGCTATCGCGGCTTTGGCGCAAGCGATTATGCCCTCGAAAACCACGTTGCCGTTATACTGCTCCACTTCCGTGGCGTTGGTGAGCGTGCGGTCGAACAGCGCGTACGGAAGCGCGGGCGACAGCGTCGTGCAGAGAAACGCGTTCTTTTCTTTGAACAGCCGCAAAATCTCTTCGTCGGGCTTCGCGCCGTGCTCGATCGAGTCCACGCCGTTCTCGAGCGCGACCCTTACGCCCTCGGGCGATTCGACGTGCGCCGCAACCTTGTAACCCGCCGCGTGCGCCTTGTCGCACACCGCTCGCACCATTTCGGGCGGCATCTTGAGTTCGCCCGGCACGCCTTTTTCTTTCGCGTCCAGCACCCCGCCCGTTATCATCAGCTTAATAAGGTCGACGTTCTCTTTCTCGATCGTTTCAAGGTATTTGACCGCTTCTTCGGGCGTTTTCGCTTCCACCGCGACCGAACCCGCCATATGTCCGCCGGGCACCGAAATGCCGCGGTTAGCCGCGAGGATTCTCGGACCGACTTTCTTGCCCGCCGCGATCTCGTCACGAAGCCTGGTGTCGAAATCGCCCAAGCCGCCTACCGTCCTTATCGTGGTCACGCCGCCCATGAGTTCGTCTTTGGCGAACCCGCAAACCATTTTGTACGCGACCGCGCGGGTGAGCGCACTACTCATTATCGTGCGGACGAGTTTGGCGTTGTCGCGCTGTTTTTTCTGCGGCTTGCCGTTGCCCGCGAGGTGAACGTGCATATTGATAAGCCCCGGGCAGACGTAACCGCCCTTTAGGTCGACTACGGTATAGCCCTCGCGGCTGCCGCTCGGCGCTACTCCCGTGATTTTATCGTCCTCGACGAGAAGGTCGCAGCCTTCTTTGACCTGCATATTCTCACTGCCGTCGAGTATCTTTCCGTTGATAAACGCGTATTTCATTTCTACACCCCGAGCGAACGCACCCAGTTCTCCATATCCGCTTCGGAAGCGCGGTTAAGCAATTTTCCCGGCTTGAAGTTAGCTTTCGGCGCGACTTTTTCCAGTACCGCTACGGTCTTGCCCATGCCGCTGCCGCCGCTGGTCGCGAACGGCACGATCGTTTTGCCGGCAAAATCGTAACTCTCGAGGAAAGTGTTTATAATCGTGGGCGCAACGTACCACCAAATCGGGAATCCTACGAAAATCACGTCGTAATCCGACATATTCGCAAGTTTCTCCTTGATCGCGGGGCGCGAAGCGGGATCGTTCATTTCTATCGTACTGCGGCTCTTTTTGTTCGTCCAGTCGAGGTCCGCCGCGGTATACGGCACTTCGGGTTTGATCTCGAACAAGTCTGCGCCCGCGACTTTCGCGAGCCTTGCCGCCACGTCCGCGGTCACGCCGCTTGCCGAAAAATACGCTATCAGTTTCTTACTCATAGTCTTGTCCTCCGAAATAAGACTTCATCTAAATTATACAACGCTCCCGCGATAATGTCAATACCCGCCGCCAAAATTAAATTAAATACTTTCCCGTTCGGCTTAGATCCCCTAGCAATCGTATGCTCCTATGCGCATATATCCCAAACGAAAAAGACGGCAACCCGAAATCGCCGTCTTTTCCCACGTATGCGCATATGCGAATACGCGAATACGTTTAGTTTTTATCTATAATCCTTTTCAAGCAGCGAGAATACTTCTTTTCTGTAGCCTTTTGCGGGATAGTTATCCATCACGTCTTGTCGCTGATACACCCCGATAAAAACGTACTCGCCGTCTTTCTGTTTGACGAAAACGATTCTTACGTCATCGGTATCTCCCGGATACCAATTCCCTTCCGTGCTGTATTGAACGATTTGTCCTTTTATTATATCTATAAAATTCAGCCATTGGTTATTGGTTTCCCCGTTAAGATCCGAGTGCGGTATCATCCATACGCTGTAGCCTTCGGGCGAACACTCTCTCGCATATAAAAGCTGTTGTCTGTCGAAAATTCTTGCTTTATTCCGCTTAAATCCGAGATATTCGCAGCCGTCCTCATAGATTTTTTTTGCCACGGTACCGTACATTTTCTTATACTCGAAATACCCGGCTACTTTTACATTACCGTACTCGCACGAAATATTCCGCTTATTTACGTCGCCACCTTTCAGTTCATTTATTTTTCTCATTTCGGCTTTGGCTTTAATTTCAGCCTCGGTCTTTTCTTTATCTTCCTTTTCGGCGTTTTGGAGTGCAAGCGCGTCCGCTTTTACCCGTTCGTACAGTTCGCCGTCGAGCAAAGTCCAACTCCCCGACGAAAACATGACGGAATATTGGCAAGTTTGCTCGTTCCCGTCCTCTCCGATAAGCGTTACGTTATTTCCGCTTTGGTTTTTAACCGTATACACCCTACCGTTTCTGAATCTTACCTTTTGTCCTTCGATATTTATCATAATTGTTCCTCCGAAAGTATTTATTTACGACTTATAATCACTACCAACGCCTGATATATTTTATCCAACGCTGTGGCTCCTCTCCGCATAATGCGCGCGCTTCTTTTGCTTTGTGAAAGGTAATATCATTCAAATCGGCGGCAAGCATCGAGAGTACGTCGAGAAGTTCGAGGTTGTCGATAAACTCGTGCGGAATTTTGCTGTAACCGAGGTGCGTTCCCAAGATATTGCCCGCGATCGCGCCCGTCGAGTCGCTGTCGCCCGAGTGATTGACCGCCGCGCGAATACCCGCCGCGAAATCGTCCTTGTGTTTCAGCGCGCAATAAACGGCAATCGCGAGCGCTTCCTCGGCTACCCACCCTTCGCCTATTTGTTCGATCGCTTCGAGGTCGGAGATATTTTCGGCGGCAAGGTTTACGGCGAAATTCATCACGCTGTCGAATTCGCCTATATGCGGAGCGCCCGAGAACATATCCAGCGTGAGTTTAACGGAATCCGTAACCGCTTCTTTGATTTCCGCGCCGAGGTGAAGCGCCGCTATCATACTCGTCAGCGCCGCCGCGGGTATGTACCCCAACGGATGTCCGTGAGTGAGCGCCGCAATTTCCGCGCCGACTTCGGCTATCTGCTTCGCCTCGAAAAGATCGGCAAGTATGATCCCCGCGGGCGCGACGCGCATAACTCCGCCGCAGCCTTTGCTGTCGTTGCAAGACTTTCTTACGCTTCCGTTAGCGCCGTTTTTGATTTCGGTTATGCAAGTGCCGCCGGGACAGCGCCGCGAGTATAGTTCGCGAACGTTCCCGAGCCAAGTACTCGGCATTCCGTCATCGTCGGCTTCGCCCTGCGTAACCAACCAGTCGAAGTACGCCACGCGCACGATATCTCTGTACGACTGTAAAAACGAAACGCGCTTGCCGCTGTCTAAACCCGGCCCCGAACCCGTGCGGGCGAGCGCCACAAGCAGTCCCGCCGCGGTGAACATAGACAGTTGCGTATCGTCGGTAATCCGCGCCTTGCCGAGCGTGAGTTCGTAATTCAGGATACCGTCCTTGCCGTAACGCTTTTCTATTTCCGCACGGCTTAAAAATTCCACCGGCGCACCGAGCGCGTCGCCCGCCGCTCCGCCGAGCATACACCCCATCGCCCGATCGAGTCTTACGTCACCTTTTCCGATCCTTTCCTCGAGGTTTCTCTTGAATTTCGTGAATTCATCTGTCATCGACTCATCTCCTCCTCTTTAATCGTGCTGAACATTATAAATATTCCGAGAGTTTTGTCAAGCGTTTTTGTATGGCTAGTTTAATTATAACTATTAACCTTAAAAACAGTCTTTTCCGTCGTAAAGACATCTTTTCCGCGCTTTCGCGTGTTGGGTTGCTAGGCGTACGCCCGGTACGCCGTCGCACCCCACCGCACGAAATCATCGAAAAATCCAAATTTTTAAGGCGCAGAGCGTTTTTAAGGCGCGAAGCGTTCCGCGGCGTAAAAAACTCTTCTGCGGTAAACCTCGTCACGTCGGTTATCGCGACCGCGATAACGGCGATTTTCGCACGCTGGCCGACATCGTGAACAACCAAGCGGTTTCCGCGAAAACGTTCGCGCTCGCCGCCGCGTTTGCCGTATTCACGTTCTCGGCGTATTCGTCGGCGTTGCGAACAATCTCAATCTGTACCTGAGCGGCGCACTGAAAAGCGCGGTTACTTTCCCCGTGACCAACGGCGGCACGATCGCGTTGTCCGCGGTCGGTTCGGCGCTGTTTTTCCGCGAAAAACTCGGTTTTAACAAGGTCGCGGGAATAATTCTCGGCATAGTCGCGATCGTTCTTATCGCGCGCGGCGGCTGACCGCCCTCCTTAAACGCATGCTCTTATGCGCATACGTCCGAAACGAAAAAGACGGCAACCGAAATCGCCGTCTTTTATTATATATGCGCATATGCGAATACGATATTTAAGCGTTTGATACTTTCCGTAAGTGCCAGATCCAGCAATCGCAGTCGATAAGTCGCGGCACGGTAAGCCCGGCGCTCGTCAGCGCTTTGCCGCTTGCCGTCAGCCCGAGTTCCTCGATAAAGTACTCGTAATCGTCGCATAGCCCGCGAAGTTTGATTATGCGGTCGTGACCGCACGGCTCGGCGCGGAAGCATTCGCCCACGACGTAAGCGCGGGTCTTGTCTTTCGACACGATCGATACCGCGAAACGCTCGCACGCGAACGGATCGATAAGCCTGTAAAAATCGCCCGTCAGCACGAGATCTTCTATCTTGCGATAGTCGCGGATCTGCCGCTTTATCCGTTCCTTTTCGTCGCTCGCGAGCGCGCCGGGATCGAGTTCGTAACCGGTAGCGCCCAGCGAAGCGATAGCGCCGCGCGTTCTCAGCGGCGTTACCCGCCCTGTCTGGTGGTTCGGACACGCGGAAACGTGGCACGAAGCGCTCGACAGCGGATAGCAAAACGAAGTGCCGTACTGGATTCTCGCGCGGTCGTAGCAGTCCGTACAGTCGCTCGTCCAAATCTGCGGGAAATAATACAGCGCGCCGCCGTCGAACCGCCCGCCGCCGCCCGCGCAACCTTCTATCAGCACGTTCGGGAACGCGCGCGTAAGTCTGTCCGCAAGATCGTAAAACCCCAGCGTATAGCGGTGCTGAAACTCGCCCTGTCGGTCAAAAGGCAGTCCGTCAGAGTAAAATTCCGTCATATCGCGGTTTTTGTCCCACTTTATATAGGAAATATCATTCCGGGTCAACAGCCGCGAAATCACTCCGAAAAGGTAGTCTACGACTTCGCTTTTCGTGAGGTCCAGCACGAGTTGGTTGCGGCTTCGGCACGGTTCTACCCCACGCTTCGCTATCGCGAAATCGGGGTGAGAGCGGTAAAGATCGCTGTCCTCGCTGACCATTTCCGGCTCGAGCCACAGCCCGAATTTTAACCCCGCGCTCTTGCACTTGTCGATAATACCCTTAAGCCCCGCGGGGAACTTTTCCGAATTGACATACCAGTCGCCCAGACTGCAGTTATCGGCGTTGCGCCGACCGAACCAGCCGTCATCGAGTACGAAAGTGTCCGCGCCCAGCGAAGCCGCTTCGTCGATTATCGCGAAAAGTTTCTCCTCGGTCACGTCGAAATAAGTCGCTTCCCAGTTGTTCAGCACAATCGGACGAGGTTTCTTCGCGAACGCGGGGTTTATCACTCTGTCGCGGAAAAAGTCGTGGTATTCTCTCGTCGCCTGCCCCGCTCCCGCCGCCGAATAGCACATAGCGACTTCGGGCGCGGTAAACTCCTCGCCGGGCGCGAGTTTCCATAAAAAGCCGTAGTCGTTCACACCGCCCTGAACGCGGACGCGGCGGTTACTGCCGCTCGAAAATTTCGCGAACGCAGTCCTCGACTCTTCGACCGCTCTCGCCCGTGATGTCGAAAACGTAGTTCTCTTTTTCAAACAGCACGGCTTCGCGCTTGCCGATTGCCGCTTTACTTTCGGGGAAATAAACCTTTTTGAGTTCATACGACGGAGTAAACACCGTCCATATCGGTTCATAACCTCTGACAGAAACAATCGCGTCGCCTTTCTCGTCACCGTTCAACCTTTCAAGCATACCCACCGAAATAAGCGGTTGCAAAGTCGCTCCCGTGTTACTGCTTGCGGGGTTATCCGCATTGGTGTTGACCGAGAATTGCTTTATTTTCTTCTGTCCGCAAAGTTCCGAAAACTCTTTCCTTGTTTCCGAATCGTCCGAGCCGATAAAGATTTTGACGTTGCAATTTGTCTTTATGATGTCGCCGACGTCCCTGCCGTATTTTGCGGTCAGTTGCGAATACGACTGCAATACGAACAAAAACCGTATGCCGCGCGAACGCGCTACCGTTACCATTCCCTCGATATTCTCGAATTTCGGAAGGTTCGCAAACTCGTCCAACACAAAGTAAGTATTGCGTTTCAGAATTGCCGTTTCCGTTTGGTTTCGGCGTAGGTTCAGATTTGCCTTTTCAACAAGTTCCTTGTACATCTGCGTAATGAAAAGCGTTACAAAACGGTGGCGTGTAAAACGTTCGTCCGGCACGATAATAAATACCGCGTTCGGACTTTCGTCCATATTCACGACGTCCAAATCGTTCTCGCTCGTCATCGACATAATGCCGTCGTCCGAAAGCTGTTGCATATAGCTGTTGACTTCCGAAAGATACGAAGTAAGCGTTTTGTCCGAAGTGATAAGCACGGTGTTGACAAGTCCCCTGACTTTGGAAAACTCGTCGCGCCCCTCGATAAGGTAGTTGCGAAGCGCGGTCGTATCTTCCGAGCAATACTTAGTGATATTGTGATAGACGTTGAACAGCACGAGCTGGCTTTCGTCGATTTTCCCTTTGATACAATCCTCACACATTGCAAGGACAAAACCGAAGATAAGGTTTCTCGCACCCTGTTCCCAAGTCGGCTGATCTCTGTTCTGCACAGGGCAAAGCGTATATACAAGGTCTTGTGCGTTTTCGTATATCTCGTCTTTGAGTTCCTGCATACGCGTTCTTGCATCCCTGTAAGATAGGAACACTTCGCCCGCTCCGTAATACTTGCCGTCTTTCTGCTGTAAGTTATTTTCAAGGTCTTTCACGAGCCTGATACGGCGAAGAAGTACGTTCATCGGATTCCATCTCTCCGACGAATACGGTTCTCTGAGATCCAACACGGATATTTTGTATCCCTCCTTTTCAAGCGTTCTCGCGTGCTTTTCGTAAAGTTCCTTTTTCGGATCGCTTATGACGATTGACGGTTTACCCTTGCTTTTGCCGAGTACCGCTATATTCTGATCGACGAAGCCTGTTGTTTTACCGCTACCCGTCGTGCCGACGATTAAAGCGTGCAACTGACTTGTCGTGATAACTTCAACGCTTCCGCCTTTTTTCTCCGCGCCGATGACGATACCGTCCGTTTTTTCTTCTGCCGATTTATAGTCGTAAACCTGAAATTCTTTGAGTTTTTTCAAGCGTTTCACCGACAGCCATTCGGTATCTTCCAAGTCGTTTTCATCAAGCGCGATGTTCTGCGCGTCTACCCGATACATCATAAGATACCCTATGAGTATCAGCCCGTTTGCCACGCCGACGGAAAGCCAATAGTTTTTGTTTACGAATATCTCGCCTATGCTCTTCCCGCCGAGCGAAAACAGATACATAACGAGAACGGCTGCAAAGGCGAAGAGTATTCCCCAAAACAGAAGTTTGAGTTTATTCGATTTCTTCTTTTTGTGCCTTGTTATATCTTTTCTGTTCAATCTTTATAGTTCACCTCCTTGTATTCTCCGTTTTCCTTTTTGCGTTGTTCTTCCATTTCTTTTTCAATGTCCTGCAAGCGGTGCGAAAAATCTCTTTCCAAGAGTTCGCTGTCATCGGTAAAAGAACGAAGAAACTTCCCGAAAACGGCTTGAACGTTGTTTCTCGATATTGCCCGCCGGCGTTTGTACCGTCTGTCGTTCGGCTTTAACTTACCGTACTTCGGTCTTTCGCAAAGTTCGGGTTTTATTGCCTTTGCAAGGTTCAAAACGAGATTGCCTTGCCGCTTTTTATAATCCGCTTCTATATCCCGGATAATCGTCAGGGCGTTTTCGTCTATCTCGTTGTGATACTTCGGAAAGTCCCTTTCGATTTCTTCCGCAGATATGTTTCTGTCAGTAACGGCGAATCCCTTACCGCAAATGCTTTTAATGAGCATTTCTCTGCGTTTAAGTTCCCGCATAAACTTCAAGTGCGCCTTGCGCGCTTGCCCCCGATAACCGATCATCATTGCGACTATGTTATTTACCCGCCCTTTGTATGCCGTCATATCTTTACTTCCGTAAGTAAGCCTGCCCGTTTTCGGCAAGTCTTTGGCAAGCGAGATTATCTCTTGTTTGATTTCGTCCTTGCTTACCATTACTTTTTTGATTGCCGTCATACCCCTTAGCGCGCGAATAGCCTCTACTCTCGATTTATACAGTCCGTCGCGACCTTCGTCTATGTAAGTCCCGAGCCGAACGAAAAGATTGTCTATTGCGTTTTTGTCGATCTTGCCTTTGCGCCTGTATGTAAACGTTCCGTCCTTGCCTTTGTATTTCGGTTCTTTCTCCCAAAACACAAAATGAAAATGCAGATGGTCGGGGCGGTCTAAATGCAACGCGCACATCAGGTCGATATTCTTTTTATCTAACTTCGCGTCCTGAAAAAATTGTCCGAACGTTGCTTTAATCATACCGATACATTTTTCGGGCGTATCGATTTTATACGATTGCTCTTTATTAAGCGACACAAAACCGTGCCATATATTGCCCTTGTTATTCTTCAATCGTTCTTTCATTTCCGCAACTTTTTCTTCCGACAAAAGTCCGTCGCCGTTAAACACGCCCGTGGACTTTTGCAAGTATTCGAGCGCGGTTATCTTTCCCGTCTTTTTGCCAGTAACCTTTCCTTCCGTCGTAATGTATTTATATACGTTCTCGCCGCCGGACATATCATAGAACTGCCGCTCGGCATAGTGCGCCGCCTTTTCAAGTCCGCTTGCGGTTTTACCGAGGCGATACGGCGTGTACTTTATATTTAGAACGATAGGTTGATTGTCCGTAACTCTTTACCTCCCTATGTCTTTCAGCATTCGGATTTCTTCGCGTTTAAGATAGTCCGGCGTGTCTTGGTAGTACCCTCTCACAAATGAATCGGCGTCGGATATTCCGTCCTCTAACATCATTGCCCGTTCGTTGAACAGCGAACACACGAGCGATTTCGTTATTACCTCGTTCGCTATCATCTCTTTCATAAGCCTTACCATCTGAAAGTAATACGCGTCCTCGTTGTACTCGTTCGGAATGCTTACGGGCGTTTCCTCGCCGTCGATTTCTACCGTATCGAACAGTCGCTTGTACAGTATAGGCAAGCCGAACAACAACGCGGAATTTATGACCTTATTGAAACTTTTGTCGTAGTCCGGATGCTCCATAATCTTGTCGATATATTCCCATAAAGCCGCGTCGGTTATGGTTATGTATCGCCTTGCTCGCCTGTCGGTTACTCTTTCTCCTCGCATTTTATCCTCCCATAAAAAGAAGCGGGTATCCCGCTTGCTTTAATCTCGAAAATCCCGAGTGTGGGATTTTCCTTATCCTGCTTGGTTTTTTTGGTGCAGAATGCAACAATATTTTCAGTGGTTTCATATCTCCGCAGCATCGTCGCCGCACTCCGCGCCGAGAATACTTCTCAACATTTCGCCCGCAATCACTCCGCCTATAACGGTCTTTAACGCCGCGGGTTCGTCCTTCGTTTCGCGTTTTCTTTCGGCGATTTTTTGTCCGCCGAGTCTGCCTTTCTCACGATAAAATCTTTCCTCGTCGATCTTATGTTTCGTAAACGTAAACGCCGTTTTTACCGCGATGTCTTTGCCTCCGTAGGTCTTACCCTCGAAAGCGTAATCCGCGACTGCTTTCACATATTGTCCTGCTTGTTTGTCGTCAAGGGTCTTGATGACGCTTGCATAGTTCTCATTGAATTTGAAAAATTTGTTTCTCATAGTTTTCGCTCCTTTTTATATTCTTGAATTGATACCGATTTTGTTTCTCGTTGCCGTCGCGACTTTTGCCGCCGCAATCGAGCGTTTCATTCCCTTTATGTTCGCCGCGCTGTCGCTTGCCATTTTCGTATAGTACCCGATAGGCTTGTCCTCTCGGAATTGCCCAGACGATTTGAATAACCGCAAGAGTTGTTCTTCGTCGTTCTCGCAGAATAAGGCAAGGCGAAGCATTAGCCCCGACTCGCTTCTTTCTTCGTTCCGCATAACGTTCTTGCCGTTATACAGATCGGAAAACTTATTGTCTTTTGCGTAATACCCCTCTGCCCGCATAAGGATTTCTCTGTCGCTCATCCGCGTAAGGCTCGCCTTGCCTCTGCCGTCCATACTGACGGGCAATGCTTGCGCCGCGACTTCCGTCGCTACAAGTTCGGAAGGTCGTATGTATTCCGTTGACTTCTCTTGCTCCACTTTGCCCGTCGCGCCTTTTTCTTTGAGTTCTTCGATACTCACTTCTTCAAACGTCTTGTCTTTCCAAAGGTCGAGTTCTTTAAGTTTGTCCAACTCTTTTTCGAGCGCGTCACGGTCTGCAAAACCGTAATTGATAAGCGGTTTCACTCTGCCTTCTTCATCGCAGATACAGCATTTGTATACCTGTTCCGAATAAGCGTTTGTTTCTTCAACGATTGCATAAAACTGAATATCTTTGGTCTGACGATATTCTTGTTCTTTCCCTGAAACGTATTTTGCGATTTTATCCGCGTCGGTAATTGCCGTAAACAGCGCGTTCGGGTTTTCTTTGATTTCCTCTTTCCAAGACTGTATATACGCCGCGTTGTTCTGCAATCGCCCCTCACTCGGCTCTATTTCCAAGTCCTGCTCCATAAAGATAGAAGCAATCTCGGCGCGGAGTTCTTCCATAGCGTAGTCCTCGCTACCGAATCTGCCCGATAAATCTCGGTTAAGCCTGCTTTCGTGTCCCGTGCTGTGTCCGATTTCGTGCAACGCAGTAGAGTAAAATTCCGGCATACTCTTGAAGTCCGCGCGTTCGGGCAAATGCACTTCGTCCGTATCCGTCCGGTAGAAAGCCCGACTGCCGCCGTAGATGATTTTCGCTTCGTTTTTATCCCAATAATCAAGGATTGCCTCGGCTCTGTCGTTACGGTCGTTGACGTCGATTTGCGGTTTTTCTTTTACAGGTACGCCGTCCATCAGCGAACAGTTGAATACACGGTAGAATTTGCGTAGCCAATACACGTTTTTATCCATATACTCTTGCTGTTCGCTCGCAGTCATTCCGTCGAGAACACTTCTGTCGAAACGTCTTTTCGTTTCTTTATCTCGCATTTCGTAATACTCGATGCTCGCGCCCTTTCCCTTGGCAAGGCTGTTGCCTTCTTCGTCTTTTTTGAATGTCCAACCCTTTTCTTCCATCTGCTTGAAGGTCGCCCAACGGTTATCACCGTAGTTTTCGCTCATTGCTATAAGCGACAGAAAAAGGTTGTTGATTCCACAATATTTTTTACCCGTAATTGCCGACTCAGGCGCGCCCGACGATACCCAACCTTGCGTCCAAAAGAGATTGCCTTTTTCAAGGTTTTCCATAACCTTGTCCACAAGTTGCTTTCTCTGCGGCGTTAGTTTCTCATACGCCGCATTTTTCTCTTCATTGCTCAAAGACAACTTTCACCTCCTCTACCATTGCCGGCTCGCCGTTCTCGTATCCCTCGTCGTCGAAGTCCATCAGGTCATCTATCGTATAACCTTTCGGAATTACGATGACGGGAGTATCTCGTATGTTGTTTTTCTTCATTTTTACCTCCTTGAAAAATTATTTTTATGAATTATTACCTCAAACCACCTCGCTTCCGCCTAACACCATAAACATAAAAATGGCACTTCCCGACACTAACTCGCTCATTTTTTAAGCAGCTAAATATTAAAACTCGCCCATTTTTTATAAAACGGCTTGATTTTATCTTTTTAATGTGCTATAATAGAATCGAAGTGAGGTGCTTAACTATGAGCGAATACTTGAAACGTAAAATCGACAAATTCCTTTTCGATTGGAAAGCAAACCCGGATCGCAAGCCGCTTATTATAAAAGGCGCAAGACAGGTCGGCAAAACAAAATCAATCGAAACCTTTGCCGAGCAAAATTACGAAAGCATTGTTGAAATCAACTTTGCCGAAGATCCTGTTTATAAGCAAATCGTTGAAAACGGATACTCTGCTGAAGCCGTTATCAAAAACATTTCTCGTATTAACCCGGAAGCCAGATTTATCAAAGACAAAACGCTTATTTTCTTTGATGAAATTCAGGAATTTCCAGACATTGCCACGTCTTTAAAGTTCTTTTCGCTTGACGGAAATTACGACGTAATTTGCAGCGGTTCTTTGCTTGGTATTCATTACAAGGAAATCTCGAATATCAGCGTAGGCTATAAGACCGAAATCGAAATGCGTTCGCTCGACTTTGAAGAATTTTTATGGGCACTCGGATATGACGATTCCGTTAATGAAGATATTTTATCTCACATGCAATCGTTTACCCCGTTTTCCCCTGCCGTGCTTAAAATCTATAACGACTTGTTTTTGGATTACTGCATTGTCGGCGGTATGCCTGACGCCGTAAGAGATTTCGTTTCAAAAAAGACTTTTGAAAACACCCTTGAAATTCAACGCCAAATCGTAATCGGTTATGAAGCAGACATCCGAAAATATGCCGTAGGACTCGATAAATCGCGTATTACCAACGTTTTTCGCTCCGTTCCGTTTCAACTCGGCAAAGAAAACAAAAAATTCCAGATTTCAAAGGTTCGATCCGGTGCAAAATTTGCGGATTACCGCGGTTCGCTTGAATGGCTTGAAGACGCAGGCATTGTAAATATCAGCAGGGCTTTACAAACCCCGAATTTACCTCTCAAAGGAAACGTCATCGAAGATTGCTGTATCCTTTATTACGCAGATAACGGTCTACTCCTTTCTCAGCTCGACGACGAAGCCCAAATGGACTTCCGCCAAAATAAGAACCTTGACGTTTATAAAGGCGGCTTATTTGAAAGCATTATTGGAGAAGCACTCATAAAATCCGGTTACGACCTTCGTTATTATAAAAAGGAAAACTCAACTTTGCAGGAAGAATTTTTTGTTCGATATAAAGATTATCTCGTACCGATTGAAGTGAAAGCCGGCAATAACAATTCCAAATCTCTTTCGACTTTAATAAAAAGCGATAACTATCCGGAAATCCGTTTCGGAATAAAAATCGTAAAAGGAAATATCGGATTCGACTCCAACATCTGCACCTTCCCGCACTTCTGCGCTTTTCTTATCAAAGACTTTCTTGCAACATTTCAATTTGAATAAATACCTTTCATTTGCGACGATTGTTGTTTTTCGGCTACGGCTAATCGCCGTAGCCTTTTTCTATCCTCTTTTTTGCCGTCTGAAAGTAATAATCGTCCGCTTCGATACCTATAAACTGTCTGCCCGTGTTTTTGCAGGCAATGCC
>ERZ779877.1994-NODE-1994-length-15807-cov-19.853035_pt1 | contig 15807 bp, 19 predicted proteins | sample MGYA00511556_ERZ779877 | MGnify/ENA primary metagenome ERZ779877 (study PRJEB29588, sample SAMEA2159338) | human gut metagenome | biome: human gut; feature: human-associated habitat; material: faeces | place: Denmark | collected 2008/2010 ...
TTACTTCATTGGCTGTGGATGAGCCTTTGGAATATGCAAGATTATATCTTGAGGGAAATTTACAAATGTAGGTGGATGCAGAAGATTCATTAGAACTTTATTAAGTGAAAGGGATAGTGTTCATTAAGAGTGCTATCCCTCTTTAAAAATGTGCGAAATGCAATAATTACATATTTTCTATGGATTAACAGAACGCCTAAAAATAATCCATGTACTTATGAAGTAACAAATCAATAAAATTGCCAAAATCCCCATTGTTGCCCCTATTTGTAACATCAATGTACTAAACCCAATATAGGCTGAAATTTCTGCTGATATGGTTTGGATAAAGTAAGCTATTACAACAGCAGCTACAATGATTGCTGTGATAATTGGAAGCCCAAACCAAACACTTAATTGTTGCAAGATAAGTTTTCCGATATGCTTTTCTTCCACCCCCAATTTTCGGAGTACAGAGAAACGATACTTATATTGTCCTGCGTCTAAAAGCTGTTGCAGGGAAAGTACCGTAAGACATATAACCATCAGTACGACAGCACCATAAATCATTGCAGTCTGTAAAATAAAGTTATTTGCTATGGAACTATTGATTTGCAGTGTGCTAAAACGCACGCCATAAATAGCCCCGGTTTCTGCCTGCTCAGGATATTTCTCTGTAAAAAGTTTTTCCAGTTTCCTTGCATTTTCATAGGAGATATTTTCCGTTGTTGTAATATATCGGTTTTTTATTACTGGCAACAGCTTTTCACAAATATTGTCTGGAAGTACATACAATACATTTGTATAGGAATTGTACGCTGTTTCTCCAATCGGATCCTCATAATGGGACTGCCCGGAAAGAGTCAATTCTCCTGCGTCTGTCATAATGCTGGTGTGTTCTTTCAAAAAGCTATCCCGTTCTTCCTCGGTGGCGATTGCTTTCCATTGTGTTGTAAATTCATCTTCCTCCAGAGAAATCTGTTCGTAACCCAGCATTTCCCGTATAGTGTTATAATCACTCAAAGAAATTGCTACAATCGGAAAATCATATTTCTGTCTGTTGTGAAAATCATCTTTCTCTGGCAGATATAGATTGAACGTGCAATCATAAACTGTATCTATTTTGTGTTCTGTCAGAAACTCAGTAATAATTTCATAACTGTCTTGCGGCAGATTTTCTTCTTCATATACGTCATTATATCTTGAATATACCTGCACATCATACATAGAGCGCATATCCAAATAACCTGAAGCCCAGCCCGTCAAAATAGGGGCGGCAATAAACATGAAGATTGCAAGGACAAGGGTTATACAAATCAGCGTCATTGTTTTGCTGGTTGTATTTAGTTTTGATATAATTTGCCCGAAAAAGAACAGGTTTTCTCCTTTGTATCTATGTTCCGGCGATTTTACTTTCCATGCTACAATCAAACCACTGGTAAGATAAATGAAGGCACAAATGAAGAAAAGTAAGTCAATCACAACAAAAAGCAGATATTGATTGAGCGTTCCACCACCTAAAGACAGATAATATTTATTTGTTAATGCTGCAACGCTGGCTGCTGTAAAAGCATTCAATACAGAACACATCAGCAAACCAGCAATGAAACATTCTCTTTTTTTCTTTCTAATTATGCAAAATATCGACCACAGCAAAGTAAGCAGCGGAAAAAGAATATTTCCCCAAAACATAAGCTGCACCGGAAACGCAAAGCGGGTGTCATAATAAAACCAGACCTTTTGTATTCCTGTAATCAATCCCCATACGGTAAATACTTCAAAGAGGACTACTACAACAGAAATGAAGCGGCTCTTTTTTAGCTCTGGTTCGTTCTCTTTCTCTGCGGAAAGCATATCAATAATTTTTGTTTTCTGAATGGTACGGGTATTGAAAATTCCTACCACAAAAAAACTTGCCACAAAAAATACCACTGTCAACAAAACGGTATCCGGGAATAATGTCCATGAGATTTCATAAGGCTTTCCATAAGCAGTAAGGAGCATTGCGGTAATGAATTGAGAGCAAAATACACCGCAAAAAATACCAATCAAAATGGAAAATATACCCATAATCAGTGTTTCTGCAAAGAAAATCCTGCCAATGGTTTTTTGTTCCATTCCCATAATGGACTGGACAGCAAACTCTTTTTGCTTCCGTCTTAACATATAATGATTGACGAACCGTATCAAAAATAACAACAGCAATGTTATCATGCATATTGCAATTTTCATTCCGTCACTTAACAGCGTAAAATCATACTCGCTGCCTATATCCGGGCTATAATAACTACTGGAAATAGACAAGAACGCATAAAACAAGGTAACACAGATTGTCATTGTGACAATGTAGACCAGATAGTCTTTTACAGACCGTTTTGCATTTCTGAAAACAAGTTTAGCATACATGGCTCTGTCCCCCTCCGATCATGGTAAGGACATTCAGAATTTTATCAAAAAAATCACTTCTGCTGTCGTTGCCCTTGCGCAGTTCCATAAAGATTTCTCCGTCTTTCAAAAAAAGAATACGGTTGGCATAGCTGGCGGTAAAAGCGTCATGAGTTACCATAAGAATTGTCGCCCTAAGCTGTTCATTGATACTTTGAATGGTAGACAGCAGCATTTGTGAGGAATGGCTGTCTAATGCTCCTGTTGGCTCATCTGCCAATAAGAGTTTCGGATTGTTGATAATTGCTCTTGCACAGGCACAACGCTGTTTTTGACCGCCCGATACCTGATAAGGATATTTGTTTAGAATATCGCTGATATTCAGCTTTCCGGCTATATCCAAAATGCAGGGTTCTACACTCCCGGCAGGGACTTTATTGATTGCTAATGCCAGTGCAATGTTTTCTGAAATTGTCAATGTATCCAGCAAATTGAAGTCTTGAAATACAAAACCTAAATTCTCTCTGCGAAAGCGGGCAATGGATTTTGGGTTGATTTCCGTTATATCTGTTCCCTCTAAAAAAATATGCCCTGCACTTACGGTATCAATCGTAGAAATACAGTTTAGCAGCGTTGTCTTTCCAGAACCGGACGCACCCATAATTCCGAGAAATTCTCCGGCTTCCACAGAAAAACTAATATCTTTAATGGCTTTGGTAATATTCCCCTCATTGCCATAATATTTCTGGATATGCTCCAGCTTCAAAATTGTATTCATCGGATAAACCTCCTTAACTGTTCCATACCCATATTGTAAATGGAGTATATCATTTTTTGTATCAAGTTTTCTTACACAGTTCTTACAAAAATGTAAGAAGTGCAGAACCTATCAGCCCTGCACTCCGATAATAAAATCATTCATTTGAAAGATAAGTGAAATCGTTGTTCCTCTGTTTTCGGAATAAGCAGTAAGTCCTATTCCCAGTTTATCACATAGACGCTTGCAAAGATATAAGCCAATTCCAGTAGAATTTTTCCCGGTTCGCCCATTCTGACCTGTAAATCCTTTTTCAAAAATACGGGGTAAATCACTTTTAGGAATACCTATCCCATTATCGCTGATAGATAGCACAATCTTGTCATTCGTTTTTGTCGCCCCAAAGTGCAAAATAGGCTGCTCTGCATGGTATTTGATTGCATTACCGATAATCTGATTTAAGATGAACCGCACCCATTTTTCATCGGTGTAAACTTTTGTTTCTATATCGTCTATCTGAATTGATATATTGCTTTGACGCAAAAGATACTTATTATCTGCGATTGCACTATGCACAACATCGCATAAATTGACTTCACGGACAGAATAGTCTTTTTCAGTGTGTTCACTTCTGGCATAGTAAAGCGCCTGTTCTGTATATTGATTGATATTCTCTAACTCTGCCAATACCTCTCTGGAAAAGGGAGAACGGTTATTCTCACACAGCAGCTTCATGGCTGTAATTGGTGTTTTTACTTCGTGTATCCATTGTTCAATGTATTCTTTATATTCCCTGCGTTCCCTCTGTACTTCGCCAATCCGTTCCAACATAGATTTTTCAGCCATTTTCATAATCTGGTAAAAAACCTGTTCATCAGCCCTTTCCGGCACTTGCATGATTTCCGGCAATAAATATCGTTCTTCTAATTGCTCCGTCATATTGAGCAATTTATTCAGATATTTTTTTCGTGAGAAATAAAATGCCAGCAAAGATAAAACAAGGACAATCGACCAGACTGCAAGAATAAACAGGACTGTTTGGATAGGATTATCGCTTGCAATCAGGAACAAAGCAAGGGCAAGCATACCCAGCAAATTGATTAAAATAACGGGGAGTTGATTTTTCAAATATTGTTTTCCACTCATAATGTATATCCTTGCCTGTGTTTTGTTTTAATGAAATCTACAAGTCCGATTGCTGCCAGTTTGTCGCGAATACGGGTAATATTGACACTTAGGGCGTTATCATCAACATAAAGCTGATTGTCCCAAAGAAAATCCACAATATCATTTCTGGAACAGATTTTTCCGGCGTTCTTAAAAAGGTAGTAGAGGATTTTCAATTCATTCTTTGTCAATTCTGCTTTCTGTCCTTTGTACTCTATCATGCTACTCTCCAAATGCAGGGTAGCTTCTCTCCACATATAAATTTCTGTTTGAGGGGAACGGTAGGCTTTCTTTAACAATGCAGCAATTTTAGCAAGAAGAATAGCGGGATTATAAGGCTTTGTGATAAACGCATCTCCACCCAGCATAATGCTGTTCAGTTCGTCCATATCTGTATTACTGCTTGTTACAAATACAATCGGAATATCTGAAAAGGTGCGAATCCCCGAGCATATTTCAAAACCGTTATTCCCCGGAAGTTTTATATCCAGAATAACCAGATGTGGCGCAGCTTCTTTTAACTGCTCTATTGTTTGGGAAAAATCCGTAACTGCAAATACTTCATATCCATTCCCAGACAAAAGAGTTTTAAGCTGTGTTTGTATCGTAAAATCATCTTCAATGATTAGTATTTTTTCCTTCATAGAGATACCTCCCTGACACTTTATTATACTGTATCAGAGAGGTTTTCTCAATCCATATTGAAGAATAGTAACGGAATAATGGGCGGTTGTCTATCAAATTTTTGTGTGTTACTTTACCGCACATGAGCATTGGAAGCAGGGTTGTCCTGACCGTAACCTTCCAGAAGGTTGATAACGCCCCAGATACCAAGACCTGCGCCCAGGGCCACTACGAGAGTCTGCAAAACACCAACTGCACTGTTGAAAAATTCCATAAAATAATCCTCCTAAAAAATGTTTTTGATTTTGGGTTAAGTTGTTGCGTCAATCTCGTACACATCGAAGGAGTCCGTGGGTTTTACCACGGTACGCTGCTTCTTCATGTACCGTTCCATGTCAAAGACATTTTTAGGGTCGGCGTCGGCCGTGTATCTGTAATTCGGGTGTCGGGTGAGGTCGTACTTGTCCGAAAGGAATGGGCGCACGCCCCGCAGCATGAAGATACACTTGCCGCCGTCCATCACTGCCAATTCGTCCTGGGTCATCAACTCCTTTCCTAATTTCTGATAACTGAGGCCGTGGGAAACCTGGCTGCCCCGGTTTTCGGACTGGTTATAGAGATCAATGGTCTCTTTCCCCAGCAGCTCCGAAATTTCCTTGAGCGTGGATTTCTCCTTGCCTCCCAAAAACAAGGTGCTGTCACAGTTACCGACAATGGTATCTGCCGCATCCTTGTAGATGGTCTTTAGCTGGCTCTGCGACTGCAAAATAATAGAAGCCGATATTTCACGGCTTCGGATGGTGGCAATCAGCTTATCGAAGTTCGGTATCTGGCCGATGTTGGCAAACTCGTCCAGGATCAAACGGACATGGACAGGTAGCCGCCCGCCGTAGAAGTCATCCGCCTTGTCGCAGAGCAGATTGAAAAGCTGACTATACATGAGGGCGGCCACGAAATTGAAAGTGCTGTCCGTATCCGAAAGGATCACAAACAGCGCCGTCTTTTGGTCGCCCAGGGTATCCAGTTCCAGTTCGTCATACTCCATCAGGTCCCGCAGCTCCTTGATATCGAAGGGAGCAAGCCGAGCACCGCAGGAAATGAGGATGGATTTTAAGGTCTTGCCTGCCGCCATCTTGAATTTGCGGTACTGCTTGACGGCGAAGTGGTCCGGCTCCCGTTCCGCCAACTGAGAAAAGAGCAGGTCCACCGGGCTTTGATAAGTCTCGTCATCTTCTCTGGCTTCACTGGCATTGATAAGGTCCAGAAGTGTGATGAAGTTCTTTTCTTCCTCCGTGGCCTCGTACCAGATGTAGCCGATCAGTGCGGAATAATAGAGGCGTTCCGCTTTGACCCAGAAATCTTCCGAAGATTTTTCGCCTTCGCCCTTCGTGTTCATAATCAGGGCGTTCACCAGCTTTAAGATATCCTTCTCTGACCGAATGTAGGCCAGTGGGTTGTATTTCATGGATTTTCGGAAGTTTATCAGGTTGAGGCACTTGATACGGTATTTCTTCCGTTCCAGGAAAGCGCCGATCTCCGGCAGCAAGGTTCCTTTCGGATCAGTGCAGACATAGGACGAATGAGCTTGCAGCAGCGACGGCTTACAGAAGAACCGCGTCTTGCCGCTGCCGGAACCGCCGATCACCAGAATGTTTTTATTTCTGGCATACTTCGGCTGCTTTGGACGGCTCGCCATCGTAATCCGTTCCGTCTGCGTCATGGGGATGTTCTGGAAAAAGTCCTTGTCCATGTAGGGAGCGATATCTGCCGCCGTACCCCAGCGGGCAGAACCATACTCGATCCCGTGGCGATACTTCTTAGCGTTCTTGCCTTTCAGGTAGACCGCCATGCGAAGGACCACCGCACCGGCTATGCCGATCAGCAGGTCCGTGGGATGGAAACTGAGCCACGGGGAGGAAAGGGCTGCCGTGAAGCCGTCCCCAATGGAGAGCAGCTTGCCGGAAAGGTCAGCACCGGGCGCAAGCCGGAAAGCCTGTGCCAGCTTATCGAAGGGATACACGAACAGAAGATACGGGAAATTCAGCAAAAACAGTTTTTTCATGTTCATCTCTGCACGCTCCGATCTTTGACCTTTACTTTCTCCCGGTCAATGGTGCGGTGTTCCACTTTCTCCGCCGCCTGTTCCTTCGCCTGGGTCAGCCGTTCCCGGATGGAGGGCTTTTCCTCACGGCTCATTTTCCGGCTGGCAAACTCCTGAAATGCCGCTGTGATGGCATCCGCGTCCCGGCTTTTGAAAAAGACCAGGTAACGGGGCTGCTCTGCGGCGGTGTCCTTCTTCAAGGCAAAATCCACATGGTATTTCTTCGCCACACGGGAGAAAGCCTTGATATTCTTGTCACTGATCTCGATATTGGCAAGACCGGCGTTCTGGCTGGCAAGCTGTTTAAGGCTCTGCCTGCCGCGGTAGATTTTTGGCTTCTGGCTTTTCTGGATTTCCTCCAGGAACTTTTTGACGGCCTTTTCAAAGACTTGCTCGCTTAGCTTGGCTCCGTCAACAATGAGCGTTACGGCGCCCCGCGTTACTTCCTCCTGCATTTAGCCTCGCCCCCTTTGCCCGTCCCCGTACATATCGTGCTGCACCAGGGAAGAATAGTAGCTGTTGATGGTGGTCGGGGCGTTATACAGCGCCGCCAGAAGATATTTCTTGATATTGCGGACATAGGTGGTGTTGTCCTTCATGCAGTCCATGACATACTGAACATGGGAACTGTCCAGCTTCATAAACCGGGACTTTACCACCTCTGCCGGATAATCATCTCCGGCAATGCGGATGACTTTGCGGGCAGAACATACGGTATCCACGATCAGGTCAACGATTTCGTCAAGCTGCTCACGGTCGATATGGCTGTCCTGCACCAGATAGCTGTACTCGATGTTGTCCAAAATCACTTCACGATAACATTCTCTGGCTCCCATCCGATCCATTCCCATCCTTGCCCCTGCGGGGGTAGGGGGATTTGATGGGATAGGATTTGATATCTCCGTACTTGATAAATCAGTCTTTGTTTGATTAGTATTTAATTGTGCGGGGTTTTCCGTACACGGTTCCGCCGTATCCGGGATACCCATATCCGGGTTTTCCGTATATGGCTTTGCCGTACCCGGTAAAGGCGTACCTGGGCTTGACGGCGGCTCGCACTGAGGCATTTCGTAAATGACATACTCGGTATCCGTGATCTTGCCTTTTTCATCCCGAAGCTGGGTGCGCCGGATATACCCGTGGTTTTCCAGCTCCTTCAATGCCGCACCGATGCTGTCCACACCTTCCCGGCAGATCGCCGCAAGACCTCTGGTGGTGTAATTCCACTCGTCAGGGAGCGACAACATCATGGACAGCAGCCCCTTGGATTTCAGGGTCAGCGTCCGATCTTTCAAGTGATGGTTCGACATGACCGTATAATCACGGGTCTTTTCAATACGAAAAACAGCCATCTTCGCACCTCCTTCCTGTGAAAATAAAAAGTGTTGATTTTGAGCGGTTTATCCGTCTGTATGCCTCCGTTTTCTCCTGCATGGGAAAACATCCACGCCCTGTTCAGAACGCAAGCCACGGAGGAAGAAACAGAAGATTTTCCGCTGATTTTGATACAGTTTGGGGCGGCTACCTCTCACGGTCTTTATGGTCATAGTGGAGATCGCCGGAAAGCACCTTCGCATGGTTACGGATTTTGATATGTCCCTTTTCCTGATTTTCCAAAGCCTTGCTGTATCCGGCGTCAGTCAGGAACAGGCGCATTTTCTCACCCTTCCAGCCAACAGGCGAGTCATGGGTAAGAACATCAAAGACGATCATGTGTCTGGTCGCCGGGTCGAAACGCTCCAAAGCCATAATGTCATGGCCGGATAACTTCTGCGCCCCGGATTGCTGTCTGGCTTCTGCCAGCATTTCCCCGATGGTGCGGGCTTTCTCCGGCAGACGGTATTCGGCCTGCACCTTGCGGATCAAATCCATGCACTCCTGATCCGACAGTGGGCGGAGCTTGTCCAGAAGGCCTTCCGCCGTTTCTTTCGTTGCCGGGTTCGGCGCATAGCGCCATGTCATGTAAATCTCATTCAGGGCGGCGTTCTGATTGGTACTTTCAATCTGAAACACCATCCTCATTTCTGCTTCTGTCAGTTTCATTGCCAGCCTCCTTCAAAAATGGGTATAAAAAAACGCCATAGGTTTTTTGAGCCTACGGCGTTTCTTGCGATATTCACAATTCCAAACTTTCCAGCCACTCGTCAAAAGATTTCTTGGAAACGCGGATCGCATTGCCTATGCGGACGATCCTGAACTCCTCCTGCTTGACGAGCTGATATGCGGTTGTGCGACCGATGTTGAGCATGGCCGCAATCTGTTCCACGGTATATGTGCGCGGTTCCGGCAGTGACTTTTTCTCTTTCTTGTCCATAGTAACCTCCATGTATTTGCCTTGTCATTTTGACTAAGGGAGTGAAGAATGGCAGTAGCAATCGGCTTTGGCTGGGTGTCCTCTTGCTAAGAATTTGCTAATAGGACCACCCAACGGACACATAAAACTGCGTCAGAATAGGTGTTTTGCACCATAAAGTTCGTTTACTACAAGTCATTCTGCGTAAGGGATGATATTGGAAGTTACATCCGAACCGTGTATCACATGGTAAGCCATACTCCTAAGACTCTATTGTAGGTTCGATTCCTATAGGAGACGCTCATTTTTAGCGGTAATGAAGATAGTTTCATTGCCGCTTTTTTCATGCAGAATTGTAGCAACACTCTGGGTTACATATTTAGTGAATCTTTTCAGCATAATTCTTGTCTCCTTCCGTAAAGACTTGCCTTCTATTATATATCTGTATTTTAAAAAATAGCAATCAAAAACTCCTCTCAGGCGCTATGCATAATAATTTCAACAACATGCTGCTTATAGCAGGTATTGATAAATTTATATCATTCTGATGATATATTATATTTCATTTTTCACGTTAATAATGTAAAATTATCAATGTAAATATCAGGGCATATTCGAATAATCATTTCTAAACTTTTTCAAATATGCTCCGGAAAGGAACTTTTATACTAATGAAAACCAAGATTCAGGATATGACCTCCGGTTCACCGGGACGGTTGATCATTCTTTTTGCAATTCCCCTGATGCTGGGGAATATCTGTCAGCAGCTTTATACAATGGTGGATACCATGGTTGTTGGCCAGGTTGCAGGTGTGGAGGCTCTTGCCGCACTGGGTGCTGTTGACTTTCTGATGTGGGTTGTCACAGGAATATCCACAGGACTCACTCAGGGATTTTCTATTCAACTCTCCCAGTATTATGGGGCAAAGGATTTCGAAAATCTGCGTAAATCTCTGGCTCACAGTTACCGGCTGACCGCATTCATCGCAGCCGGAGTATTGATTCTCAGCCAGTCATTTGCTTCGCTGGTATTAACAGGGCTGCATACACCTTCCAATATTATCGGAATGTCTCTGTTATATCTGCGCATCATTTTCTGTGGAATCCCCGCCACAGCAGCCTATAATATGTTTGCCTCTGCTCTAAGGGCTATGGGAAACAGTAAAACACCGCTGACCGCAATGATCATCGCATCTGTGCTGAATGTCTCACTGGACATCCTTTTTGTGGCAGGCTTCGGATGGGGTGTGGCAGGAGCAGCAATCGCAACTGTGATTGCACAGAGCTTCTCCGCTGTTTACTGTTTCCTGATTTTACGCAGAATTGATATCGTTCATCTGACCAGAGCAGATTTTATGCCTGCCTCCGGCATGAATGCCCGCCTGATGAAGCTTGGTATTCCTGTTGTATTTCAGAATATCATCATCGGTGTGGGCGGTCTGGTAGTCCAGTATGTGATCAATGGCTACGGTTTCCTTTTTGTAGCAGGATTTACAGCTACAAACAAGCTTTATGGTCTGCTGGAAATGGCTGCTATTTCCTATGGATATGCCATCGTTACCTATGTGGGTCAGAATCTGGGAGCCGGAAAGATTGACAGGATCAGAAAAGGCGTCCGCAGCAGTATGCTGCTTTCCCTGCTTACCTCACTGATCATTTCTGCTGCCATGTTTTTATTTGGAAAAAATATTCTCTCACTTTTCATCTCAGGTGAACCGCAGCAGACACAGCAGGTATTGGCAATTGCTTTTAAATACCTTTCTATTATGGCTGCCATGCTCTGGGTTTTGTACTTCCTGTACGTGTACAGATCTGTACTTCAGGGGCTGGGAGATACTTTAATGCCTATGGTAAGTGGTATGGCTGAATTTGTCATGCGTATCAGTGCTGCACTGATCCTTCCCCATTTTATCGGACAGGACGGTATTTTCTTTGCAGAGATTGCAGCATGGAGCGGAGCCACTGTGATCTTATGCATCAGCTATTATGTACGGATGCATAAATATCATTAAAACAAAACAGGGAGCTGTCGGTAAATAACGTTTTTTAGAGCTGACAGCACCAAACAAAAATATCCTGACAGTTACAGAGCTTTCTGGCTCTGCAACTTGTTCAGGATATTTTTATTTTGATAAATACTTTCTGTTTTTGGCCGCAAAAAATCCTTGTTTGGATTTTTTCAGCCGCATTTTTTTCTAGGCAGTTTTTCCTTCAAATTTTCTCAGTTTTTCGTATAAAAAACGATGATATTTATTTATATTTCTTCCAATAGCATACAGCATGAATTCTTTATATACCTTATCTGCCGAACGGTAATTAAAACGCCGGAAGTTCTCATTTTCCTTTATATCTCCAAAATGTCCTTCCGTCTGAATGGAACGTGTCTGGCGTTTCAGGATCCCGCGTTCACTCTGGATATTGGCATGCGATCTTTCTTTCAGTTCCTCCCATTGTTCATTGATCTTCATGACTTTGTTCTTTTCGGCATCTTTCTCCGCATCATACTTATACAGACAGCGCGCTTTATGTTCACATCCGCTGCAGTCTGCACAACCATATACCTCAAAGGTCTGTGTATATCAATCCTGCTCTTTGCTCTCTGTCCTGAGATGCCGCAGTTCACGTCCGTCATGGCAGATATAGAACTGTTCATCTTCAAAGATCCCTGTCCTCATGAGGCGTATTACAGTCTCAGCCCTAAGAAGCGAAAGATCGTTGATATGCAGCAGAGGGGCTATATTGATGAGGATGGACAGATTGATGAAGACGCCATCTATGATGCTGCCTGTGAAGCAGCAGAAGAGCTGGCAGTATTTTTGCGAGCAGTTTTCAATAATCCGAAAGAAGATTCAAAGAAACTGATTAAATTTCTGGATAATCTCTGGACAGCAGGAAAATATAAACAGCTGCAGGCTACGCTGATCGGATTTGAGCTTCTTTTTGAATTTCCAGAAAAATATCTTGAAGATGTGGAATGTTGTCTTGGTGAAGCAAGAAAATCTTACCTTTCCGCCGTGATTGGATTTACACAAAATATGTTGGATATGACTGCGGAGCAGAAAGAACAGGAGTAGAAATGCAATGGAGTTTTCATACTTTCAGGAGCATGAATCTGAGCAGTTTACATTCTTCCGGATTCCGAAGATTCTTTTTTCAGATGAACGGTTTGCCGGTCTTTCCTCAGAAGCCAAGATATTATACGGCTTGATGCTTGACCGGGTAGGATTATCCAGGAAGAATGGCTGGATAGATCAGAATGGGAATGTGTATATCCAATATACCATTGAAGAAATGATGTCAGTCCTCAAATGGACAAGATACCGTATTTATCAGCTTTTGGATGAGCTGGATACAAAAGAAAATGGGATTGGTCTGATTGAGCGGAAACGTGTGGGATTGAACAAACCCAATCTGATTTATGTAAAGAATTTTGCTTCTGTGAATCGGACAAGGGGAGAGCCGGAAGTCCGGGAGCCAGATGTCCGGAAGTCTGAGAGCCAGATATCTGGAAGTCTGTCAGCCGGAGTTCCGGAAGTCTGCCAGTCAGACGCAAGTAATACTGATAGAAATAAGAATGAAGAGAGTAATACTGATTCTTTTTTTATAAGGAAATCTGAATCTGTGTATAGTTGTGGCAGTTTTCAGAATGTAATTCTGGCTGACCGGGAACTGAAAGAATTGAAGCACAGGTTCCCATATGACTGGCAGAACTGGATTGAACGGCTATCTTCTTATATGGCTTCCACAGGGAAAAAATACCGGAACCATTATGCTACGATCTGTAGCTGGGCGGTAAAGGAACAAAAGAATATTCCAGGTAAGAACTATGATCTGCCGGAAGGAAAGGGGTTCTAATGGTTGAGCATATCATTGAGCAGACAGCACAGAAAGTGAAGGAAAACCAGAACCTGCAGAATACAGATTATCTGGATGCAGAAGGGTTGTGCTGGTGTGGTATCTGTGGGGAACGCAAAGAAAACAGATATAAGGTACTCGGCCATGAAAGAATCCTGCCTTGTCTGTGTCGATGTGACAGAGAGAAGCTGGAAGCTCAGAAAGAGGAGGAACGCAAACAGGATTTTGCAATTAAGGTGAGCAATCTGAAATCTGTAGGGCTGACAGAACCAAGGTTTCGGGAGTGGCGGTTTGAAAATGATAATGGCAGCACACCGAAGCTGGATATTGCAAGGCAGTATGTGGAGAACTGGAAAGATATGCAGCAGCGCAATATTGGATATGTGCTGATGGGGCCGGTAGGAACTGGGAAGAGTTTCTTTGCCGGTTGTGTCGCAAATAGGCTTATGGAACAGGGAATACCGGTTATGATGACCAATTTTTCCAGAATTTTAAATGAATTAACCAAGCCCTATGCAGATAAAAATGAGTTTATTTCCCATCTGGTATCTTATCCACTTTTAATTATTGATGATCTGGGAATTGAGCGAAACTCAGAATTTGCTCTGGAAATGATCTATAACATCATTGATCGCAGATATTGTATTAAGAAACCTCTGATTGTGACCACAAATCTGTCCTATCAGGATATGACGAGAGCAGATCTGGATATGGATCACCAGAGAATCTACAGCAGGCTGATGGAAATGTGTCTTCCGATTATTTATCAGGGACAGGATCAGCGTCTGCATGAGCAGGATATCAAGCTGGAGTGGCTGAAGTTACAGCAAGAATAAGCAGGAAAGAAGGTGATGAAAATGATTCCGATAGAGGACAGCAGTTAATTCATGGAAAGGAGGAAGCCGGAGAAGCTCCGGTCAAAGATAAATGCAGGAAGAAGTTACGCAAAAAACAATCGCATTATGTATCCGAACGACGAAGCTGACAGCAGATGTGTTAAAAGCTGCTATGCGGGCTTATCTTCGGTCACATAATCAAAAAAAGCAGCAAAAGATGCAGTCGCAAAAGACTGGAAAAGTTCTGTAGAAAATGCAGTAGGCATTCTCGAGAAGGGCTTCTTCCACAAACTTGAAGAACGCCAGTATTTCTCACTGGAACAGTTTAATAAGGATCTCTGGAAGGAACTGGAGGCTCTGAATAAAGAGCCATTCAAGAAGAAAGAACACAATAGATACTACTATTGGGAAGAAGAGAAACTTGAATTGATGCCGCTCCCCTCCATGCATTATGAGTACATGGAGAGAAAAACGGCCAAGGTATCAAGCGACTTCCACGTACGCTTTGACAATGCTTATTATAGTGTAGATAAAGCGTTTCTGCACAAAAAAGTATCTATTAAGGCATCTTCAACCGTTGTTCGTATTTATTCTCTTGCCGGAGAGTTCCTTTGCGAATGGCCAAGGGCAACCCGTAAAGGCCAGTGGTCAACAAATCCTGATCATCTGCCGGACAACTATAAAGGATTTACCCAGTGGAATGCTCCTTACTTTATCCAGAAAGCCCAGCTCATTGGCAAGAATACAGAGGCTGTTATTCGTACAATCCTCAAATCCAGACCATATGAAGTCCAGACCTATCGTATGTGCCTGGGTATTCTGAACTTTACAAAGAAGTACAGTAATAAAGCTCTTGAAGAGTGCTGTAAGCAGGCGATTGCTCTGAATAAGCAGAAATATACTTTCATCAAGAATACGATATCTGTTGTAGCAGACGATCTCGGAGAGGCGGGATACCATCATTCCACATCGACCAAGAAAGAAGTGGTACGCGGCGGGTATGTAATGCCGCCGGAAGCTTCCAGTATAGACACCCTTTTATCTCGCAGCAGAGCCCTTGCTGATCAGATGCGCGAGGAGGTGGATGACTGATGCTTACAGGAACCGCTCTCATGAACGAGCTTGTCGATGAACTGAATGAGCTTATCGGTGTAGATGCTTACGCTGGTTTAAGTATAAATTTATGTATCATGAAAAAGAAAAGGCAGCCACAGGGTTAGAACCTGTGACTGCTAAACCGTTTTTGTCCAATCTGTATTTGGATTACTTCGACAAACTTGAAGCTAGCGATTTCTTTTTCCGGTATTCTCTGTCCCACGGATTTCCTCATGATAGAAATAATCTACGATCACCGGATGTCCCTGCGGGACTCTGCCATAAGGCATTTCATTATCCACAAAGGCACAATCATACTTCTTAGCCATTTTCTCAGCTTTTACTTCAAGTGCTTCAAAGTAGCTGCGGTTATGCTTGTTATAGATCTCGTCGTAAAGTGGTACAAGATCAGGATATTTTCCGGCGATATAATCCATAATTGTCTTTTTGAAACCGCCTCGAAGATTGAGATTTTCGAGCCAGAACAGATCGCACTGATCCTTTACCCGCTCAAAGATTGCTTCAAAATCCGTGATACCGGGGAATACCGGGGATACGAAACAGACTGTACGGATACCTGCTTCATATACCTGCTTCATAGCAGAGATACGGCGTTCAATGCTCGAAGCAGAGTCCATATCGTTCTTGAAATTTTCATCTAGTGTGTTGATCGACCATGAAACGGTTACACGTCCAAGCTTCTTCAGCAGATCAA
>ERZ779877.1997-NODE-1997-length-15777-cov-2.503244_pt1 | contig 15777 bp, 12 predicted proteins | sample MGYA00511556_ERZ779877 | MGnify/ENA primary metagenome ERZ779877 (study PRJEB29588, sample SAMEA2159338) | human gut metagenome | biome: human gut; feature: human-associated habitat; material: faeces | place: Denmark | collected 2008/2010 ...
GGGACATGAAAATGAATTCTATGAAAATCTATCCCGGATATACTTCCAAGCCTTATAACGGATTAAATGAAGGAAGAAGTATTTCACTGGATGATACAGACAGAGAACTGACTGCTACTGCATTCTCTAAGAATATTATCACGACAGGAGCTACCATCAGCAAAGGAAGCGTTTATCTCAACTTCGAAAAAGAAAATGTAAGCATATCACTTGATGGGGTTTTCCCCAGTTATCCGGAACTGGAAGCAATCAAAATCAAGAAAGGACGCTTCATCAACGAACGCGATATGAAAGAACGCCGCAAAGTGATTGTATTGCATGAGAAAACAGCCAAACAACTTTTTCCAAAAAGCCAACCTCTAGGAAAGTACCTCAACGCACAAGGTGTTTCTTATCAGGTCGTAGGAATCTATACAGACCAAAATAGTTTCTCTCCGTCGGCTTTGATTCCCTTTACTACCTTGCAGGTTGTGTATAATAAAGGTGACAGTATTGACAACATCACATTTACAACCCGGGGACTTACCAGTGAAGCCGAGAACGAACTGTTTGAGAAAGATTACCGTCAGGTTATGGGAAGCAAAAAAATGTTTGCGGCAGATGATGACGGTGCTATATGGATATGGAACCGCTTTACCCAATATCTCCAGCAACAGGCAGCCAATCAGACCTTGCACATTGCGATCTGGGTTATCGGAATCTTTACACTGCTAAGCGGCATTGTGGGAGTCAGCAACATCATGCTGATTACCGTGCGCGAACGTACTCACGAATTCGGCATACGAAAAGCACTGGGGGCAAAACCTTCCTCCATTCTATGGCTGATTATATCTGAAAGCGTTGTCATCACAACATTCTTCGGATACATCGGCATGGTAGCCGGAATTGCCGTTACCGAGTACATGAACAAAGTGGCCGGAACGCAAACCATGGATGCAGGCTTGTTTAGCGTGACAGTCTTTGAAAATCCGACAGTGAATATTCACATCGCTATTCAGGCCACCCTGACACTTATTATTGCCGGAACTCTGGCCGGTCTTTTCCCTGCAAGAAAAGCTGTCCGCATCCGGCCTATTGAAGCACTTAGAGCAGACTGATTATGAAACAATTTGATCTAGATACGTGGGAAGAAATACTTGTCACGATCACACGAAACAAGACACGAAGCCTTTTAACCGCATTCGGTATATTCTGGGGAATCTTCATGCTGATTTCTCTGCTGGGCGGTGCGAAAGGCATGCAGGAAACATTGTCACTCCAGTTTAAAGGATTTGCCACAAATTCCGGATTCATGGGTACGAACCAGACAAGCAAGGCTTACCGGGGATTCCAGCAAGGACGTTACTGGGATCTGGAAAACAAAGATGTAGAACGGATCCTGCGCAATGTGGAAGGAGCAGATGTCGTTACTCCGACACTTGCACGCTGGGGAGTGAACATTGTCTACAACGAACAAAAGATCTCCGGAACCCTGAAAGGACTCTATCCTATTTACAGCCAAATAGAAGAACCCCTGATCACGCAAGGGCGTTACCTGAACGATATGGACGTAAGAGATAACCGGAAAGTTTGCATCATCGGCAAACAAATCTATGAATCCTTATTTCCGGGAGGAGAAAACCCCTGCGGAAAATACATCGAAATCAACGGTATCTATTATCAGGTGATCGGCGTAAACATGGGAACAGGGAATGTTTCTATCCAGGGAAATACGGAAACTTCTGTTATCATTCCATTCAGCACCATGCAGAACAATTATAATTTCGGTCAGAAAGTCCAGATGATTGCCTATACTGCACGGAAAGGATATGCCATCAGCGAAGTGGAAAAGGATATCGCCAAAATTGTGAAACAGGCACATCTGATCCATCCGGACGATGACCAGGCACTCGTACAGCTGAATGCCGAAGTTCTTTTTGGCATGATGGACAACCTTTTCTCAGGCATACGCATCCTGGGATGGATGGTCGGTTTGGGAACCTTGCTTGCAGGGGCGATCGGAGTCAGCAACATCATGATGGTTACAGTGAAAGAACGTACCACAGAAATCGGCATCCGGCGGGCAATCGGTGCACGGCCCAACGATATTCTCCAGCAGATTCTTTCAGAAAGTATTGTACTGACAAGCCTTGCAGGAATGAGCGGAATTACCTTTGCGGTCTTTCTTCTGAACATCGTAGAAAGCGCCACATCGACTCCGACAGCACCAATCCATTTTCAAATCAGCTTCTGGCAGGCAATCGGAGCTTGCATTTTGCTGATCATACTGGGACTTCTGGCCGGACTGGCACCGGCATACCGGGCCATGGCCGTAAAACCAATTGAAGCAATCAGAGACGAATAAACCAATATAAAAACGACAAACAAGTGAATATTAACCCATTTATTAACAAAACAAACACCTTTTCTTATGAAAAAGTACATTAAAATAGCTCTGCTGGTAGTTCTGGCATTGATTTTCATCGGAACCTTTGTATTCCTCTATCAAAAATCCCAACCCAAAGAAACTATTTATGACGTATTGACTGCTGAAAAAGATACATTAGTGCAAACCACCGTAGCAACCGGAAAGATTGAACCACGCGATGAAGTCCTGATCAAACCTCAGATCTCGGGTATCATTGCCGAAGTCTATAAGGAAGCCGGACAAAAAATCAAGAAAGGAGAAGTTATTGCTAAAGTCAAAGTAATCCCGGAACTTGGTTCACTGAACGCCGCTGAAAGCCGGGTAAGACTGGCTGAGATGAACGGACGACAGGCCGAAACCGACTTGCAGCGCATGGAGAAACTGTATAAAGGCAAACTGGTCAGCAGTGAAGAATACGAAAAAACTCTTCTGACAACCCAGCAGGCCCGTGAAGAACTTCAGGCAGCTAAAGATAATCTGGAAATCGTAAAAGAAGGTATCACGAAAAACAGTGCTTCGTTCAGCAGCACACTGATCCGATCCACAATTGACGGATTGATTCTGGACGTACCTATCAAAGTGGGTAACTCCGTTATCATGAGCAATACCTTCAATGACGGAACCACCATCGCTACCGTGGCAGACATGGGTGATCTGATCTTCCGCGGAAACGTAGATGAAACGGAAGTGGGACGCATTCACGAAGGAATTCCCGTAAAAATCACTTTAGGAGCTTTACAGAATATGCAGTTTGATGCCACTCTGGAATATATTTCTCCGAAAAGCACGGAAAACAACGGAGCCAATCAGTTTGAAATCAAAGCAGCCATCCAGGTGCCGGACAGCGTAACGATCCGTTCAGGCTACAGCGCCAATGCCGAAATGGAACTGCAGCGTGCCGACAATGTAGTTGCCATTGCTGAAAGTGCCATTGAATTCGAAAATGATTCAGCCTTTGTCTATGTCCTGACCGACAGCGTACCGGTCCAGAAGTTCGAACGCCGTTCAGTGACTACCGGAATCAGCAACGGTATCAAGATCGAAATCAAGAAAGGATTGAATGCAGGTGAACAAGTACGCGGACTGAAGAAAGGAGAATAAGCCATGATAACAACCAAACAAAAATATCTCGCAACATTAACTTTTTGTGCCTGCACACTCTCTGTCCAGGCACAGGAGGCCTGGAGCCTGAAACAATGTATCGACTATGCCATCGAACATAACCTGACCATCAAGCAACAGGAAGCAAGCCGTGACCAGAGTGAAGTGGAATTGAATACAGACAAATGGAGCAGACTGCCCGATTTGAACGGAAGTGCTTCCCACTCTTTCAACTTCGGCCGAAGCCTGCAGGCTGATAATACTTACCAGAGTATCAATACACAGAACACTGGTCTGAACCTGACAACCAGTGTCCCGTTGTTTACCGGTATGCAGATTCCTCACAGCATTTCACTGGCCAAACTGAATCTGAAAGCAGCCATCGAGGATCTGAACAAAGCCAAAGAAGATATCAGCATTTCTGTCACCTCTGCCTATCTACAAATTCTTTTTAATGAAGAATTGGCAAAAGTAGCTCACAACCAAGTAGAGTTAAGCCGGGAACAGCTGGAATTGAAAGAAGCCTATTTCAAAAATGGGAAAGCATCTGAAGCCGAAGTCTATGAAGCCCGCGCACGCGTCGCACAAGACGAAATGTCAGCAGTACAGGCTGACAATAACTATCAGTTAGCTTTGTTAGAACTGAGCCAGCTGTTGGAACTTCCTACTCCTGACGGATTTGGAGTAGTATCTCCCCGTGTAGAGGATGATTTTACTCTGCTTTCACTTCCCGAAGATATCTATGCACAAGCTGTTCTGAACAAACCAAGTATTAAAGCAGCCCAATTTCGTCTGGAAGGTGCGGCCAAAAATATCCGTATTGCCCAAAGTTCCTGGTATCCGCAATTAAACTTCAGTGCAGGTATAGGAACAAACTACTATAATATCTCAGGAGTAGAAAATGCTTCATTCAGCAGCCAGTGGCATCAAAATTTTAATAAATACCTGCAATTCTCACTCAGCATTCCGTTGTTCAACCGTTTTGACACACGAAATAAAGTAAAGAACGCACGCATCCAGCGCACTGCTTTATCATGGAAGTTGGAAGAAAGCAAAAAGGCTCTTTTCAAAGAAATACAGCAAGCATACTATAATGCAGTAGCTGCCGAAAGCAAATACAAAAGCAGTAATACAGCTACGGATGCTTCTGAAGCTTCCTTCCGTCTGATGAGCGAAAAATATGCCAATGGTAAAGCCAACGCTACTGAATACAATGAGGCACGTACCAATTGGATGAAAGCCGTTTCGGATATGCTTCAAGCAAAATATGACTATCTGTTCCGTACCAAGATTCTGGATTTCTACAAAGGAGTTCCTCTTACTTTGGAATAAATTATTAAGATTCACCACAGATTTTCACAGTCTATTCATAATCAGATTCTGCGTTGACCTGTGGTGAATCATCATAAAAACGACCTTTACAATTCCGGACAATTCATTGTGTTTCGGACTCTTATTTACGTCGGTTTTCGTTGTTTTTCAAATCATACTATACCGTACGCATACGCACTGCTGTTCTTTCCTTAGAATTACTTTTATTGCTTCCTCCTGAACGGTCCGAATCTTTCTCTTTCTTACCATTTCCTCTTCTCACATCCCTGCCGGATGGAGTAATACGCCTATTTTCATGACGGTCTTTATCAACCTGTGAGTTCTGTCCACGTCGTGAAGGGCGCCCATCATGCTTGTTATTCTGATCCTTCTTCGGTCTGTCCGGCCTTGCCTGTGGAACAGACGGACGACGATGATCACCCGACGGCCTGTCAGGATGGATTTGAGGTCTGTTTGGACGAGTCTGAGGAGGAGTGGCCGGGCGATGATGCTCCTTTTGTGGAGGACGAACAGCTATATTGAAATCACGACGACGGTGCATATCATACGTCATTCTGTCATGGCGGATACGATAATGGCCATCGTACACATCATGGCGGTAATGGTCACGATAATGGGTCTTATAATAACTGACATTATTGAAATGAGTACGATAATGCCCTCCGCAATAACTAGCATAATGATGCGGTTTGCCATAGTAGAAAAAATTCACATTATTATATACCAGATAAATACGGAAATGCCATTTGTTCTCATGCGCATAAATGGGACGGTAGAAATGCTCAGCCCTCATAAAACGACGATATTGCGCACTGGAAAGTATCCAACGAAGATCATCATTACGCACATCCAGAAAATCATAGTAACGTTCCAACGCATAATCATAGCCTCTTACCACATCATCCATCAGATAACGGACATTATTGATAAAATCATAATTCACCTCATATACATCATTGTATTGCCGCGGAGTGAGTTTCAGTTCATATGCCATACGGTCGGTAAGGAAACGAGTGTTCTGTCTCATTTTGCTGATACTCATGGCCCCCATTGCGGGAATAGTTATACCTAGCATACAAATCACTATCAGTAATGTAGTCCATCTTTTCATAGCTGTTCCGTTTTTAGTTTGTTAGTTCTATGGCACAAAAATAGGGGAAATCGCTTTCCCCCACAATTGATTTTCCCCATAAGTTCATAGGGCTTTTCCTATATCCGGTAGGGAAAAGCTCCACTAAGTGAGGCGTATCCCCTCAGCTTCCAAAACAACCAGGCGTTTTTTATATAAATCCCCCACCGCTTTCTTGAAAGTTTTCTTACTGACACCAAAAGCATCATAGATATCCTCAGCAGCACTTTTATCATTCAATGGAGTGAAGCCTTCATGATCTTTAATATATTGTAATAACACTTCCGAAAAATCATCCACCTTCTTTGCGCCCAACTTTTGCAGAACCAAATCGATCTTACCATCCTCACGCACCTGCTTTACATAAGCCTTCAGCCTCATACCGGTTTCTAAAGGTTGGAAAATCTCATTATCGTAAAGCAAACCACTGAACTTATTTTCCACAATAGCCTTAAATCCCAAATCTGTTTTCTGCCATATCAGGATATCCACTTCCTGTCCCAGCCGATAGTCGGGATGTTCTTTAGAAAGATAATGCTCCACTTTAGCAGATGCCATAATGCGGTAACTATCTTCGTCTATATGTGCGTGTATTATATACTTTCTCCCTTTCTGCATTTTCATCTTTTGTTCACGGAAAGGTACAAAAAGGTCTTTCATCAATCCCCAATTCAAAAACGCACCAAACTCATTAATCCATGCCACTTCCAAACAGGCAAACTCGTCCACCTGCACCAACGGCTGCAAAGTGGTAGCTATCAGCCTTTCCTCATTGTCAAGATAAAGAAAGACATTCAGCACGTCGCCAGGCTTACAGCCTTCGGGTACATAACGCGTAGGCAATAAAATCTCTCCGTCATCGCCTCCATCTAAATAAACACCAAAATCTACTTCTTTTACAACCTCCAGCTGGTTGTATTTTCCCAGTTTTACGTTCATTAGCTAAATTTTTTCTCAAAGATAGGAAAAAAGCATTATCTTTACTCAGTATTAACCAAGAAAACCCCAATTAGTTATGGATAATTTTATCTTTCACAATCCTACACGCCTCATCTTTGGCAAAGGCATGATTGCCCAATTGTCCCAACAGATACCGGCCGACAAGAGAATCATGATCACTTTCGGAGGTGGCAGTGTAAAAACCAATGGAGTCTATGAACAAGTAATCCAAGCCCTTGAAGGACGTGATTACACGGAGTTTTGGGGAATAGAATCAAATCCCGATATATCTACCTTGAAAAAGGCGATAGAATCAGGCAAAGAAAAAAACATTGACTTCCTGCTGGCAGTAGGTGGCGGCTCAGTTATAGACGGCACCAAGTTGATTTCCGCTGGTATTCCCTACAACGGAGATGCCTGGGAACTGGTTAAAAAAGGCAGTGCACAAAACACGATTCCTTTAGGAACTGTGCTAACCATTCCCGCCACAGGTTCAGAAATGAATAACGGAGCTGTAATTTCATGCCGTGAAACTCATGAAAAATATCCATTTTTCTCCTCCCATCCTGTATTTTCTATCCTAGATCCGACAGTAACTTTCTCACTGCCCGACTATCAGATAGCTTGCGGACTGGCAGACACTTTTGTACACGTCATGGAACAATACATGACCAAAACAAACGAATCTTATCTAATGGACCGCTGGAGCGAAAGCATCCTTCGTACATTGGTACAAATCGCTCCGCAAATCAAAGAAAACAAACAGGACTATCACTTGATGAGTGAATTTATGATGTCCGCCACTATGGCTTTGAACGGTTTTATTGCTATGGGAGTATCCGAAGACTGGGCCACCCACATGATAGGGCATGAGCTGACCGCACTACATGGCATGACACACGGCCAGACCCTGGCAATCGTATTTCCCGGAACTCTACGGACACTCGCCGATAAAAAACGTGACAAAATACTACAATATGGCGAACGTATCTGGGGGGTTACTTCAGGAGTTCCCAGTGTACGGGTATCGCTAACCATAGAAAAAACTGAAGAATTCTTTAGAAATTTAGGACTTAAGACTCGCTTGGATGAAGCAGGAATAGGCGATGATACCATTGAAGAAATAGTACGCCGGTTCAATGAGAGAGGCGCAGCATACGGAGAGGACGGTGATGTAACGGGAGAAGTGGCACGCCGGATTCTGCAAAACTGTAAATCGAAAAAAGAAACAACTGATACAGAAGGAACGAGTATGAAAACAGTTATTCTTACTTCTTTCAAAAGTGATGTCCGCGCACACATGTTACAGGATCTTCTAAAAAATGAAGGTATAGAATCCATGTTGCAGGGAGAATATACAGCCCAAGTTTTGGCTTATATTCCGGGAATGGAAATAAAGGTTCTAGTCTTCGAAAAAGATTATGTCCGGGCATTTGAGATCCTGAAAGCCAGTTTTCCCGAGAAAGTATAAGCATAACTTTCTCCTATACCATTCAAACTTTCTCATCCATATCTTGTTATAGGGAGTATTCAAACCTAAACTAAAGATGTACATGAGAAAGTTTTTATTTTTACCTTTACTGGCACTGCTAGCTTCGTGCGGTAAAAACGAGGATTGTGACATTGTCACTCCCCAACCAGAAGATCTGGTATCTCCGGCACTATATGCCACTCTGAGCCAAAGTAGCACAGATCCTTACAATGGTCCATTAGAAGTACTACCTTGTGAAACGAATGGAAGTTTTTATATAGGCAATTATACAGCCAAGGGAAAACAAGTTCCTTTTCCAGCATATTACTTAATCACGAATGGAATAGGAAAATCCCAAAAATATCCTTTAAGGCTTCCTGTAGGTACATACAATGTGATATATTGGGGATATCCCGATTACTTTGGTACAGCAGGTGATGCCTATCTGACAGATCCCACGCTAATTATAGGCAAAAAACTGAATACAACCAGTTTAGGATTAAGGAAAATACCGGGAGATACGGTATACTACCCGATACATAGCCTTGTATACGGAACACAAAATATAAATATAGGGAAAGATGACCTGCAAGCACATCTTAAACATGCTTCAGCAGCCTTAAGCGTCATAGTGTCTGAAACAAACGGTGATGCTTTCAGTGATGCCATTGATTCAATGTGGATATACATCAGTAATATCCATAGCAACCTGAATTATTTTTCAGCCCGGCCCGAAGGCACTTTCAAAACAATCAGCTTCGGGTTGAAACCCAGCACTAACCGTACAGAATTCAACAATAATTTTGTATCGGTGTTCCCCTCTCAGCCTAATCCTATGTTTCAAATCTTTGTACAGTTAAGTAACGGAACAATAAAGCATTACCAACAAAAACTAACTACACAACTTAATGCCGGGACAAGAACAACAGTCAACCTGAGTATGGACGGTGTACTACTGGAAGAGGGAGATACCGGAGAATTCCAGATAGACAAATGGAAAGAACAGCATGACAGTATTCACATATCATTAAACTGATCTTTACTCTATTAAATTTTCAAAGAGATCCTGCCATCTACCATGTGAATAGTACGGTCTGTCAAACGAGCCAGATTTTCATCATGAGTAACAATAACAAAAGTTTGACCTAACTTATCACGTAAATCAAAGAACAACTGATGAAGTTCCTCTTTATTGCGAGTATCCAGACTGCCCGACGGCTCATCCGCAAGGATAACCGCCGGGTTGTTTATTAATGCACGCGCTACCGCCACCCGTTGCTTCTCCCCTCCCGACAATTCAGCCGGTTTGTGCGAAGCACGTTCGGACAAGCCCAAAAAAGCTAGCGTTTCTTTGGCTTTCCGCATAGCTTCGGAAGAAGATGTACCTGCTATCAACGCAGGCATCATCACATTCTCTAAAGCTGTAAACTCAGGAAGTAACTGGTGGAACTGGAACACAAAGCCAATCTGCCGGTTACGAAAAGCCGACAACTCTTTTTCCTTCAAACAACTCACTTCTGTACCATTCAGTAAAATAGTACCCGTATCCGCCTTATCCAGCGTTCCCATAATCTGCAATAATGTAGTTTTCCCCGCACCGCTGGGCCCCACAATACTTACCACTTCTCCTTTTTCTATCATCAAGTCAATACCTTTCAGTACCTGCAATGTCCCGAAACTCTTCGTTATTCCCTGTAATTCTATCATAATCAAATTCTTCTTATCACATACTCCGCCAGATAACAGCCAAAGACTGCCGGCATATAACTCACGGTTCCGGCAGTAGATTTCTTATTTTTCTCATCATCTACCAATATCACCGCATCCTGATCGGCCTGCTCTGTACTAAATACAACCGGAAGTTTTCGTTTCATCCCCATTTTCTGCAAACGCTTCCGCACGGCTTTGCTTAATCCGCAATGGTAAGTATCCCATAAATCGGCAAAACGAACCTGAGTAATATCCCATTTAGCACCGGCCCCCATACTACTCACAATGGGCAGACGGCGTTGAAGCACATTATATATAAGGTAACATTTAGGAGCTACCGTATCAATGGCATCCACCACAAAATCAAATTTTGCACTGTCCAGCAATTCCGGAATACGCTCATCTTTCAGATACTCCACCAATACAGTCAATTCCAAATCGGGATTAATATCACGGAAACGTTCCGCCAAAATTTCCGCTTTGGGACGTCCCACAGCAGAGTGAAGGGCCGGAAGCTGACGATTAATATTACTGGGCTGCACAATGTCTGCATCCACTATTGTCATACGGCCTACTCCTGCACGACAAATCATCTCGGCAGCATACGCCCCAACTCCACCTAAACCTACCACCAGCACATGAGCGTGACGCAGGCGTTTCATCTTATCTTTTCCCAGCAACAACTCCGTACGTTGCTGCCACTCTATATTAATTTCGTTCATCACCTTTCTTAAACCATTTGTAGAACCATTTTCCTACATTATCATATACTCGTGTTTCCGATTGCCCGCGAGGGTCAGAAAACGAAACAATCTCTTGCGGATCGTCCCCTAACTGATCCGGATACACAATCAACAAACTGTTATTGGCAAAGTACTTGCTGATTTGTGACGGCAGACGTTCAAAAGAAGTCTGATAAGAGATGGAACCTTTACGCGAAGACACAACCACAAACAGATGGTCATAATTCACCTGTCCGGTCAATAAAAGCAGATCATCCCACTCTTCCAATAAAGAAAACTCCGTAAAAGTATTCGCCTCCTGTTTTTCTGTCAGGGCACGCAAATGCTTCAATGTATCTTCCGTTGCAAAGAAATGCACGCGGCATCCCAATTGTTTACCCATACGGCAGAGCTGTGTCATCCATTTCAAGAAACCTTTTTCATATTCCGCCTTATCGGGAACCGCCACCACAATCCGGCGCAACGTATTGACAGGCATCAATAATTTAGCGATCATAATCTGGCGGTTCGTGCCCTTCAACAAGTTTTCCGTCATTGTACCAAAGAAAGAATCCATCAAATTCGTCTTACGATGCAAACCTATTACAATATCCGTTACCGCATATTCTTTCTGCGTATGAATAATACCTTGCGCAATATTCAAATCATAACGCAACACAGTCTTTACAGACGCATCGGCAGCAGCAGCAATCATCGCCGTACGCTCCAAGTTACGCTTGCCTATGAGTTCCTTGGTTTCTGAAGTATTATTATCATTGATCACACTCAGTGCCACCAATGACTCTTTTTGTTTAGGATGTCTCATCATCAAAGCCATGCCTACCAATCCTTCTATGGTTTCAGGATTAGCTACCGGAATCAAGATGCGTTCCTGTTCCTTACCTTCGCTGCCCTCCATCAGATTTTCCTGGGTCACCATTTTGCGTGCGGCACGCTCTGTCACAACAGAACTTATAATACAAGTGAACAAAATCATGACCACCGTACCATTCAAAACATCATCATTCAACAACCGCTCTCCATTTTCCATAATAATACCGTGACCTATCAACACAGCGGCCAAAGTCGCAGCAGCCTGTGCATTGCTTAATCCGAATATCAGGCTGCCCTCCACTTTTTTCATGCCATATATCTTCTGGGTTATCCATGCAGCCAGCCACTTACTGAATGTCGCCACTACGGTCATTACAACCGCCACTTTCAGCGCTTCACCTTCCGTAAAAAGGCAACGTACATCAATAATCATTCCCACCCCAATCAAGAAATAGGGAATAAACAGCGCATTACCCACAAACTCCAGCCGGTTCATCAAAGGAGAAACATGAGGAACAAAACGATTCAATACCAGCCCGGCAAGGAAAGCTCCCAAAATACCTTCCATCCCCACCAGTTCCATCAAGCCTCCGCCCAGGAACACCATAGCCAGCACAAATATAAATTGCATCACCGCATCCTCATATGTACGGAAAAACCACCGGCTGATGCGAGGCATTAAAAATATGATAAGTCCGAACAGCAAAACCACCTTGGCAACCAACAGCACCCAAAACAGTCCGCCTACGCCCTCACCTTTATACATACCACCAATAACAGCCAGCACCATCAAAGCCAGCACCACAGTCACCGCCGTACCACCAATAGTGATACTGACCGTCCGTTGCCGCGACAAGCCATACCGGCTGATAATAGGATAAGCAATCAAGGTGTGACTGGCATACATACTGGCCAGCAGCACAGAAGTCAGGAATCCATAGTTCAGCATACTCATGCTACTCCATATGCCCAGCCCCATCGGGATGAGGAAAGTAAACATACCAAAGACCAATCCTTTTGTCCTGTTTTTCTTGAAATCGTCCATATCCATCTCAAGACCGGCCAAAAACATAATGTAGTAAAGTCCTACCTTTCCAAACAATTCAAAACTGCTGTCACGCTCCAGAATGTTAAAGCCATACTTGCCTACCACTACCCCGGCAAGTATCATACCAATAATATGCGGAATGCGTAAACGCCCCAAAATCATAGGGGCAAACAGAATGATAATGAGTACCAGGAAGAATATCCAGGTAGGATCTGTGACCGGAAAATGTATGTTAAGGTCGAATAGTTCCATCTTTTTTTAAGTTTTATACCATAATATCGACAAAATTACGAAAAAACTTTCTTTTTTACTGATTTATATTCTAAAATGTTCTAATTTTGCACGCAGAACGTACTTACATGCTGAGAGATAGTTCTAAAGTATTACTAAATTTTATCTTATAAAACAAAAAACAAAATGAAAGTAGCAATTGTTGGTGCGAGCGGAGCTGTAGGACAAGAGTTCCTGCGTGTGCTCGATGAAAGGAACTTCCCGTTGGATGAGTTAGTGTTATTCGGTTCTTCACGCAGTGCAGGACGAAAATACACATTCCGCGGTAAACAGATTGAAGTGAAACTCCTTCAGCACAACGATGACTTTAAAGGTGTAGATATCGCTTTCACATCAGCCGGCGCAGGTACCACAAAAGAGTTTTGTGAAACCATTACCAAACATGGTGCCGTACTGATTGACAACTCCAGCGCTTACCGTATGGATGCCGACGTGCCTTTGGTAGTGCCCGAAGTGAATCCGGAAGATGCTTTGAATCGTCCCCGTAACGTGATAGCTAACCCCAACTGTACAACTATCCAGATGGTAGTTGCGCTGAAAGCCATCGAAAATCTTTCACACATAAAACGTGTGCATGTGGCTACTTATCAAGCTGCCAGCGGTGCAGGTGCAGCAGCTATGGATGAATTGTATGAACAATATCGTCAGGTATTGGCTAACGAGCCCGTGACCGTAGAGAAATTCGCTTACCAGTTGGCATTCAACCTGATTCCCCAGATTGATGTATTTACCGACAATGGATATACCAAAGAAGAAATGAAGATGTTCAACGAAACACGCAAGATTATGCACTCCGACATTCAGGTTAGCGCCATGTGTGTACGTGTTCCCGCCCTCCGTTCTCACTCGGAAAGTATCTGGGTAGAAACTGAACGCCCCATTTCTCCTGAAGAAGCCCGTGAAGCCTTTGCCAAAGGGGAAGGCCTGGTACTGATGGACAATCCCGAAAAGAAAGAATATCCGATGCCTTTGTTCCTGGCAGGTAAAGATCCGGTTTACGTAGGTCGTATCCGCAAAGATCTGGCAAACGAAAACGGACTGACTTTCTGGATTGTAGGCGATCAGATTAAGAAAGGTGCGGCATTGAACGCTGTTCAGATTGCCGAATACTTGATCAAAGTAGGAAACGTGAAATAATTTATTAAATAATTTGTCATAATCTTTATCTTTGCGTCAATCATTGGTTTAATGAATTGACCAAGATAAAGATTATATTGTTTCTTACAGTTATTCGCCCGTCAAACTATCCCACAACATTATGCTGAAAGGAAAAACACTTCGGCGGATACCGAAAAAACGAAGTGTTTTATTTATATCCCCGATAAAACAATCTTCTTGTTTCCGTCAAGAGTTCTTCTTAATATAATATAATTAAGCCGTTTTACCCCAACCTTTAAACCATTCCTTACAGACAATGGAACGCGTAGCAAGCGGATAAAAGAACCATTAACCATACCAAGGAAAACGCCATACTTCCCAAAAACATTTCAGCAAATCCCCAAACAATTCACCTGACAGGCCCCCGTCTCGTCCAACCGACATGAATCAAAACACCATAAAAAAAGAGCATTGCAACAAACTGCAATACTCTCTTCTTTCCAATATTCTATGATAGCTATTTTTTAGCATCCAAGGTATCATCAATGCTTTTTCCCATACCCTTCAACGGGAATATATCAACCAAATTCACATCAAATATCAACGTTGAATATCCGGGAATACCTTCTGTACCATCTTTTCCGTAAGCCAATGGATAAGGAATATAAAGCTTCCATTGGTCACCGGCTTTCATACCACCAAATCCTTTCATCAAGGCCGTACTCCACCCTGCTATCACCGCACCTACCAGAAATTTTCTAGGAGTGGCAGTTTCCGGATCAAGCTCACCCTGATAACTTTGGTCAAAAACCGTACCGTTAATCAATTGACCACGATAATTCACCGCTACCGTATCCGTAGCAATAGGACTCTCAGTACCATCTCCCACTTTCTGAATCTTACAGTAAACATTATCAATGATCTTTCCTGTTTCATTCAATCCCAAAGATGGAAGTTTATAGGAACGGATGATTTTCCATTGCCCTTCTCCATTGCCTCGATTGGCTTCCGCCACTGTAGCAATGGAGTCAATATACCGCTGATTACGCTCTTCCCAGTTTGCATATGGATCTTCTGTCCCATCCGTTTCACTACATGAAACAATGGACAGGGAAGTAACAAACAGCAGACCAATCAGCCAAAGAATACTTTTATTCATAATACATTTATTATTGCAAAGTCTTCAGCAGACTTGTTATACTTACTTTATCGGCAATGATATTGTTCAGTTCCGAAATAGCTACACGCTCCTGCTGCATGGTATCACGATTACGCAAAGTTACACAATTATCCTCCAAAGTCTGGTGGTCTACTGTGATACAATACGGAGTACCGATGGCATCCTGACGACGGTAACGCTTGCCGATGCTGTCTTTCTCATCATACTGGCAGTGGAAATGGAACTTCAAGTCATTCATAATCTCACGCGCCTTCTCGGGCAGGCCGTCTTTCTTCACCAACGGCATCACGGCCAGTTTCACCGGAGCCAGAGCAGCAGGCAATTTCAATACCACACGAGTTTCACCATTCTCCAATGTCTCTTCTGTATAAGCAGCACTCATAATGCTAAGGAACATACGGTCCACACCGATAGATGTTTCAATAACATACGGAGTATAGCTTTCGTTCAATTCCGGATCGAAATACTTGATGCTCTTGCCACTGAACTTCTCGTGCTGACTCAAGTCAAAGTTC
>ERZ779877.2001-NODE-2001-length-15770-cov-2.729749_pt1 | contig 15770 bp, 12 predicted proteins | sample MGYA00511556_ERZ779877 | MGnify/ENA primary metagenome ERZ779877 (study PRJEB29588, sample SAMEA2159338) | human gut metagenome | biome: human gut; feature: human-associated habitat; material: faeces | place: Denmark | collected 2008/2010 ...
AACGCGGAATGAAGGTGTGGCTGATAAAGCCTTCAACCGACAGCCGTGACGGCGAAAGTACCGTCCGTTCGCGTATAGGACTTTCGGCGGAGGCGCAGGCGATTCCTGCCGATATGAATATAGAAAAAGAATATAAAAAGCACGACGATTGCGATGTTATAATAGTTGATGAGTGTCAGTTTTTTACAGAAGAACAGATAGATCAGCTTCGCAATCTTGTGAACGATAAAAATCTTCCCGTGCTTTGTTTTGGTCTTCGCACGGATTTCCGGACAAAGCTTTTTCCCGGAAGCCGCAGACTTTTTGAAGTGGCGGACTCCATAACCGAAATAAAAACGATATGCCGTTGCGGCTCAAAGGCGATAGTAAACGCAAGAATTGACAGTAAGGGCAATGTTCTTACCGAAGGCGAGCAGGTCTTTCTCGGCGGAAACGACAGCTACGTTGCGATGTGCCATCGTTGCTGGCAGAAGGCGATAAAACAGCAGAAAAAAGCAAAAACAGAGGCGGAAAAATGATCGCGGGAAATAAAAATCCAAAAGATAACATACTTTTGGCAAACTTTCACACTCATACGTTCCGTTGCCATCATGCTGTGGGGCAGGACAGGGAATATGTTGAAAAAGCAATAGAGCAGGGAATAAAAACGCTCGGCTTTTCGGACCACAGCCCGTATTTTTTTGACGGCGACTACTATTCTCACTTCCGTATGCGTCCGGAAGAGTTTGACGGATATGTAAACTCTCTTCTCGCTTTGCGAGATGAATACAAAGATGATATTGATATTTTCATAGGGCTTGAAGCCGAATATTATCCAAAGCATTTCGGTAGACTTACGGATTTTCTTTCGGGATATCCCGTTGACTATCTTATAATGGGGCAGCATTATCTCGGTAATGAATATGACGGTACTAACAGTTGCAATATATATACCGAAGAAAAAGACCTTGAAAACTATGTAAGTCAGGTTACGGAGGGACTTTCGAGCGGAAAGTATGCATATATCGCACATCCCGATATTTTTCAGTTCAGGGGCGATGAAAAGATATATGAAAAACATATGAGCCGTATGTGCGAGACTGTAAAACAGCTCGGAATTCCGCTTGAAATAAATTTTCTCGGCATAAGGGCAAGCCGTCATTATCCGAGAAAGGACTTTTTCCGTATAGCGGCGGAGGTAGGAAATACGGTTATTTTCGGTTGCGACGCTCACTCCCCGTCGGAGCTTGAATACAGAAAAGAATTTGATTTTGCAATGGCGGAATATGTAAAGCCTATGGGGCTTTCACGCACGGAACAGATAAAGCTTACGCTGAGAAAATAAATTAACGCCCGACTTTCGGAGATACAGAGAAAATGGTAACTTCAATTATCATTTGCGCAGTTACCTGCGTATTTATGATACTTTCAATACTTTTTAAGCCCTCGCTTAAAACAGGCAGACTTAAGTTTGACAGCTATTGCCTTGTTGCCTTCGCGGGGGCTGTAGTTATGCTTGCCTCCGGTTGTGCAACGCCGGAGAGAATATTGTCGGCGTTTACGTCGGACAACGCAGTAAACCCTTTGAAAATACTTACGCTCTTTATTTCAATGACGGTGCTTTCCGTTTTTCTTGACGAGGTAGGATTTTTCGGTTATATTGCCGCGATAGCATTGAAAAAAGCAGGCAGAAGCCGCAAGCGGCTGTTCTTTTATCTTTACATAACCGTTTCCGTTCTGACGGTATTTACCTCAAACGATATAATAATCCTTACGTTTACGCCGTTTATATGTTATTTTGCATCGCACGCAAAAATCGACCCCATTCCGTACCTTGTGGCGGAGTTCATCGCGGCGAACACATGGAGTATGGCGCTGATAATAGGTAACCCGACGAATATTTATATTTCTTCGGCGGTGGGAATAGATTTTGTTTCTTATCTTAAAGTAATGCTTTTGCCTACGCTTGCGGCAGGACTTGTCGCGCTCGGAATGCTGTGGCTCTGTTTTTCAAAAAGTCTTTCAGCACCGATAGAGGAAGCAGATATTGAAGAAGTGAAAATAAAAAACAAGCCGCTTCTTGTTATAGGACTTTCGATACTTTCCGTCTGCACACTGATAATGGCTGTCGGCTCGTATTTCGGTATTGAAATGTGGATAGTATCTTTTTCTGCGGCGATTTTGCTTTTTGCTCTTGCGGCGATAACTTCGGCAATTCAGAAGCGCTATCCTGCGGAGCTTGGCGGATGTCTGCGCCGCGCGCCTTGGCAGCTCGTGCCGTTTGTTCTTTCGATGTTTGTCATAGTCTGCGCTTTGCATGACAGCGGAGCGACGGATTTTCTCGGCAAACTGCTCGGAGATAAGGGAGTGGTTTTTTCTTACGGAATTTCATCTATGCTTGCGGCGAATCTTATAAACAACATTCCCATGAGTGTACTTTTTGTTCCCATTATAGAAACACTTCCCGAAGGACTTTTGACCTCCGCCGCATACGGCGCCATAGCGGGATCGAACATAGGGGCATTTCTTACGCCTGTCGGCGCTCTTGCGGGAATTATGTGGATGTCCCTTCTGAAACGTTACGGGGTAACGCTGGGCTTTAAGCAATTTGTAAAATACGGCGCGATAATTTCCTTGCCGACGATACTTGCGGCACTTTCGGCAATAGCGCTTGTACTGTAAAGAATAATAAAAGCACCGCCGCGCGGTGCTTTTTTATTTTAACATTGTGCAGAGTTATCATATCGCTGTCATGAAAGCTGTGCGCGGGTGTTTATGCGAAGGAGCTGCTTTCTGCCCTGCGGCGGAACGGAATATGCGGGACATAGCTCCGATCAAGCGATGACATGTTTTTTAATTTCGGATGTGAAGGTTACTTTTTGTATTTTACGACAACTATCCACCAGAGTACAAGCGCAGCTTGTATCGGTATGCCGACAACAAACAAAAGCCAGAAGTTATAACTTAAAAATTGCAGATAGAACGCCGCAAGAAGCGTCCAGCAAAAGCCCGATGAGCAGACAAGTCCGAGCCATTTTTTGCCCCATTTTATGTTGAAGCGGTACATTATCGCAAACGACAGCGGCACAGGCCAGATAAAAAGCGTCCATGCGTTTATGCTTTTATACATCATAGAGTATATGTAAAATGCTGTCGCTGCCGTCCAGAATCCGACTATTATAAGCAGTGATATGACAAGCCTGTAACCTTTTTCTTCTTTCGGCGCAGCATATTTTTTTAGTTGTTCGGAAGCGCCATCCGTTACGAAAAAATCAAGCGAAACGGAGAAAAGCTCAGCCATTTTGCAAAGCGTTTTAAGGTCGGGTATCCCGTCTCCGCGCTCCCATTTTGATATTGATTTATCTGAATAATTCAGTTTTTCGGCAAGCTCGAGCTGAGTCCATTGCTTGCTTTTGCGAAGCTCGGTTATGTTTGCCGCAACGATTTTTTCAAGTTCCATTTGTTCATCCCCTTCGGAGATATTTTATCACAGCGGAAAGAAAAAATCAATTAAAAGTTAAAAATAGCGGCTCTTTTGAGAAAGAGCCGCTTGTTATTATCCGAATATTTCAAGTATTTTGAATCTGAGCTTATATTTTATTTTTTCGCTTCCGGTCAGGATTTCTATCTGATCGGAAGAAAAGCCTGTTCTTATAAGCGTATCGTCAACCGAAGTGCTTCCTCGCGAAAGCTGAGGATAAAGCACGCACCACCAATTGTGTCCCTGCGCTTTTCCTATTTTTATTTTAAGTGAGGTATAAGTTCCTGCGGGAAGGCGAACGTTTTCGCAGCTGCGTGTGGGATAGTATTCATTTGAAAGTACTACTTCGGCTTTTGCGTCCGAGCCGAGCTTTTCAAGCGCGCGGTCTGCAACGCGGCGGATATCGTCAATGTTGTCATTTATAATTTTTATTGTTTCTTCGGCGCTTTGCGCATTCTCCGAAAGCTCGGACAGATATTCCACGACTTCGTTTCTGACGGAAAGTTTTATGAGCTGATCGGCGCTGTCGTCCGATTCGGCTATTACATGAAGTCTTACGGTGTCTGTGTATATTTGCATATCGCTTTGAGAGGGAATAAATGAGCATATCATGCAAAGGCAGAGTATAAAAGCTGCGAATATAGTTATAAATTTCATTTTAAGGGTTCTCCTTTGTTATGTAGTTTTGTTTTTTATATTCTTGCCTTTTGAGCACGCTTTATTCACTTTGAAGAAAAAACTCTCCGAAAAATCGGAGAGTTTTTCTTTTATAAAGTTATAGAGTGACTATACCTTACTTTGTTTTGATCGAATTTTCATAGGACTCGATCATCTTCTTAGACATGACACCCGTACGACCCCGATGTCGTTCACTAAGCTTTTTGAGCCATTTTTCCGTGTTTTTGCCCGTAAATATCTTGATTTCAAGTTTCGCTGTATCATTTCCATCCGATGTGACTATGATTTTATCAATATATTGGGCAACAAATTCATTTGTAATCATACCTGTGCTTGCGTCACGGACAGCAGCATCGAGTCTTGCTTTTACCTCGCCGATGTGCTTGCGGTATTCCTCTTTTGTGAATAGTTGCTCTTCAAGTTCCGTGAGCTTTTTCTGCGCTTCCTCTGTCTCCCTGTCGCAGGATGCGGTCATGGATTTGAAATTTGTCGTCGTAATGGCACCTGTCGTTACAAGCTCGAGAAGTTTATTTTTCTTTTGGTCGGCAAGTGCTATAATCCGCTTTTGTTCTTCCATCTGTCCCGCAGTTTCATCATCTGCTTCCATTGACCGGAACATTTCTTCGTAGCTTGCAAGCAAGGCTTCCACATCCACGCGCGTTTCGCTGAACACCTCGAACAGGATGGGTTTGATCTCATCCTCGTAGATTGGGAAAGATGGGCAGGAATCAGCACCGTTGTTAATCTTGCCTGAGCAGACCCATTTGGAATTGACCGTGCCATCCTTGCTTTTGGATTCACGGCGGTAATATGCGGCACCGCAATGGGCGCAGTATAATTTTCCCGTCAGGAGATTGGCGTGGTTGCAGATACCCTGACGGTTTTTAACATCCTCACTTCTGCGGGTCAATACCTCATTTGCTTTATCCCATAGTTCCTCGGATACGATGGCGGGGACAATTTCTCCTGTTTCATCTTTAAACATGACCCATTCTTCGGGAGGCAGAAACTTCTGCTTTTTTGTAAACATGTCCACGATACGAACCTTGTTGCCTACATAATAGCCCTTATATTTCGGATTGGATATTATACCCGACATTGTGGTATGAGCAATCTTGTTGCCATTGTAATTACGGTACCCCTGTTCATAGAACAGCGTTTCGAGTTGCTTCATGCTGTATTCGCCTGTCGCGTAAAGCCTGAACAAATCGCGCACCATCGGTGCCTGGCTTTCGTCAATGACGAGGCGTTTTTCATCCTTTTTATATCCGAAGATACGGCTGTTGCCAAGAACCACATTGGACTTGATAGCTTGCTGATGCCCGAATTTGACACGCGAGGAGAGCTTGCGAAGCTCATCCTGCGCAATGGAGGACATAATTGTAAGCCGAAGCTCTGCATCTTCGTCAAGCGTATTGATGTTATCGTTTTGGAAAAATACGCCCACTCCCCATCCGAGCAATTCTCTTGTATATTGCAGAGAGTCAAGCGTATTACGGGCAAATCGGGAGATTTCCTTTGTTATAATAAGGTCAAATGCACCCTCCTTAGCATCAGCAATCATCTCATTGAAGTGTTTTCTCTTTTTTGTAGAGATACCGGAAAGCCCCTCGTCAACATAACCCTGAATATATGTCCATGCGCGGTTTCTCCTGATCAAGTCTTCATAATATGCAATCTGGTTGTCGAGTGAGTTGAGCTGTTCATCACTTTCGGAAGAAACGCGCGCGTAATATGTGACCCGCAGGGGGATATCATATATTGCTTTTGTTCGCAATAATGCTCTGATATTTAAGATATCCATATCATCGCCCTTTCGTAAATTCGTTTTATCATTATCTGTTGATTGCATTATACCACAATCGACCTCATATTGCAATACAGAAATCGAAATTTGTCAAATAATATCTTTGACAAACATTTATGTATCGGAGTGCTTTAAGCACTCCGAGGTGAACCTGCTCACCTTGCGTCCCTTTCAGGATAGCGTTTTGCTTTTCTTGCGGCAATCTTTTCGGTCATTCTCTTGTATTCTTTCTCTGAGATTGTACCGCTCTCAAACAGATAACGATTGAAATAATTAAGCCACATATCCTCTGCCATGCGTTTTTCGCGTTCTTCGTCAGTTATAACTTTCCCCATCCGGTTACCTCGTTCTTTCAAGATTGTTCAGATATATTTTCCTCCCTTCGAGAGAAAATAATTCAGATAATAAAAATGTGATACTATAAACTCTGCTCATACTCATATTTCTTCCTTTCTCTGTGTTCCGGTATGGTGGTGCAGTCTTCCACCGCCGGTCTTTCGTCGAACATAGCAGACAGATCGCCGACCAGGTCGGCAATGCCGGTGGTGATGGAGATCACGGTGTTCCGGCTCATGTTCTGCAATGCACGGTAGGCATTCTCATTGCCCTTGTGTGCCGATGTGTTCAGATGCTCCACGGCTTTTTGCCAATCAAAACAGTCTGATTCGAAGAGATAGATCTTGGCAAGCCTGTACTCCGCGTGAATGTCGCCCATCTGCGCCGCCTGTTCCAAAAGCGCGATAGCTTTCGGAATGTCCTTTTTCAGACACTTGCCGTCGGCGTAATACTTGCCAAGCGTATAGGCAGCGTGAGCGTTCCCATGGCGTATTGCATCGTACAGAAGATCGACGCCCGCCTTGCGGTCAAGGTGCAGAAAATCTCCGAGGATATACAGTTGACCGAGAAGCATCTCTGCGTTAGGATTCTTCTGCTTTGCAGATAAGGTCAGCCAATACGCGGCGTTCTCGGGAATACGACGGTAATAACCACCCTCACAGATCATCTTGCCGAGCCGATACTGTGCCACATGGTAGCCCTGCTTTGCGGAGGATTCAAGGTAATATGCGCCGTCGTACTCATCGTAGTACGGACTGTTCTCATCAAACAAAATGCTGGAGAGACGGTACCCGGCATATAGGTTGCCAAGCTCCGCCTGCTCCCGCAGATCATTGTATTTTCTCTGTGTCAGATCTTCCGTTTCTGTCGCTTCATCGTCGGACAGGTTGGATTCCTGCCGTTCATTTTTGAAGAACGCTGTTATCTCATCAGAAGACAGATCACCGCGGACAAAGCTGCCGAACCGATGGCGGTTGACACCATCATCGTGACGATCCACCGCTTCATACCCGTAAGCAGATCCTTGAATTCTTTGATGCGATTGGTTTCCTTCAAGTCGAGACCTGAGATAAACTGCTCGCGCATCCTCCCATCCTGTTCGAGCAGCTCCTTGTTCTGATTCAACAGCGTCTGCACTCTCGGCACAATGCTTTCGGATGTTTTCTGCACATTTCCGGTCACCTCCTCCGCCAAATTCCGGATTTCGCTCCATATCTCGTCCGTATATGCCTGCGATTCTTCCTTTGTCGTCAGCGCCGCTATTTGCTGATACAGTGTCGGTTGAAAGGTCACTGCCTGTTTTGTCCATTCCCGAAAGGCGTTCCAATCCTCCTTCGGAATCGCGTATACCACCGGCTGATACGGTGTTTCCTCTATTGTCTTGACTGCCGTTCTGGATGCTGCTTTCAGTTTGTCCATCGGGCTGACTGCCGGCGCGTTCTGTAATTTGTTTTCGTATTCTGAATTCATACTCTAAATTCTCCTTGGTATATTGGTTGTCGTGTAATTTGTTGTCCCGGGCTTTTCTGCCGTTCGGACAGGTGAATGTGATATATTTTCTTGTGTCCGTCCAGGTAACGGAATAACCGACAGAGGCAAGGATATCACAAAACTCGCGTCTGTCGCCCGCCTGTGTCATGGCAGTGTCAATGTCATTGATCAGTCCGAACTTCCAGCCCTCACCTCTCATCGTTGCACGGTACTCCCGCGTACCGATGCCCTGACCGTTTCTGCGCTCCGACAGCGGTAGCACAGACAGACCGTGGTCACGGCAGATGTCATCGCTAATCTTCCGCAGTTCCTGTAAGGTGTTCGGAGTAAAGTGAATCTTCCTGCCGTCCTCGAAGCTGACCGAATTGACAATAAAATGGTTGTGTACTCTCTGAACGCCGCTGTCGTCATGTGCATCCAGATGCGTGGCGACCAAGACCTCATATCCCGGAAAAGATTTCCCGGCAAATTCCAGACCGATGCGGTGGGCTTCTTCGTAAGACTGAATTTCCCCCGGCAGAAATGACTGCACATACTGATAGAAGTAAGTGCCGCAGGCTTTGCCGTAAAGATTTTTGGTTGCCATGAACTCTTCATACGCGTGCTGACCGAGGCAGTTGACACCGCCGACATACTGCTGTCCGTTTTCGTCAACGGTTTTCTTCTCCTGCACACAGTAGCGGATACAACCGCGCATGGCACTCGGTGTCTGCTTGCTCTCCTTGATAAAAATAACAGTTGCCATAGAACATCAACCTCCGCCCTGTATCACCGCATCGGTGTCGGCGTACAGCTTGTTGATTGCCTCATAGCACCGACCGATGCCATCCGCCGTTGCAGTCAGATTGACCGTCCGGATCACGCCTTGGTGCGAAAGCATGGTGAGCTGATTGAGGTTGCGGCTGATACATTTCAGCTCATGAAGAACCGGCTTCAGTTCTTCGATCTGATAGATTGTCTTGCCGAGCGCTGAGATACGAAGATATTCACCGATGCCCATGCCGATACCGGCGGCAATCTTTTCAATTGCTTTCCATTCGCCCTCTGTCACCCAAAAGGACTTTTTTCTGTTTCGTTTGCGACCTTTGGTCGCCATTGTAAATCACCTCTCTGAAAATTGATATAATTGAATTCGTTTCTTTTGGCTTACCTTTTCTTTTCGCAAAGAAAAGGTAAGTGGGGAGCGCATAAGCGCGGGGCTTCTGCCCCATAAAAAATGCGTTTGGCACCCCGCCTTTGGCGGTGGGAGTCCAAACGCTCTGCTTGCCCTGTCGGGGCGGCGTGCCGCAACGGCGGTCAATCATCTTGCCACCGTTGAAGCGGGAAGTCGTAGAGCTACGACTCGTGTATATTGTCCGCAATTTCTATCATTCGCTTTTCCTCCTTTCTGATGATATGGTAGCAGTTTTTATAGATACAATTATGCAGAAAGAAAGTGCCTGCTTATCTGAATTTGGCGTAACAAACGAAACAAAAACCGACTCCCGAATTTTATTTGTTCCGCTTGTTACGCCATTTTTATACAGATACCAGTTTGTTTGCTTTCTCCTTGCGCAGAAGCATGACCCGTTTCAGCCTTCCGCCGAAGCGCATTGTTCGTGTGTTTGTTCCGTTATCGCCCGGCTCGATCAAGCCTTCGTCAGCCAACGCCTTGGCAAGAGACTTGGCAGAGATAGCAAAGCCTTCGTCCTGCTCTCCGCATAACCGTTTGACAGCCTTGTGAGAAGCATCCAGCATGAGATAATAATAGTTTTCGTCCTCGTATCCGATATAGTTTTTCGGCGGAATTTCCGTTCTCCCCGTTGCAGGCAACAGGCAAACATTTCCGCACTCGATCAGTGAATACAGCTTGCGCAGAAAGATATGCGTGGGTCTGTCCGCTTCTACAGATTCGGATTGCTTGGCAGAAAGATGCAGAAGGACAGTGTGTAATCGATTTTGAAGTTCGGTTGCGTCTCGCTCATCCGTGATATCCTTGGCACATAGAAAGTCGGTCAAGAAAAGAAAACCGACCTCCAGACACGCAAGTGTGTCCGGAAGCCGGTCGTGAAACGGAATGGATTTTTCTTTCAGTTCGTTTCTCCAGTGACTGCGAAGTTCCGAGAAATTCATTTTTAAGCGCTCAAGCAAGCTCTGCTCCTGCCCGTCTTTCAGATGCCGTTCCTTGATATACCGAATAAAGGCACCCATACAGCGAACAAAGCAACCGTCAAGTGCCTGTTCCTGTACCTCTGTCAAAAGCGGCAGACAGATACTGCCGGGCTTCATTTCCACGCAGAAAAGGCGTGCCGTTCCGCTCTCTCCGATGTTGGGTGCAAACTCTGCCGTGACAATGACATTGCCTTGCGGCGGGCGCGGTTCTCTCAAGGTGATGTCCGAGCCGAGACGGTTTCGTGCGGTTCTGTCGCCATAACCCCTTGCCAGTATCTGCATCGTTTCCCTCATCCTCCCCGCCTCGGCTCTTGCTGTCGGATGATAATCATCCACACAGGTCAGCACATCTTTTAAAGCAAACGCATTGTAAATGATACTGTTTGCCGTGTCACGAAAACTCATCGGCAGATCTGTTGCAGAAAAGTTCCCGAAGAAAGACAGCATTAGCGCGGCTACCGTGCTTTTCATGCTTCCCGTGCGCCCGATCAAGGTCAGAAGAAATTTCGGTTCGTGACCGATCTGACGGAGGAATTCATTCAGCGGTGACAGAAATATCAGCGCGATGCAAGGCAATATTATTTCGTCCGGCATAAGATCGGACCGGAGAAAACAGAACAATTTCCGCAGATCATCCTCCGTGCAAGTGTCGGCGCCGCGGTAGTTTCGTTGTTTTCCTTTCAGCTCCACGCGGTATCTCTCATCACCCGGCAACAGATACTGCCACGCACTATCAATTCTCTTCCACCCTGTATGTGAGAATATATACTGCTTCTCCGCAAATCTCGCCGTTGTCTTGATAGCACACCGCACATGCCTCTCCACCTGACTGACCACGCAAAGATCACAGGAAGCATCCAGATTGTTGGCGATCCACGACATTTTTTCAAGTTCCCCTGCAGGAACTTCCACAGGCGTGAAGTTATTTCCGTTTGCGTCAGTGCCGCCAATCAGGTATCGCCTTGTCTTTTCCGCGCCGTCATCTACGATCACTTCACGCACGATACGCGGCGCAAAGTTGCAAAGCATAATGCCCGGTGAGTCCTGCCTGCCTACAGGAAGATAACACAGGCATCCGTTCTCCGTATAATATGGCGCGGAGTAAAAGTCTTTGATTTGGTTTTTGTTTTCGTTCATCTGAACATCCTTTCTGCTGTTTTTTATTGATATGGGAGTAGTTATAAAAATACAAATTGATTTCCTCGGCAATCTATGGTATACTATAAAAAAACAATTACGGAGGTCTCCATGGCGAAACTCAGATACCTTATACGGCGACTGTCGGTGCAGGCGATGCTGTCCTATGCCAAACCAATCGATAAGGAGCATTATTCTTTCGCACTGACGCCGGCGCAGACGAAAAGCGTCATCATGGGGGACGGCGATACCTGGCAGGAGGAAAACGCCATTTTCTTTCAGGCTATGTGCGTCCTCCGTGGGGAGAAGTACAGACAGCCCACCTCGGACACGCTGATCTCCGATCTTGCGGATGTAATACTCTACCTTGACTTCAAAGGAATATTTGATCGGGATGCGGATAACCCGAAAGCGGCGCTCATGCAAAAAAAGACCGAAGCCATGTTTTCCCCGGAGGGGATTACATTGAACTTCGGTCAGGGAGACGCACGCTATCTCGCCTTTGAACGCTCGGGCAGCATGAGCCGCAGCGCTGTGCTTTCTTTTGTCCGTGCGGATATATATGAGGAGTTTTCCCGCCGTATGGCGGTCGGCATGACACTTGGCGTTTGCCAATTGTCCAAGCTCTACGCCTATAACGGTCTGCTGTTTTCGAGCGGAACACGCATAGAAACGGATATGCTGTGGGACAAGGATGCTATTGTCGTGGTTGACAATCCCACTGCCGTATATCCCGATATTGATGTCATCACCGTGGAAGACACGACAGGTGTCGGCGATGTTCGCAACTACGAGAGAGTGGAGAAAAAGAGTGATGTCGCGGTCACGCTGTTTGACGGCGAAGGCATTCTTTCCCCTGCGCTTGCGGAAGAGATCGATCGGTTGTACTGCGGAAAGCACATTCATACCTCGTTCCAGATCCGGATGCCGTATATCAAGGGCATGGTGCATGAGGTGGACTTTCACGGACTGTTCCGTGAGGCAACCGTCACGAAAATCACGGATCTGTGGGGTGTGGAACATCCAATTGAACGCGTCCGGATGATTCTGACGAGGAGCCAATTCAAAGGATGCGGTTGGATGACGGAAAACGGGCTGACCTTTGAGGAATATCTGAAACGCCTGCGCGCCTACCGTCACACACTGTATATTACGGGCGTAAACCGAACGGATAGTGAACAGTTTACCGATCTGAACTATCAGTTCCTTTCTACCCTCGCCCTGAGCGGTGAGCAGTTCAGACCGGTTGATTTACCGTTTGATTGGATGAAAGACTGTATTGACAAAGAGGACGGACAAAATGACAGCGATACCGGAGCGTGGCTGACCAAAACGACCGAGGAGATCTACTATCGCCTTCTCAACGACGAATGGTTTCAGTTTGACTACTATGTGGATCACGCACCGAAGAATCCGAAAAGCCGGGGTTACCGTCTTGCCGAAATGCTTCGCCGCAATGATCTGTTACTGGCGGAAAAAGAGTACCGGCGGGAGCTTGACCGCGCTGCGGATACCATTTTGCGGAATTTTGCCCGCGGCAATCTGCTCGTGCGCGGAAGGGTTGCCTATCTTTCGGCGGATCTGACCTTGTTTCTTGCCGAACTGCTGAAGCCGCATATGGACGGCAACAGAAATGCGGAAGAGATCTACCGGGAGCTGCTTGACGCGCGTTGCCGTTACACAACCGCCTATGGTCTGACCGGCAGTCACATGACGGCGATTCTGCGCAATCCGCATATTGCAAAGAACGAGGAGGTCGTGGTATATCCGCCGAACCATGAGCATGACATCCGCCGTCGGTATCTTTCACACCTGTCCGGTGTCGTAATGGTAGAACCGTGGTCGCTCATTGCCGAACGGCTCGGCGGTGCGGACTATGACGGGGATATGGTCAAAGTCATCCTTGAGCCGGTCATATGTGAAAGTATCGCCTCTCACTATAAGGAAACGGCGAATCCATTTGAAGACAGATTTTCGAACCGGAACAATCTGCCCCTGCTCAGTATTCCGACTGCCGATCCGCAGTTGCGGGATGCAAATGACCTGCACGCTCGGTTTGAGGCAGTCAAAAACACTTTTTCCTCGCGTGTCGGACAGATTTCCAATGCCGCGCTTGACCGCAGTATTCTCGCTTACGATGAAAATGCGGATGCTGACATCAAAGAAAAGTGCAGACAGGAAACCGAAACGCTTGCCATCCTGACGGGGCTTGAGATCGACTCTGCCAAAAGCGGCATCAAGCCCGACCTGTCGGCATACCTGCACACCGACGACAAGCCGCGCAGCCGGTATCTGAAATACAAGCGACTGCTTTGAGGATGCGGAAGACCGCCCTGCATGGTATGAGGACACCTTTGCTGAGCAGATGAAGGATTATATCGACGGCACGGATTGGGAGAGCGTCACGGCAAATGTAGAAAAGCTGCCGTACTATGCCCACATGCTGAAAAAGCACACACCGCGAAAAGAGATAAAGCCTGCACTGTCCGCAGAACTGTTTACCTTTGCCAGACATCCGAATTGGAAAGATAACCTTGACCCGTCACTGTTCCCGCCGATTCGGGAGCTGATTGACACCTATGACCGTTGCCTGCGGCGTATTCGGTCGCATAAGCACCCGTCGCCCGGCAACTCCAAGCGACGGGATATTGACCGTATTCTAACTATGCGGGATCAGGAAAACACCTATGATACCGACAGCCTGTATGCACTGTTCACCGGGATGGACGCAACGCACATCAAAGCCGTCCGTGACGCGTTACGAGCCGAACAGTGGCATTTCATGAAGCCGGAGGAGCGTTTATCCTTCTTGCAGGAATACCTCCCGGAAGAGGCTTTTCGGGCGTATGACGGCTTGTTCTCGGATTTCCGCATGGGCGGGTACCGAGTGCTGGGCGACATCATCTGCGATATTGATGATGCCAACCAACAGGCGGAGAAAGCCAAGCTGCACTACAAAAACGATACACCAGAGATGACGGCTATGATTGACGCTTACCATAACCGCCTGCCGGGCGTGGATTACCGTGAGGCGGTAGCCGCTGCCTGTCGGTTGTGCCTTGCAAAGCTCACGCCGCCGTTTCAGGCAATCCGCTATGCCGAGGCGATAGACAGGCGGGATTTTATCTTTGATGTACTGCTTGAAGAAGCGGAATTTTATCTGATCGGAGGCGGAAACGGATGATAGAGGAATCAATAACAAACGAATGGGCGGAGTTTCTCGCCTATACGAAAGAACCGACCTATGCCGCCCGGAACAAGAAGGACAACAGCTTTCTCGGTCGGTTTACCCTGGATATGCTCATGGAAAACTACGGTTTCGCGCGGATATTGACTGTCCTTGCAAGGGGGTATCTCTTTCACAACCCGGACGGAACACAGAGAGCCGATGACCCGTATGAGCGCACCGACGATGCCCGCCGCGCCCTCTGTGCGTGGTGCAGTATTCCGGACAAAAAGAATGCCACCCAAAAGGCGGAATGGCAATTCAAAACAGATTTTCGTGAGCTTCACGATGCGTTTCCCGAACTGATGGACGAAAACGGCTGTGGGTGGTATATCCGCTACCTGCGCAGAATCGCGGATTTCATAAACGCCAACCGCGACAAAGTGGGCAAATCCACACATAAACTTGCCGACAATATGGAAAAGCTTGAAGACGCATGGCGGAAAAAGGTCATTCAGTTTCAGATCCCAATCTTCTCGGAAAGCACGAAGGGCGACCTGATCCTTCGTTTTGATGATGTGATTGCCGATGCGCTGGAGCTTGGCGCACTTCGGACAGAATCCATCCGACTGACCGACGAACAGGAACAGTGGCTTGCGAAAGTGACACCGTCAAAAGTGCCGCTCCATGTATCAAAAACGCTGCTGGAATACTACCTCGCAAACAAGCCCGCAGACAGCGATTGGTGCGTCCTGCCCGTGACGAATGTGGAGGCGTATCTCGGCAGTTCGGCACTAAATCGGATGTATCTGAAGTGGCTGCCTGAGACAGCCTTGGAGCGAAAACAGATGGGGGCTGGAATATGTATATACAAAATAGTTGTGGCAACAACTGCCACAACTATTTGTCCTTGAATCCTTATACGAAACTGCATCTGTCATAAGCTATATGACGCAAAAAGTCGTGATGATACAGAAAAATTATGCGAAAAATTCGGATTTTTCCTGATACATATTTATGAAGGCATTTGAAAATCAAAAGAAACCAGTATGAATAGACCCACCAAAAATCAAGCGCCCGGCACTGATGAACAGACAACCGAAATGTACCGGCAAAGGATGAAACACATGGCTTGCATACTCGACGATGGAGGACATAGTATTTGTTTAGTCGTTACCATAAACAAGGCTGGCAATATTATCTCGGTTTACATAATATACCTTGTCTTCTTTTTTATCGAAATATGATGTTTCATATGTAAACATCGTTATTAAGCAGTTGTTGCCATTGATCAAAACATTTTTTATAATAAAATCATTACTCGTTTGTAATGTTATTTTTTGGAGTTCACTTGTGGAGAAGTCAAATTGATATAAGGTTGAACCGGTTCTTTGATAATACAAGGGAACATCATCAAAATAGTTTACTGCCACCTCAAGATATTGTTGCTTTATTAATGGTACTATACTATTTTCTATTATCCGACCTATAAAAGCATCACCAGAATAATTTTTCATATAGACAATATCATTATTTATGTTCAT
>ERZ779877.2002-NODE-2002-length-15759-cov-2.916009_pt1 | contig 15759 bp, 11 predicted proteins | sample MGYA00511556_ERZ779877 | MGnify/ENA primary metagenome ERZ779877 (study PRJEB29588, sample SAMEA2159338) | human gut metagenome | biome: human gut; feature: human-associated habitat; material: faeces | place: Denmark | collected 2008/2010 ...
AATTATGGGCTTTGAAGTTAAAATTAAATATATTTGTGCTGAAGATAATGACAGAGAAGAACATAAATTTTATCAGGATAAACAGCACCTTGAAGATTATAAAAACGAGCAATATACATTTGAAAATTTCATTGTTGGTTCAAGTAACAGGTTTGCATATGTTGCCGCAAAGGCTGTTGCGAGTGACCCGGGCTTAAATTTAACTCAAAATTCCAAAATGAGAAATTATAACCCTCTTTTTATTTACGGTAATTCAGGGCTTGGTAAAACTCATTTACTTAATGCAATTTGCTATGAAGTTAAGAAAAAGTTTCCTGATATGAATATTTTATATATCCGTGCCGAGCAATTTGTAAATGAATTTATGCAGGCACTTCAATATAAAACTACTGATGAATTCCACGAAAAATTCAGAAACAGTATTGATTTGCTTTTAATTGATGATATTCAGTTTATTGCCGGCAAGCAGCAGACTATTGAAGAATTTTTTCATACTTTTGATACACTTGTATTTGCCGGTAAGCAGGTAGTTATTACCTCTGACCGTCCGCCAAAGGAAATTCAGTCTATTACAGACAGGCTTAAAACCCGATTTGAAGACGGACTTCTTGCAGATATTCAGCCACCTGAATATGAAACAAGATGTGAAATAGTTAAGCGCAAAGCTATGATGCTTAATTTTGAAATTCCGGATTCGGTAATTGATTACATAGCAGATAAAGTAAAATCAAATATTCGCCAGCTTGAAGGTGTTACCAAAAAGCTTTACGCATATTGTGATATAAACCAAACAACACCTACCATTGCACTTGCACAAAACATTGTAAAAGTTGTAATGGAGGATACACAGCCAATTCCTGTTACAATTCAAAAGATAGTAGAAGAAGTAAGCAGAACCACGGGTGTATCGGTAGAAGATATTTACGGCGGGCAAAGGAAAAAAACAATATCCGACGCAAGAAAAATTACTTTTTATGCAGTACGAAAAGTTACTAATATGAGCTATGAAGATATTGGTGCCGAGTTTAAAAAACATCATTCAACAGTAATGTATAATATTGACCAAATTGAAAAGGATATTGAAACAAATTCAAAGCTTGCAAGGCAAATTAACGATATAATTTCAAATGCAAAAAGCATTCAATAATTCCACAATTTTTTCAACATTTTTTACTTTTTAATTAACAATGACTGTGGAAAACATATTTTTTACACAATTTCCAAATTTTTTAAACAATTGAAATTTTAAAAACTTTTTAAAAATTTCCTTAATTATCAATAGTTTGAAGATATTTTAACATTTTCCACAGCCTCTACTACATACTACTATAACAAGACTATATAGATAGACGGAGGATTAAAAAAATGAAATTTACCTGTAATACAAAAGAATTAAGCGAAGCTTGTTCAAATGTAATGAGAGCAGTAAGCACAAAAGTAACTATTCCTACCATTGAGGGTATACTTATGGAATGCGGTTCAGATACATTAAGTCTTACCGGCTATGATTTTGAATTCGGAATTAACACAACACTTCAGGCAAGTGTGGTTGAACCGGGTGCAATAGTTATAAATGCAAAAGTTATAAGTGACATTATAAGAAAATTACCTGAAGGCAAGGTTACATTTGAAATCAGCTCAACTTCCGTTTCTATTATAAGCGGTGCGGCACAATATAACATTTCAGGTATTGATGCTGATGATTACCCTGAATTACCGTCTGTATCAGGAGGTTATCCACTGTTTTTAAACCAAGGTATACTTCAAAATATGGTATCACAAACTCTTTTTGCAGTTGCCGATACAGAAGCATCAAAGCCGGTACATACAGGCCTTAAATTTGAACTTACGCAAAATCAGTTAAGACTTATCGGTGTTGACGGATATAGGCTTGCTATAAGAACAGAAACAGTAAAATACGACGGTGAAGATATTAGCTTTATCGTTCCTAAAAAAACAATCAGAGAACTTATTAAACTTTTTAATACAGAAAATGACAAGGATATTTCAATCAGTGTAGGCAAAAGGCACATTGTATTTGATGTAGATAATTACAGCATTATCAGCCGTTTACTTGACGGTGACTTCCTTGATTACAAAGCAGCAGTGCCTAAAACCTGCAACACAACAGTTTTGATTAACACAAGTGATGCAATAAACTGCATTGAAAGAACACTTCCTGTAATTGAAAATGATAAGAAAAACCCAATCAGATGTTTATTTGACGCAGATGAAATGAGAGTTTCAACCGTATCAAGCATAGGCAGAGTGGTAAACTACACACACGCAAATGTAAGCGGTGACAGGGTTGAAATCGGCTTTAACTCAAAATATGTGCTTGACGCACTTCACGCTGCAGATACCGACCAAGTAAGAATTGAACTCGGCGGTGCTGTAAGCCCTGTAAAAGTATTGCCGATAAATAATGATTCATTCTTATTTTTAGTATTACCTATGAGGCTTAAAAATGAAAATTAAAGCAAAAGCAACACCGAGAAAAAATGAAAATGTAAATATTACTACCGAATTTATCAGGCTTGACGCATTTTTAAAATTTAAAGGCATTGCCGAAACCGGCGGGCAGGCAAAAACTTTTATTCAAGACGGAATAGTTAAAGTAAACGGTGAAACCTGCACAGCAAGGGGCAAAAAAATACACGGCGGAGATACAGTATCCGTATTTTCGGTAGATTATAAAATTATTACAAATGAAAATTGAGTCAATAGAAATTGAAAATTTCAGAAATATAGAAAACTTAAAGCTTGATTTTGATGATGTAAATATCATTTGGGGCGAAAATGCGCAGGGAAAAACAAATTTGATTGAAGCAATTTATCTTTTTACCGGAAGTAAAAGCTTTAGAGGGGTAAGGGATAAAGAACTTGTTGAATTTAAAAAAGAAAGTGCGAAGCTGAAAATTGAATTTGAAAATAAATCAAGAAAACAAAATGCAGAACTTATTATTAAAGGCAGGCGCACAGCTAAATTAAACGGAATTGAAAAAAAAAGTGCAACCGCCCTCGGTGATGAATTAAAAGCAGTAATTTTTTCACCGGTTCATCTGTCTATGGTTAAGGACGGGCCGATTGAAAGGCGAAAATTTATTGATAATTCATTATGCCAGCTGAAATCAAATTACAGAAGCGTATTAAAGGAATATAACCGCTGCCTTGCACAAAGAAATATGCTTTTAAAAGATATGAAAAATAACGCAAATTTGGAGGATATGCTCTATATTTGGGATAAAAATCTTGCAAAAAGCGGAGCAAAAATAATTTACCAGCGTGAAAAATATATTGAAGCACTGTTACCATTTGCCACAGAAATTTTTGACGGACTTTCAAAAGGGCGTGAAAAAATAGATTTAAAACTTCAATGTGGATTTGAATGCAAAGATAAAAGCGTGGCAGAAATTGAAAATGAACTTACAAAGCTTTTAATTTCAGGCAGAAACAGTGATATATTAAACAGAATTACTACTTCGGGTCCGCACAGGGACGATATGGAAATACTTATAAATGAAAAAAGTGCCAGGCTTTATGCATCACAGGGGCAGCAGCGGAGCTGTGTGCTTGCACTTAAACTTGCAGAAGCAAGTTTATTAAAAGAAATGACTGATGATGAGCCGCTTGCACTGCTTGATGATGTTATGAGCGAACTTGATGAATCAAGGCAGGATTACATACTTAATCACATTAAAAATTGGCAGGTTTTCATCACCTGCTGTGACGCTAATACTGTGCTTAGGCTTAAAAAAGGCAAAACATTTCATATTGAAAACGGCAGGTGCAAAAACTGATGTATATATATTTAGGCGGTAACACAGTTATCAGCAGTAATGAAATACTCGGCATTTTTGATATGGATACCTCTACGGTAAATAAAGCGACGCGTGATTATTTATCAAACAGTGAAAAAAACAAAAAAGTAATTTATGTAAACTATGAACTTCCAAAAAGTTTTATTGTTTGCAAGGATAAAATATATATTTGCCCGCTTAATACATCAACACTGCTAAAAAGAGTTGAGGCGGGGCAAAAAAGTAAAAAATAATTCTTAGCATTATGCTAAAAGGAGACTTAAATCAATATGAGCGAAGAAGAAAACAAGATTGAACTTGAAGAAGCTGACATTGACACTACTGTAACCGAAGAATATTCCGCAAAAGATATTCAGGTGCTCGAAGGTCTTGAGGCAGTTCGTAAAAGGCCGGGTATGTACATCGGTTCAACAGGGCCGAGAGGACTTCATCACCTCGTTTACGAAATTGTTGATAACTCTATTGACGAAGCACTTGCAGGTGTATGTACACATATTGAATGTAACATTTTACCGGGGGATATTATTGAAGTTAAGGATAACGGCCGTGGTATACCGACAGGTATAAATGAAACAACAGGGCTTCCTGCCGTTACGGTTGTTCTTACCGTACTTCACGCAGGCGGTAAATTCGGCGGTTCAGGCTATAAAGTATCGGGTGGTTTGCACGGTGTTGGTTCATCTGTTGTAAACGCATTATCAGAGTGGCTTGAAGTTGAAGTTACACAAAACGGCCATGTATACAGCCAAAAATTTGAAAGAGGTAAGCCTGTAAATGATTTACATATCATTGCGGATAAAGACGGCCACGGTACTACTATCAGATTTAAAGCCGACGCTGAAATCTTTCAGGAAACAACGGTTTATGATTATGAAATTCTTGCAAGGCGACTTCGTGAGCAGGCATTTCTTAATGCAGGGCTTTCAATCACTCTTACAGATAAAAGAGGAGATGAAGACAGCGGTGAAGAATTTTGCTATGAGGGCGGTATTCGCTCTTTCGTAGAATATATCAACACAAGCCGAGGTCTTAATCCAATTCAGGATGAAGTAATTCACCTTTCAACCACAAAGGGCGACAGAAGTGCCGAAGTTGCGCTTTGCTATACAGATTCTTACAATGAAACACTTCTTTCATTTGCAAATAATATCAATACTATTGACGGTGGTACGCACGAAACAGGATTTAAAACTGCACTTACAAGAGTATTTAACGATTACGGTAAAAAATTCGGTATTCTCAAAGACAGTGATAAAAAGTTTACCGGTGATGATGTGCGTGAGGGCATAACTGCGGTTATCAGCGTAAAGCTTACCGAGGCTCAATTTGAAGGGCAAACAAAAGGCAAGCTCGGCAATACAGATATTACAGGCCTTGTTTCAACAATGCTTTATGATAAGCTTATGACTTATTTTGAAGAAAATCCTAATGTTGCAAAAACGCTTCTTAATAAGTCGCTTGACGCATCCCGTGCAAGAGAAGCTGCAAGAAGAGCAAGAGAAAATGCAAGAAGAAAATCTCCGCTTGAAGGCAACTCACTTCCTGGTAAGCTGGCAGACTGCATTAGCAATGACCCTGAAAAATGTGAAATTTACATAGTCGAGGGTGATTCGGCAGGCGGTTCTGCAAAAGAGGGCAGAGATAAGCAGCATATGGCAATTCTCCCGCTTTGGGGTAAAATGCTTAATGTTGAAAAAGCAAGAGTGGACAAGGTTATTACAAATGAAAAGCTTGTTCCGGTTGTAATGGCACTCGGTACAGGTATCGGCGATGATTTTGATATTAACAAATTAAGATACCATAAAATTATAATTATGGCCGATGCCGATGTCGACGGTGCGCACATCAGAACACTTCTTTTAACATTTTTCTTTAGATATATGCCGCAAATTATTGAAGACGGATATGTTTACCTTGCTCAACCTCCTCTTTTCAAAGTATCAAAGGGTAAAAAGAGCAGCTATGCATTCTCTGATGAAGAAAGAGATGATAAAATTGCCGAATTCGGCGGTGACTGCGATATTCAGCGATACAAAGGTCTTGGTGAAATGGACCCTGAACAGCTTTGGGAAACAACAATGGACCCTGAATTCAGAACAATGCTGCGTGTAACTATTGAAGATGCGCAAAGAGCAAGCGAAAATTTCTCTATTCTTATGGGTGATAATGTTGAACCGAGAAGAGAATTTATTGAGAAAAACGCAAAATTTGTTCAAAACTTGGATGTATAACAGTGTGAAATTATGAAACTGACTTTTAAAATGACAGCCGATGAATTTTACAGAGGCTTTAACTTTAAAACAAGCAAACTCGGGATGAATGAAACCTGTGAGCTTGTATGTTTAACAGTATTTTTAGTTCTTGCTGCAATTTTAACTTTTACGGGTGTATTAAAAGATACATTTCTTTTAATACTTTCAATTATGCTGATGCTGTTTTTTGTATTTAAAATGATAATGACTAAAAACAGTGTGATGAATGATTTTCAGCGTTCCCCTATTTTAAATGAAGAAAACACAATCAGAATTTATGATGAGGGGCTGGAACTTATCGGCAGCTTTGAAAAAGTTTATGCACCGTGGAAAAGTGTATATGCAGTAAAAGAAACTAAAAAAGAACTTATTATATTACCTACTTTAAGCCGCGGTGTTGCGGTTATCAGCAAGGAAAGATATAAAAACGAGCTTGAAGAAATAATAAAAATTCTTAAAAGCAAGGGGGTAATGAAATAATGGACTTTACTTTTAATTATACCCTTGAAAAAAAAGATTTGATAAATTTTGAGCTTTTTAAGCTTAAAACAAGCAAGTTTTTAAATATGGTATATATCACCGTGCTTATAGTGCTTGTAATGAACACATATTACGCAGTAAGCGAAAAAAATTATGCATATTTGCTTATTGTGGCATTTTATATTATCGGCGTGGCTGTGTATTCATTTTATGTTACAAAAATCAGACCTAAAAAAAGGGCTGAGAGGTGCTTGAAAAAGGATATTACTTACGGTGAGTTAAGGGAAATAACAGTAGGTGAAAATACTGTTGAATTTAAAACTTTGCCAAAAGAGGACGAGCCTATGCTCATAGGCGTATATCCTTATAATATGGTAAGTGCAATAATTGAAACAAAAGAATATGTGTATTTTATAGTGCCGACGGGAACAAACATTTTTCCTATCAGCTCAATTCCGCTTGAAATAAGAGCAGGAGTATTAAAAAATATCAAGAAAAATCCTAATTACGCATATTTTGATAAAATATAAACAAATGAACTCTGCTTTGGAGGTTAAATAATGGATAGTAATGAAATTCGTTACGACAATCAAAAAATTAAAGATGTAGAAATCAGTGACGAGATTAGAAAAGCATTCCTTGATTATTCAATGAGTGTTATTGTTCAGCGTGCGCTTCCTGATGTGCGTGACGGTTTAAAGCCGGTACACAGAAGAATACTTTACGCTATGTATACAAATAATCTTTATCCTGACAGGCCTTACCGTAAATGTGCTACCACAGTCGGTGAAGTACTTGGTCACTATCACCCGCACGGTGATGCTTCTGTTTATGACGCAATGGTTAGGCTTGCACAGCCGTTTTCAATGAGGCACATTCTTGTTGACGGACACGGTAACTTCGGTTCTGTTGACGGTGACCCGGCTGCTGCTTACCGTTACACAGAAAGCAGAATGAGTAAAATCGCTATGAAAATGCTTGAGGACATCAAGAAAGACACAGTTGATTTTGTTCCTAACTTTGATGATAACAGTAAAGAGCCTACCGTTTTACCGTCGCGTTATCCAAACTTACTTGTTAACGGTTCATCAGGTATCGCAGTAGGTATGGCAACAAATATTCCGCCGCATAATATGAACGAAGTTGTGGAGGGTATGTGCTGCCTTATTGATAATCCGAGTGCCGAGCTTGATGAAATTATGCAGTACATTAAAGGCCCTGACTTCCCTACCGCAGGTATTATTATGGGTACAAGGGGAATTAAGGAAGCCTATGCAACGGGCAGAGGTAAAATTTATCTTCGTGCAAGGGCAGAAATTATTGAAACCAAGGGTGACAGGTACAAAATTGTAGTAACCGAGATACCTTACGGTGTAAATAAAGCAAGGCTTATTACCCGTATTGCAGATTTAGTTAAGGAAAAAAGGCTTGAGGGTGTTGCCGATGTGCAGGACTATTCGGACAGAAAAGGTATGCACATTGAAGTTACTGTTAAGCGTGATGCAAATGCGCAGGTTGTACTTAACAATTTATATAAAATGACAGATATGCAGGTAACTTTCGGTGCAATTATGCTTGCACTTGTTGACGGTGTACCTAAAGTATTAACCCTTAAAGAAATTTTACAGCAATATATTGACTTCCAAAGGGATGTTATTACAAGAAGAACAAGATTTGACCTTAATAAAGCGCAGGAAAGGGCGCATATTTTGGAAGGTCTTGCAAAGGCTATTGATATTGTTGATGAAGTTATTGCAACAATTCGTGCCTGCAAGGGCGGCCAGGCTGAAGCAAAGCAAGCTATTATGGACAAGTTTGGCTTTGATGACCCGCAGGCAAGCGCAATTGTAGCTTACCGTTTGGGCCAATTGGCAGGTCTTGAAATTGAAAAGATAATGAATGAACTCGAAGAACTCCACGAAAAGATTAAGGATTTGCTTGACATTTTAGGCAATGCCGACAGAGTTAACGAGATTATTAAAACAGAAACAAGAGAGATTGCCGCTAAATTCGGCGATGAAAGAAGAACTGAAATTTCAGCCGCAGTGGGTGATGTTGAAGATGAAGACCTTATCCCTGTTGAAGACTGCATTCTCACCCTTACCGAAAAGGGATATATGAAACGCCAGACAGTTGATACATACAAGGCACAAAACAGAGGCGGCCGCGGTGTTTCAGGTATGAGCAGAAGAGAAGAAGATGTTGCAAAAACAATGTTTTCCTGCTCAACTCACGATTTTATTATGCTTTTCACCAATAAGGGTAAAGTATTTAAAATGAAAGGATATGAAATTCCTGAATCATCAAGAACCGGCAAGGGAATGAATATAGTAAACATTCTTCCTGTTGAACAAGGTGAGCAAATTACCGCAATGGTTCAAGTGCCGAAAGATGAAGAACGCTCGTTCCTTTGTATGATGACTAAAAACGGTATAATCAAGAGAACTTCGCTTGACCAATATGACCATATCAGAAAAAGCGGTATTATTGCAATCAACCTTGATGAAGGCGATGAACTTTCTTGGGTTGAGATTACAGATGGAAAGAGAAAACTTGTTGCCGCTACACATGACGGTATGAGCATTTGCTTTGAAGAAAGTGACGCAAGGCTTATCGGCAGAACTGCAAGGGGTGTTAAGGCAATCACTCTTGGTGAGGGCGACTATGTAGTAGGCTTTGCAATTGAGCGTGAGGGAGTTAAGCTTCTCACCGTTTCTGAAACCGGATATGGCAGAAAGAGTGAATTTTCAGACTACCGTGTTCAATCAAGGGGCGGTAAGGGACTTCTTAATTACCGTGTTGAAAAATTCGGCAAAGTTGCAAACATTGCCGCTGTTACAGAAGAAAACGATGTTATTATGATTTCTACCGACGGAATTATTATCCGTATGCCTGTTGACCAAATTTCTACATTCCAAAGGCCTGCAAAGGGTGTTAAGGTAATGCGAGTAAACGAGGGCGAAAAACTTGCTACAATTTCTGTTGTTGACAGATTTGAAGAAGATGAATTTGACGCTGAAAATGAAGAAATTGAAAGCGAAGAAGCAGAGCCGGCAGAAGAATAATATACAAAAATACTGATAAATGTCTATTAAAACCGTATTTTTTATTATTTTTACAATTTAGATATAGTATTTTTACAATATATGATATATAATGACAAAAGTTTTTAGTTTTTAAAAGAGGAGTGAAGGCATTGGAGAAAGAGTCTTACAGTATTGATGATATTCTTTCTGAAGTAAAAAAACGCAGAGAGCATGAAAATCAACAGCAAGCCAATACCGAACCACAAGATAAAGCCGAACCTGAAGTTCAGGAAAAAGAGGAAGTAAAAGTAACTGCTTATAAGGCGGAAGTAATTGAGGAAACTTCTGAAAAAGAAGAGGACTTCACAATTAACGACACTGCCGATATTGAAATTCCGACTATTGAGGAGGAAGAAACACAGTTTACCGATACTGACCAAGTTGATGAGCATGACGGTGCAGTAATTGACAACCAAGCTGCAAATGAAGAAAATAAGCAGGATAAAAACGGAATGGTTGATTTACTGTCACTTGCTCAAAATGAAGAAGTTATTGAGCCACAGCGGGAAAAAGTGCAACCCAAGGTTAAAGTAAAGGTTAAATTTTCCAAAACCAAAAAAGGCAAGGCTATAATAACTATAATAATTATTCTTCTTGTTATGGTTATTGCAGGTGGTGTGTTTGCTATACTTTATGCAAACAATATGCTTAATAAGGTAACTGATGATAAAAGCGGTGCAGCCGATTATGAAATGAGTACCTATTATGACGGAATGGACTTTCTTAAAGAGGATTTTCCTACAATTAAGGAATCAAGTGCCGGCGAAGTATACAGCTATCCTGAATATCTTAAGCAGTGGTATCAAAACGGTGACCCTGTAAGTTCAACCCATGTGCTTAATATCCTTCTTATCGGCGAAGATACAAGAGAAGAAAAAATTTCTGATGCTTCGCGTGCCGATTCGGCAATTATTGTAAGTGTTAATGTAGATACAAAAGAAATTCATTTAACTTCAGTTTTGCGTGACCTTTATGTTTACTATGAGGTTGACGGTAAAGGCCAATACGGTAAAATTAACGCTGCCGCATCAATGGGCGGAATGAAGTGCTACATCAACACTATTGAAAGATATTATAAAATCGCTATTAACAATTATGCGGTTGTAAACTTTAATTCATTTCCTAAAATTATTGATGCACTCGGCGGTGTTTCAATTAAAATGACATCAAGGGAAATAAATGAGATTAACAATCATCCAAGAACTTATGGCAAAGTTACCATTACACAGACCTTTGACGGTACTGAAGGAACAATGAAGCTTAATGGTAAGCAGGCACTTGCTTATTGCAGAATCAGGCATATTGATTCTGACGGAGCAAGAGCTGACAGGCAAAAAACCGTGCTTAATGCCATAGTTAAAAAGATGAAAAACAGCGGAACGGTTGATATTGTTAAAACCGTAAATGAACTTGCAGGCTATGTTTACACAGGTTACAGCAAGAAAGAGCTTGTTTCAATCGGTAACACAGCACTTCGTGACGGCTGGCTTGAATATTCAATGAAAACAAAGAATGTTCCTGCTGTGGAAAACTGCAAGGGTGGTTTTAGATTTTCTGTTTCGCCAAACAATTGGATTTGGCTTGCCGATATTCCAAAGGATGCATATGAACTTCAAATGGAAATTTACGGTAAATCAAATATTGAACTCAGCAAAAACAGACCTGCATATATAGATATGGGCAGGTAAAAATTAAAAATATGTAGGGGCGAACACAGTTCGCCTCTTAGACTGTCGATAAAGTGGCTAAAGCGCGCCGCATAAAATAATAAATCTTTTTTGCCTCCCTTGTAAAGGGAGGTGGGTGCAACTTGTTGCACTCGGAGGGATTGTGAAAAATAGCTTGGACATCGAGTCCAAGCTATTTTTGGCGCTTTTTGTCTTTTGTTCGGGGGCAGTACCATCGTACAGCTCCCACTCACAAAATACAAAATTTATCTCACTTTCTCGAAATCTACCAGCGTGTAGAAATTTATAATTTGACTTTTTCTACACGCTGAAGATGAATAATTATTATTCATCTTATTTTTTTGCTGTTGACAAATACGGTATAGGGGTATATAATAAAAATACCCTAATGGGGTATAAGGAGTAATATATGGATAATAAAAATGAATGCTGTTGCCATAAGACAAAGCACAGAAATGAAGAAGAGCAAAAAGCACTTATCAATCGTTTAAACAGGATTGAGGGGCAAATAAGAGGTATAAAGCGTATGCTTGAAGAAGATGCCTATTGTACAGATATTATAACGCAGGTGTCTGCTGTTAATGCCGCGCTGAATTCTTTTAATAAAGAGCTTCTTTCCACGCATATTAAAACCTGTGTTACGGATGATATTAAAGCAGGGAAAAGTGAAACGGTTGACGACCTTTTAAAAACTCTTCAAAAACTTATGAAATGATTTTGAGGTGATGTATTGAAACAGTATAATGTAATGGGAATGAGCTGTGCGGCTTGCAGTGCCAGGGTTGAAAAGGCAGTAAGCGGTGTTGACGGAGTTGAAAACTGCGCAGTTAATTTGCTGACTAATTCAATGGGGGTTGAGGGTACAGCAAGTGATGAAGCGATTATAGCTGCCGTTGAAAAAGCCGGATACGGTGCAAGCTTGAAAACAGGTGATAAAAAATCAAAAGCTATGCCCGATGATGAGCTTAAAGATACCCAAACACCGAAGATAAGAAATAGGCTTATTTGGTCTGTTATTTTTCTTACACCGCTAATGTATATTTCAATGGGGCATATGATGTGGGGCTGGAAATTGCCTGCATTTATGCAAGATAATCATATCGCAATGGGGCTTGCACAGCTTCTTTTAACTGTTATAATTATGGTTATAAACCAGAAGTTTTTTATAAACGGATTTAAAGGTATAATTCACAGAAGTCCAAATATGGATACGCTTGTGGCACTCGGTGCGTCTGCTTCATTTGCTTACAGTACGGTTCAGCTTTTTTTGATGACATCTGCCCAGCTTGCAGGTGACAGTGAAAAAGTTATGAGCCTTATGCACGAATTCTATTTTGAATCATCTGCAATGATTTTAACTCTTATTACAGTCGGCAAAATGCTTGAATCGTATTCAAAAGGTAAAACCACCAATGCTTTAAAATCACTGATGAATTTAGCACCTAAAAATGCGACTGTAATCAGGGATGAAAAGGAAGTTGTTATCCCGGTTTCAGATGTAATGCTGAATGATATATTTGTAGTAAAACCGGGTGAAAGCGTGCCGGTTGACGCGGTGATTATTGAGGGCGAAACCGCTGTTGACGAGTCGGCATTAACAGGTGAAAGTATTCCGGTTGATAAAGCTATGGGGGATAAAGTATCAGGTGCTACAATAAATCAATCAGGATATATTAAATGCCGCGCAACTGCCGTAGGCGAAGATACAACATTATCGCAAATTATAAAAATGGTTAGTGACGCTTCGGCAACAAAAGCACCGATTTCAAAAATTGCCGATAGGGTATCGGGTGTATTTGTTCCTTGTGTAATAGTAATTGCATTTATTGCATTTTGCGTTTGGCTTGCAGTTGGGCAAAGCTTCGGATATGCGCTCGCACGCGGAATTTCAGTGCTTGTAATCAGCTGCCCATGTGCGCTCGGCCTTGCAACTCCCGTTGCAGTTATGGTTGGCAATGGTAAGGGTGCAAAATCAGGCATTTTGTTTAAAACTGCGGCATCACTTGAAGAAGCCGGCAGAATACAAATTGTGGCTCTTGATAAAACAGGCACAATCACAAAGGGCGAACCTAAAGTCACTGATATTATTCCTGCTAAAGCAGAAAAAAGCAAACTTTTAAGTTATGCATATTCACTTGAAAAGAAAAGTGAGCATCCGCTTGCAAAAGCAATTTGCGATTATGCGCAGGATGCTGAAGTCGACAGCTTTGAAACTGATGAATTTAAAGCACTTGCAGGTAACGGATTAGCTGCAAACGCAGGTGATAAAAAAATTATCGGCGGAAGCCTTAAATTTATCTCAAGCCAAATCAGTGTTGATGATACAATTAAGGAAAAAGCAAGTTCGCTTTCAAAAGAGGGCAAAACACCGCTGTTTTTCGCCTGTGATGATGAACTTCTCGGCATAATAGCAGTTGCCGATGTTATTAAAGAGGAAAGCCCGAAAGCTATAAAAGAATTGCAAAATATGGGTATTCGTGTTGTAATGCTTACCGGCGATAATGAAAAAACAGCCAAGGCAATCGGTAAGCAGATTGGTGTTGATAATGTTATTTCCGATGTTTTGCCCGACGGAAAAGAGAATATTATTAAGGAATTGATGTCATTCGGCAAGGTTGCAATGGTGGGCGACGGAATAAACGACGCACCGGCACTTACCCGTGCAAATGTGGGCATTGCTATCGGTGCAGGCACTGATGTTGCAATTGATGCCGCCGATGTTGTATTGATGAACAGCAAGCTTACCGATGTTTCATCTGCAATCAGATTAAGCAGAAAAACACTTACAAATATTCACGAAAATTTGTTTTGGGCATTTATTTATAATGTTATCGGTATTCCGCTTGCAGCAGGTGTATGGATTCCGATATTTGGCTGGACACTTAATCCGATGTTCGGCGCATTGGCTATGAGCCTTTCAAGCTTTTGTGTTGTAACTAATGCGCTTAGGCTTAATCTTGTTAATGTTCATTCATCAAAGCACGATAAAAAGAAAAAAGCAGTCGACATTAAACTTAATATCACTGCTGATAATAATAAGGAGGAAAAAACTGTGATTAAAACTATTAAGGTAGAGGGCATGATGTGCCCGCATTGCGAGGCAGCTGTTAAAAAAGCACTTGAAGCAATTGACGGTGTAAAAGAAGCAACTGCAAGCCACGAAAAGTGCGAAGCAGTGGCAGAGCTTGAAAAAGATGTGGATTTATCCGTACTTGAAAAAGCTATAACAGATGCAGGATATAAAGTAATAAAATAAAAGTTGACGGCAGTAACGCTTTTGCGTTACTGCCGTTAGACTGTTGATAAAGTGGCTAAAGCGCACCTCGTCGAAATTAAATAAACCTTTTTGCCTCCCTTGCAAAGGGTGCGGGTCTCCGGTGGAGACCTCTGCACAAAGTGCAGAAGCACCGACCGAACCGACAGGTGAGACGGTGGGTGCAACTTGTTGCACTCGGAGGGATTGAAAAATAGCTTGGACATCGAGTCCAAGCTATTTTTTGCGCTTTTTGTCTTTTGCTCGGGGGCAGTACCCTCGTACAGCTCCCACTCGCAAAATACAAAATTTATCTCACTTTCTCAAAGTCTACCAGCGTGTAGAAATTTATAATTTGTTTTCTTCTTCGTATTCCTTTGAATATTCCACATTTTGAGTATCCGGTATAGGTACACCCATTTCGGTTTTTCTGTCAGGCTGTACAGTCGGATTTGATATGGAAGTCAAATATTTATTTGTCAAGTCATTGTCTTTGTTAAGGTTATATTTTTTCTTGTATTTGTCTTCTTTCATAAATTCACCCCAAGGGTATTATTTACAAAAGTTCGCTGATTATTAAATTGGATACTAACATTCCCTCGGGTGTCAGTGCAATATTATTGCCCGTTTCTTTCATCAATCCCATTTTTATAAATGATGAAAAGTCCTTTTCAATAAATTTTTTGTCAATCCCTTTGTTAAGTCTTAATCCGAGCATTATCCTCTCTTCTTCATAATCGACTTCACCCTCGCTTTTCAGCGACCAATCTGTATCATAATAAAATCTCTTGCCACCCCAAAACGAATGTGCACTTTTGCCCAAGCCTAAATAATCATCCAATATCCAATATTTTGTATTGTGCCGGCTTTCAAATGACGGTTTTGAAAAATTGCTTATTTCATATTGATTAAAGCCGAGTGATTTTAGGGATGAAATTGTTTTTAAATACATTTCGCAAACAGTATCTTCATTCGGAAGTGCAAGTCTTTCTTTAATATCGTAAAAGCGTGTGCCTTCTTCAATTTTCAACATATATGCACTTATGTGGCTTACATTCATTTTATCAATAAATTCAAATGTTTCATCATATATAATATTATTATTTTACGGCTACAAAAGAACAGGGCTTTCATATGTTGGGCAAATAGAATCGGTAAGTATATAAATTTAGGCCGTTA